>Ga0209255_1000417_pt1 | contig 10205 bp, 9 predicted proteins | sample WorMetvaBAHAMAS2_FD_187394 | JGI IMG/M metagenome (GOLD analysis project Ga0209255, IMG submission 187394) | Marine gutless worms symbiont microbial communities from Max Planck institute for Marine Microbiology, Germany - Olavius vacuus... | ecosystem: Host-associated > Annelida > Digestive...
GCCGCGGCCCGTGCGGGTGGCCCTGATGCGCGCCCAGATGGCACTCCATCAGGCCCTCGTCGACGGCGATCTCCAGCCCCAGCACCGCAGCGACCGCCAGGGCGGTGTCGTGGGCGCGGCTCAGCGGGCTGGCGACGATGCGCTGGATCGGCTCGCCGCGCAGCGCCTCGGCCGCCTGCTGCGCCTGGGCCCGGCCGCGCTCGTTCAACTTCGCGTCAAGCTGCCCTTGGGTCCGTCGCGCGCGGTTGAAATGGGTCTCGCCATGGCGCAAGAAGTAGAACGGGTGGCTGAAGGGCATGTCCGAGTCTCCATCGATGCGGCGGAATCGGCGCCGCCTCCGAACCGGGCGCACCATCGCATGCCGGGGGCGGAAACGGAACAGGACAGGACGTGCCGGCCTCGCCGCCGGGTTGTGACAGGAGCGATCCGCTCGCGTGTTGTCAGTAGAACTCGCGTGTTGTCTGTAGAGAAGGCCCCGCAGAATGGGCCTGCCGGACGATGGGCTCCGCAAGCCAGCAACTGAGAGGACGCGAAATGGCGCAGGACTCCTGCCCTGCCCTGTTCCTGCGCGGAGGAACGTCCAAGGGATTGTTCTTCCACGCCGGGGATCTGCCGGCCGACCGGGCCGAGCGGGACCGCTTCATCCTGCGCGCCATGAGCAGCCCCGACCCCTACAGCCGCCAACTCGACGGCATGGGCGGTGGCATCTCGTCACTCTCGAAGGCGATGATCGTCTCGCGCTCGGCGCGCGATGGCATCGATGTGGACTACGAGTTCGGCCAGGTCGGGGTGAGCGACGGTCTGGTCGGCTACGCCGGCAATTGCGGCAACCTGTCCTCGGCGGTCGGCGTCTTCGCCGTCGAAGCGGGACTGGTCAGCCCGCCCGACGGCGAGGCGACCCTGCGCATGTTCAATCTCAACACCGCCAAGCGGGTTGACTGCGTGCTGCAGATCCGCGACGGCCATGCAGCGGTGGCGGGCGATTTGGCGATCGCCGGCGTCGCCGGGACCGGCGCGCCGATCCGGCTGGATTTCCTCCAGCCCGGCGGCGCCGGCACCGGCCGGCTGCTACCGACCGGCGCGCCGACCGAGGTGCTGGAGTTGCAGGACGGGACGGAGGTCACCGCCTCCATCGTCGATGCCGCGATCCCCTGTGTCTTCGTCCGCGCCGCCGACATGGGGCTGGCGGGGACCGAACTGCCCAGCGAGTTACGCGCCCGTCTCGACGTCATGGCCCGGCTCGAGGCGATCCGCTCGGTGGCGGCGCTGAAGACCGGCCTAGTCGACGACATCCGGGCCGCCACCCGGTTCTCGCCGGCCACGCCCAAGGTGGCGATGGTCGCCGCGGCGACGGCGGCGCCGACCCTGGACGGCGGCCGGCTCGGCGCCGAGGACTGCGACATCCAAGTGCGGATGATCTCGATGGGGGCGCCCCACCTGGCCATCCCCCTCACCGGCGCGATGTGCGTCGGGGTCGCGGCGGGCATCCCCGGAACGCTGGTGCAGGAATGCGCCCGGTCGGTCGCGGCGGGGGCGGATTTCCGCGTCGGCCACGGCTCGGGCGCGCTGCCGGTCTCGGCGGTCGTCACTGCGGGCGCGGGCGGCATCGAGGCCGAACGGGTCAGCGTCTACCGCACCGCCCGGGTGCTGATGGAAGGCCGGGTCTACGTGCCGGCGGGTTGAGCATTCCCCCGCGGGAGCTGCGCCGGCCAATCCCGATCGCCCCATCGCTCCGCCGGCCGCAGATGGGCTATCGCAATACGAGCCGGCAGCGAAAGACCCTCGGTCGCCGTTGAGCGGCGCCCGAACAGCCGCGCAGAGTGGAGCGCAGCCATGAGCAAAATCCCGCAATACGAGATCCACGCGATCAAATACGCCGAGGCCGACCGCTCGGCGCGCGAGAACTTCCTGATGCCGAACCCGCATGACGGGCCGATGCCGATGGACTACTTCGTCTGGCTGATCCGCGGCGCCGGGCGCACCGTCCTGGTCGACACCGGCTTCAACGAGGCCCGCGCCCAGGCACGCCGGCGCAAACTGCTGCGCTGCCCGACCAAGGGGATGGAAGTGCTCGGGGTCGAGGCCGAGGCCGTTGAAACGGTCATTTTCAGCCACCTCCATTACGACCACGCCGGCAATCTCGACCTGTTCCCGAATGCCGAGTTCATCATCCAGGACGAGGAGGTCCGCTTCGCCACCGGGCGCTACATGCGTTACAAGGCGGCGCGGCAGGCCTTCGAGGCCGACGACGTGGCCCAGCTTCTGCATGCCAACTACGGCGGCCGGGTGCGGTTCTTCGACGGCGATGGCGAGCTGATGCCCGGCATCGATCTGCATCTGGTCGGCGGCCACAGCCGGGGCCTGCAGGCGGTCTCGGTCAACACCCGGCGCGGGCGCGTGGTGCTGGCAGCGGATGCGGCGCACTACTACGCCAACATCACCCGCGGCAACCCGTTCCCGATCGTCGCCGACGTGCCCGAGAACTGCGAAAGCCATGAGCGGCTGTTCCGGCTGGCCGGCAGCCTCGACCGCCTGATCCCCGGGCACGACCCGCTGATGACCCAGCTGTTCCCGGCACACCCTGACGACCCGATGATCGTCGAGCTGAGCCGCGCGCCGCGGGAGCCGGTCCAGTGAACCTCTCCAGCGGCGTAGCCCAGATCTCCCGGCGCGTGCCGGACAACTCTGCCATCCTGTGGGCCGGGGGATGCATCAGCTATGGCGGCTTCGAGGACCGGATCGCCCGCATCGCCGGGGCGCTCGGCCGCCGCCACGGGCTTCAACCCGGCGACCGGATCGGCATGGCGATGGAGAACGGACCGGAGTTCCTGCCGGTGCTCTACGGCATCTGGCGGGCCGGGATGACCGCGGTGCCGATGAACGCCAAGCTGCACCCGCGCGAGCTGGCCTGGATCTTGGAGAACGCCGAAGCGCCGCTCTGCATCGCGTCGCCGAAGCAGGCGCAGGGCCTCGGCGGCATCACCGGGGTACCCGAGATCGTCGCCACCGGCAGCGCGGACTTCGCGGCGCTGCTCGAAGGCGAGCCGGTCGCCGGCGTCCTGAGCGCGCCCGAGGATCCGGCCTAGATCTTCTACACCTCCGGCACCACCGGCCGGCCGAAGGGGGCGGTGCTGACCCACCGCAACCTCACCGCCATGGCGCTGATCTATGTCGCCGATGTCGACCGGGTCGGCGCGCAGGGCGTGCGCATGCACGCGGCGCCGATGTCGCACGGCTCCGGCATCTACGCGCTGCCCTTCGTGATGATGGGGGCGCAGAACCTTGTGCTCTACGGCGCCTTCGAGCCCGAGCGGGTGTTCGAGGTGCTGGCCCGGCACAACAAGGTGTCGTTCTTCGCCGCCCCGACCATGGTGGTGCGGCTGATCAACCATCCCGGCGCCGGCACCGCCGACACGAAAGGGCTGAAGACCCTCTGCTATGGCGGCGCGGCGATGTACCTGGCGGACCTGAAGCGGGCGCTGGAGCTGTTCGGGCCGCGGCTCTACCAGCTCTACGGCCAGGGCGAGGCGCCGATGACCATCACCCATGTCACCAAGGCGATGCATGCCGACATGGACCTGCCGCGCCGCGACGAGATCCTGTCCAGCGTCGGCTTCCCGCGCTCGGCGACCGAGGTCGCCATCGTCGATGACGACTGGCGCGAGCTGCCCAACGGCGAGACCGGCGAGATCGCACTCTGGAACGACACGGTGATGGCCAGCTACTTCAACAACACGGAAGCCAGCACCAAGGCGCTGAAGGGTGGCTGGCTGCGCACCGGCGATGTCGGGGTGATGGACCCGATGGGCTTCGTCACCCTGAAGAACCGCTCCAAGAACATGATCATCTCCGGCGGCTTCAACATCTACCCGCACGAGATCGAGGAGGTGCTGCTCACCGCAGAGGGGGTGCGTGAGACCGCGGTGATCGGCCGGCCGCATCCCGAATGGTGCGAGGATGTGGTTGCCTTTGTCGTGCCGCAACCGGGGGCCGAACCGGAGGCGGCGGCGCTCGACCGGCTCTGCCTCGACAACCTCGCCCGGTTCAAGCGGCCGCGCCAGTACCGCTTCGTCAGCGAGCTGCCGAAGAACAACTACGGCAAGGTGCTGAAGACGGCGCTGCGCGAGCAGCTTGCCGACGAGTAGGATGGGTGCAAACCCATCCTGCGCCACCGGCCCGCATCTGGAGGAAGATGAGATGACCGTGAACCTGACGCCGCCGCCCTTCGCCATCGGCAAGATGAACGTCCGCCGGGTGATGGAGATGAAGGTCCAGTTCCGCCTGCCGACCCAGATGTTCCCGGGCGCGGACCCCGAGGAGATCGCCGCGCTGACCCCCCAGCTCACCCCTTGGGCGATCCATCCGGAGACCGGCAAGGCGATCCTCGCGGTGCAGTCCTACCTGGTGCGTACCGCCCGGCACACCATCCTCATCGACACCTGCATCGGCTGCGGCAAGACCAACACCCGGATCACCGAATGGGCCAACCGCACCGACCGCAGCTGGCTCGACCGTCTCGCCGCCGCCGGGGTGCGGCCGGAGGAGGTCGACTACGTCTTCTGCACCCATATGCATGCCGACCACTCGGGGTGGAACACCCAGAGAGTCGACGTCCGCTGGGTGCCGACCTTCCCCAACGCCAAATACGTCTTCGCCCGCACCGAGGTCGAATACGCCGAGAGTGCCGGCCTGCCGCAATACCCGGAGAACGTGCTGCCGGTAATCGAGGCGGGGCAGGCGGTGATCGTCGAGAGCGACTATGCCCTTGACGACAGCCTCTGGCTGGAGCCGATCCCGGGGCACACGCCCGGCCATGTGGCGGTGCACCTGAGGTCGGCCGGGGACCACGCGGTCATGTGGGGCGACCTCTTGCACTCGCCGCTGCAGTGCTTCCGCCCCGACTGGTGGTTCATGGTCGACACCGACCGCGAACAGTCGGTCGCCTCGCGTCGCAGGGTGCTGGAGGCCTGCGCCGAGCTGGGCCACCTGGTGCTGCCGGCGCACTTCCCGGCCCCGTCGGTGGGGCGGATCACGGCGGCGGGGGAGGGGTTTCGGTTCGGCTACGAGGACTTCGAGGGGTAGCCCAATGCCCCGGGCTTGATCCGGGGCCTCGGCCGGGAGGGTGGAACACGTTCCACCCTGCAGCGGAGGTCACGCCTCCGCCATCTTGACCAGCGTCTTGCCGAAATTCCCTCCCTTCAGCAGCCCCATGAACGCCTCCGGCGCCGACGCCAGCCCCTCGGTGATGCTCTCGCGGTACTTCAGCCTTCCGTCGCGGATATACCCCGGCACCTCGGCCATGAAGTCCTTGAACCGGTCGGCGTGGTCGGTGACGATGAAGCCGCGCACCGTCAGGCGGTTGACAAGGATCGAGCGCCAGACCCGCGGCAGCAGGTTCGGCCCCGGCACCTCGCCCATGCCGAGCCCGCCGAGGTCGTACCAGGCGATCGTGCCGCAGACCGGAATGCGGCCGAACGGGTTCATCAGCGGGATCACCGCCTCCAGGGTCTTGCCGCCAACATTCTCAAAATAGGTATCGATCCCGTCGGGGCAGGCGGCGACGATCTGTTCCGTCAGTGCCCCGGCATCCGGTGCCGCCCGATGGTCGAGGCAGGCGTCGAAGCCGAGCGCCTCGACCGCGTAGACGCATTTCGTAGCCCCGCCGGCGACACCGACGGCGCGCAGACCGTAGATCTTCGCCAGCTGCCCGACCACGGTGCCGACCGCGCCGGTGGCGGCGCCGACCACCAGGGTCTCGCCCGTCTTCGGCTTGCCGTGCTCGCTCAGCCCGGCATAGGCGGTCAGCCCCGGAATGCCGAGCACGCCCAGATACGCCGAAAGGGGTGCAAGCCCGGCGTCGACCTTCCGCGCCCCCTCGCCGTCGCTGACCGCGTGGCTGCACCAGCCGAAGCGGTGAGTGACATGGTCGCCGGGGGCGAATCTCTCGTTGTTCGAGGCCAGCACCCGGGCGACGCAACCGCCCTCCATGGTGCCGCCGATTGGCACCGGGGCGGCGTAGGACTTGGTGTCGTCCATGCGGCCCCGCATGTAGGGGTCGAGCGACAGCCACAGCACCCGGACCAGGATCTCGCCTGCGCCGGGCTCCGGCATCGGAACCTCTTCCAGCCGGAAGTTCTCCGGCCGCGGCGCCGCTTCCGGCCGCTTGGCCAGCACGATCCGCTGCATCGTCTCCGGCATGCCCGTCCTCCAACGTGATGAGTCCGCAGATGCGACAATGCATGGCCGAAAACCTGTTTCGCAAGCCGAAACCGTGCTGGTAAGACTCTCCCTGTTACGGACCGCGGAGGGTGATCAATGAGCGACTACTATTCCCGTGACATCGATCTGGCCGAACTCAAGGCTCAGGAGGGATCGGAAGTCGGCGTCTCCTGCTGGTTCGACATCACCCAGGCGCGGATCGACACCTTCGCCGAGGTCACCGAGGACACCTTCTTCATCCATCTCGATGCCGAGCGGGCGGCGCGCGAGACACCCTATGGCGGCACCATCGCGCATGGCTTTCTGACCCTGTCGCTGTTCTCGGCCATGGCCTATAATGCGGTGCCGCGGATCGCCGGTGCGTTGCGCTCGGTGAACTACGGCTTCAACCGGCTGCGCTTCGTCTCGCCGGTGCGGTCCGGGTCGCGGGTGCGCGGGCGATTCACCCTGACCCGCGCCGACGACAGCAAGCCCGGCGAGGTGACGCTGGACTACGCCGTCACCGTCGAGATCGAAGGGGAGGCGCGGCCGGCGCTCGCAGCTGAGTGGCTGACCCGGCATTTCCTCGACGCCGCCTGAGGAAGGGAAGCGGCATGTGGCTGTGGCTCGCAGCGTTGCTGGCGATGCTCCAGTCGGTGGCCCAGGCCGGTGCCGTCGCCTGCGGCGGCGGCGAGCGTTGCGAGGTTGAGGGCGGCTACTACCTGGCATCCGTGCCGCCGGACTGGGACGGCGTCAGTCCGCTGCCGCTTGTGGTCCATTTCCACGGCTGGAACAGCTCGCCCGAGGGGACGTTCCGCAATCGGGCGATGGTCAATGCGGTGAACCGGCGCGGCGCCCTGTTCGTCGCGCCCTACGCGCGCACCGGCTACTGGCGGCAGATCGGCGCCGGTCGGGCCAAGCCGGGGCGCGACGAGCTGGCTTATGTCGCCATGGTGATGGCGGATATCAGCCATCGCTGGCCAATCGATCACAGACGCACCCTTGCCTCGGGGTTCTCGCGCGGGGCCTCGCTGGTGTGGAACCTCGCCTGCTACGCCGGGCCGCTGTTCGACGCCTACGCCCCGATCGCCGGCGGGTTCTGGAACTCGACGCCGCCCGAATGTCCCACCGGGCCGGTGAATCTGCGCCATATCCACGGCACCGCCGACCGGGTGGTGGCGTTCGACGAGGTCGGCATTTACAACTCGATGCCGATCCCCGAGGGGCTGGAGACGCTGCGCCGCCTGAACGGTTGCGGGCCGGAGCCGGCGGCGGAATGGACCGCCGGAACCGAACGCCGGCCGTTAAGCTGCCGCAGCTGGCGCGACTGCGCCAATGGCGGGGTGATCGAGCTTTGCCTGCACGAGCGCGGCCACAGCATCCCGGCTGAGTGGGTCGCTGAAGGATTCGACTGGATGACGGGTTTGCCCGAGTGAGGGCCAGAAAGGAGAGAAGCATGAATCTGGGCATGTCTGAGCGGCTCAAGCCGCTGGTGGCGCAAGTCCGCGCCATGGTGCAGGACGAGATCGCGCCCCTGGATGCCGAATACCACGCCGAGATCGGCAAGGCCGGCGATCGGTTCCAGCTGACCGAGCGCCAGCTCGATATCCTCGGCGAACTGAAGGCGAAGGCGAAGGAGCGCGGGCTCTGGAACTTCTGGCTGACCGACAGCACCCGGGGCTTCGGGCTCACCGCGGTCGAATACGCCTATCTCGCCGAGGAGATGGGCAAGGTCCGGATCGCCGCCGAGGTGTTCAACTGCTCGGCCCCCGACACCGGCAACATGGAAGTGTTCGAGCGCTACGGCTCGCCCGAGCACAAGGAACGCTGGCTGAAGCCGCTGCTCAATGGCGAAATCCGCTCCGCCTTCCTGATGACCGAGCCGGGGGTGGCCTCGTCGGACGCCACCAACATCTCGCTCGAAGCCAGGCGCGACGGCGACGACTGGGTGCTGAACGGCGAGAAATGGTGGGCCAGCGGCGCCGGCGACCCGCGCTGCAAGGTCTACATCGTGATGACCAAAACCAGCCCCGACGCCGGCCGCCACAACCAGCACAGCCAGTTCGTGGTCGCCGCCGACACTCCGGGGGTCGAGGTGTTGCGGCCGATGCAGGTGTTCGGCCATGACGACGCGCCGCACGGGCACATGCATATCCGCCTCACCGACGTGCGGGTCCCAGACAAGGACCTGATCCTCGGCGAGGGGCGCGGTTTCGAGATCAGCCAGGGCCGACTCGGCCCGGGCCGCATCCATCACTGCATGCGCGCCATCGGCCATGCCGAGAAGGCGCTGGAGATGATGTGCCGCCGGGCGCTGTCGCGCACCGCCTTCGGCCAGCCGCTGGCCAGACTCGGTGCCAACTACGACATCATCGCCGAGTGCCGGATGGAGATCGAGCAGGCGCGGCTGCTGTGCCTCAAGGCCGCCTGGGTGATGGACACCGAGGGGGTGAAGGCGGCGCAGCCCTGGATCAGCAAGATCAAGGTGGTGGCGCCGCGGATGGCGCTGAAGGTGGTCGACGAGGCGATGCAGCTCTACGGCGCCATGGGCATAAGCCAGGACGTGCCGCTCTCGGGCATGTGGACCCACCTGCGCACCATCCGCCTCGCCGACGGGCCGGACGCGGTGCACCGCCGCCAGGTGGCGCGCAAGGAGCTGCGGCAGTATGCTAACGAGCGGGTCTGATTGCGGAGAGTCGCATGGCACATGAAGCCGCCCAACTGGATGTGGAAGCAGTCGAGCGCTACCTCGCGGCCAATGTCCCGGGCTTCCGCGGCCCGCTGACGGCGGAGAAGTTCGGCTTCGGCCAATCCAACCCGACCTTCCGGCTGGAGAGCCCATCGGGCAGGCTGGTGCTGCGCCGCAAGCCGCCGGGGGAGCTGCTGAAGTCCGCCCATGCCGTCGACCGTGAGTTCCGGGTGCAGAAGGCGCTGGCGGGCACCGACGTGCCGGTGGCGCCGATGGTCGTGCTCTGCGAGGACGACAGCGTGATCGGCTCGATGTTCTACATCATGGCCTATCAATCCGGGCGGCACTTCATGGAGCCGACCCTGGTGACCCTCTCGAACGACGAGCGCGGCGCCGTGTTCGACGAGATGAACCGGGTGCTGGCGGCGCTGCATTCGGTCGACTACGAGGCCGTCGGGCTCGGCGATTTCGGTCGGCCCGGCAGCTATTTCGCCCGCCAGCTTGGGCGCTGGACCAAGCAGTACCGGGCGTCGGAGACCGAGACCATGGCCGACATGGACGCGCTGATCGACTGGCTGGAGCGGAACCAGCCTGAGGGTGACGGACGGGTCAGTCTCGTCCACGGCGACTACCGCATCGACAACATGATCTACGAGGCCGACCGACCACACATCGCCGCGGTGCTGGACTGGGAGCTCTCCACCCTCGGCCACCCGTTCTCCGACCTCGCCTATCAGTGCATGCAGTGGCGGATGCCGCCGGGCGAGGAGGGCAGGGGCCTCGCCGGCATCGACCGGAAAGCGCAGGGCATCCCGACCGAGGCGGAGTGTATCGAGGCCTATTGCCGCCGCATGGGGCTGCCTGGGATCCCGACCTTCGACTTTTGCCTCGCCTTCAGCTTCTTCCGCATGGCGGCGATCGTGCAGGGGGTGAAGAAGCGCGGGCTCGACGGCAACGCCTCGAACCCGGAGCGTGCGGCCCGGATGGGGCGCTTCGTGCCGGTCTATGCGAAGATGGGGCTGGACGCGGCGGCGGGGCGGTAGAGCGAGTAGTCTTCAACCTGAGTCACCCGCCTCCACCCGTCATCCCCCGCGAAGGCGGGGGATCTCGCGCCATCCCATGGGATTCCCGCCTGCGCGGGAATGAGGGTGATTGAGGCGCCGAGGCAGGTCGGACCCGACACGCTCTAACACCAGCGAGCGCGGTCTATGACCCATGAGCCCATTCCCGCAATCCGATTGACCGGATGCGCCATGTCTGGTCGATGAGCCTGTACCAGCTCTCGCAGCAGTGGGCGACGATGTCGTCGTAGTTCAGG
>Ga0209255_1000418_pt1 | contig 10204 bp, 6 predicted proteins | sample WorMetvaBAHAMAS2_FD_187394 | JGI IMG/M metagenome (GOLD analysis project Ga0209255, IMG submission 187394) | Marine gutless worms symbiont microbial communities from Max Planck institute for Marine Microbiology, Germany - Olavius vacuus... | ecosystem: Host-associated > Annelida > Digestive...
TTGAACTTCAATCTTAAGTTTCATTTCAGTGAAAGCGACCGATTTTAAACTCAGTTTAAATAAATATCAAACTCCAGTGTCTGTTCACGTAGGTCCAGGTAAACCAGAGTTCAATTTCAAACTTTAGTTTGAAATAATTCAAATCATACGTAGAAATTTTTAAGTGAAAGATGATGTCATGAAATATCAAACTCTCACTTTCGAGCCTTTGCTGCCTTCTTCTCCTCTTCCGTCATCTCAGTGTGTTTCTTTGGTGTCGACGAAGTGGCCTTCCTCGGCGTGCCATCAGGGTCAAGCTTCTTAGAATGCTTTGCACAGTAGCCCTGAGCAACCACGTCACTTTGTAGAACAGCATAAGGTAAAAATAAGTGTTAAATCACGTACAATAAAATACATAAAAATATCCTACAATGTGCAGCACTGTATAGCACCGGCCTTTCAGCTGCAAGCTGTGATGTGCCAGCAAATGATGAAATGAAGGTGAGTAAGGTTTAACGTTCCACCGAACACATCATCGTTCATATCAGGGATGGGTTTTTACAGGTTAAATCACCCAACCAACAGTGTCAAAGCACTGAAGGAAGATAGGTTCTAAAGATAATGCTGTACTCCCACCAGGTCCACTGCTCCGTCTCACAATAATTCGACATGCAGGAACGGTTAAGCTAGAAACTTGAAATTTGGCTCATAGATTGACCACCAAGAGTACTACTGAAAAAAATGCAAAATTAGGTCAAAGGGAGTCACATAGCGTTACATGACCTACGTGAGCAGTTCGTGCCGGGGCCTAAGGAACACACAAAGTGCCCCGTTCCCACGACAGGAATCGATCCTTGGATCTGACGCACTGCAGTCAGTCATATCAACACTAAACTGCTGCGACCTGCTGACGATAGTAACAATGTTGAGTGTTCATGCCACTCTAACACAAAGAAAGGGCAATTTAACAGAAGCACTGATAACATCTAGCAGTCCTCACCTTCAGCACGAGTTCGGTTTCGGCATCGAAGTTTGCTTTCATATCGAGGTTGTGCTGGAAAGCACAGGTGACGTGAAATGCTGTCTTACACTTTGGAACGGAGCATTGTATGCAGGCGCCAGTGCGTTCACGACACAGCGAGCAGATCAATGACCAACGGTTGGACTGTGACATTCAACAAGACTCCGTTAATGCAGTGAACTGTGACTGACAATTAGCTAGTTGCTTAATTTATGCACGGGCACTCCAAGAATATGTAATTTTTATTGTGTGGTTGCATTCTGTTAACAAGATATTACCGTCCGTGAAATTCGCGGAAGGTGCTCATTTTCTTTATTCTCCGTGAAGAATTCTAAAATGATGCAACTTTAAGTCTAACCCTAATTTCAAGGGCATATTGATCAGATAAATCAGAGTGGTTGGTATTGTCGAACAGTACAATGTTGTCAAATAAATCTGCTTTGATAAAGGAACACACCCAAACGAGTAAGCGAAATGGGCATAGGCTGTCAATGAAATGGGTGCAGGCTGCGACCAATCATCTGTCAGGTCGTGGCCTATGCAGCCAATAGAAGAGTTGTCATCTGTGGGAAGGTGATGTGCCAGAAGGCACTGTGCATTAATTAGGCAACTAGCTAATGCTGTGGTGCGGAGTTAACCGACAGTTTCACACAGCAAGTAAGCAACGTAAAATTTAAGCGCTTACATGTATACAGCCAGTTATAACCAAACAGTGCGTAATGTGCTTCTTGTAATGTTCAAATTGTCAAAGGTTTTTGTCAAACTTTGCACCTCTGTAATAATATAATTTTTTGTCATCAATGCATCACTAAAAGTACCGAAGAAGACTACATTAATCGACAGAATAAAGCATACAGGAATATCCGAGATGTTGGCAATTGGCTCCATCCGCTCTGTGTCGGCAATAACGATCTCCGGTATCCACAAGGCACAACTCAGATGTGCCCAGCGCATCCCGTCTCTGCAACACACAGCACACCTTCACCAACCACAACTTTATCACAGATGTATCTTTGGGCAAGGAAGTCCCTGTTAAATTATGGAAGGCATCTGGATCCAGGGACTCCTGACACAAACCAGATTTGTCTTGGCAGAGGTCCGCACTCTCTGAGAGCTCTTGTTAAAGGTTAAGGTAAAGGTAAACGTGGATTTGCATAGCACCTTGTGGTGAACACACCTCTAAGTTGCTCAGGTATGTATGGCACACGTTCTCAAGGGATCTCACAGTTTTACCTGCACATCCCGTGTTCATACGCTAACAGAATGAACCATTCGTGCCTTTGCCATCCCAGCCGAAACTGGTACTCATTTACCGACCCCGGAGGGATGGAAGGCTGAGTTGGCCTAGGGTGGGTGGTTGGTTACATACCGAGACATATGTCCGGCACCGGGAACTGAACCAAGACACGTCGCCCATCCCAAAATAAAGAAATGATACAAATGTGTGAAAATTCACCTCGTACTCTTCATAGCTCCGCCGGTGTTGGGACAGAAGACACAGGAAGGTTTGATGCCCAGAGCGCAGGCTCGACACAGCCAGCTTCCTGGCGGAATCTTCAGCACTCCGTAGCATGCCTGCAATAGTCATTCATCAATACACAGTACAAGTCAGTAATGTTCTACAGTACTAACGACACATAATAGGTCATTTCAATGACGAGAATTTCAGGCAATCAATCTGTTAAAGGTAAAGGTAAAGGAGACGTGGATTTGTATAGCGCTTCGTCGTGAACATGCCTCCAAGGCGCTCAGGTATAGCACGCGTTCTCGAGTGATCTCACAGTTTACCTGCACACCCCATTTTTATCCGCTAACAGTGTCCAAAATTTGAACAATAAGCTGCGATAACTCTGAAATGGTACGAGATAGGATGTCAGTTACCATTAATCATTAATAGGAAGTCGCATACAGGCTTTCGATTGATACCAACCACGATGACGTCGAACGGCGTAATAGCCCTTATTTTGCATTTTTTCATAGAGTTTGATTGCTTTGCTGGCCAATTACGTCACAGCGGTTGAAGACAGACCTATAACGACCGTAAAATATTGTCTCCCAGTTCCAGTCTTCCACTTCAGGTCATAACTAACCCACCCTGCAGCGCAGTCTCTCTATGATAGCTGAGGTACTTGTTTATATGCGTAGCAAAGAATAATGCTTCCTTTATCGAATAATCGAATATCATTATCTTGAATCTCTAATTCTCTACGGTAAGCGATTTTTTGGTCATTTCTTTATGCCGGCGGAAACACCTTCATAACTAATTTAATTAGATATTCTATATAACAGAATATGTAATTAAGTAGGTGTGCCAGAAATACTGTTTACATAAATTAGAGAACTCGTATATTCTGCTTAATAAACTGGAACTAGTGGTGTTATCCTGTGGTCCTTCTAACAGACGGCTTCCGTCCTGGACCACGATGTCTCTTACCTGATGGACACAAATGTCACAAGCATCACAGAAGATCATCTCGTTTCCGTCTTCACCTTCCGGCTGTTACAAACACACAACCATACGACGTAATCTGCATCAGTTTTCCGAGGCCCAAGGAGTCTCGGAACGAAGCAAGGTCCTTAAAGTTAGTAGAAATAGTTCCCAGAACTCTTTGAATGTGTCCCTAGCCTGTCCGCTGTACATTACTCTTATTATCAAATGCCTAAATGTCAATTTATTTATTTTCTTATGAAAATCGTACAAGAGTACACAAAAAATCAGCACACAGTAAAAAATTAGAACTCGATAAGAGCATCCAAAACCGAGTTACTGAACAAATCTACCTCCAGATCGCCATGCTTCACAGCCAGCAGCTCACAAATGTTACAGTTGCTGCAATTTCCACGTTAGTGCTTAATTAGTGCACACACGAAAATGGCATTCTGCTGTACGCTGATCATATTTGTCTGCAGTACCATTGTCAAACGGCTAACACTGATAGAATTTTGTGGTTTTTGTTTGTGTTAATGACCTTACAAGGGATAGCCTGATGGTTAACAATTGCCTAATATAACATGCCTCTTGCTTGTACAGTGCAGTGTACTGGTATTCATTGTTCTCTCTGGCCATACTATACTATTTTTTGTGACCCGAACAGTTATCATTATCCTATAATGCAGCATAACAGTGATAACCACACGGACATAAGTATACCAGTACAGTCAAGTAGTAGCAAGTAAGTAAGTAAGAAGATTTCTAGTCAGTGCCCTTAACGTTCAGACACAAGGCGCCGCGGCCCAGCTAACCAAACACAAACGTTTTCAATGATCGTTTCAATTTTCCGAAGGTGGTGTCCGGTTGCCGAAGCTGTTCAGGCAGACTGTTCCACAGCATTGGCCCGGCGGTGGCAAAACAGCGGTCACCGAACTAGTGGTGGCGGTAGTAGTAATTATAACAATGTATGAGTAGATAGCATACCGATCTGCAGATATCACAGACAACATCCTCATCATATTCAATGCCGATGCCTTCAGTTTTCTTCATTGCCTCCTGTAAGCCATCGTAGCACCTTGTCTCAAGCTGTTCCATTATTCTCTCCATGTCGTACTCCATCAGCACCGCATCACCTGTGAACAGACAACACCAAGCCGACTCAGGTCAACCCTTTTTCTACATGGCGTTTGCATGTTGCGCGAGTGTATATATGGTGAGTGTGCACATAAGCAGCACGTAAGGAGAACCCTAACCCGAACTCACGCAATCACTGCTTACTCAGTAAGTGAGAATGTCGTGTGTGTGTGCACTGTGTGGGCATACTCATCTGTGCAACTAGACAAAAGCCGTGTAGAAAAAGAGTTTACCGCCGATTCACAACCTCTGTATCAGCAGAACATCAGACAAATATTCACGGCTTCTTCTTTGAAAGACGTATTAGATTCTGTTCAGTTGGAATTCTTGCAAAGAAGCCAGAAGCACGGTTTGACTCTGGTCTGAGCTATACAATAGCAGGTTTAAATTTGGTTCATGTTCTTGAAATATTTTACACTATTTACGCCGGGCTCAATTCAATTTCTGTTTTTTTTCTTTACTGCAAACTGATTACCGCTGGTGGAATATCTCTTACATATCACAGGAGAAAACACTTAGCTGTGACTTCTTTTGACACATTAATTTTGTTAATTACAGAAAATATTTTATCAAAGAGTTCAAAGATTTTTCGCTTAACGCCACGTTAATCTTCACGTTAATGATAATAAAAGATCATAACGTCTGCTTTTAGCGCAGCACATTGACAGTGACTCAGTAAATGAGGTTTGGGTTCTATCTCTACAAGACTTCCATGTCGTTCATGTTCTTTTCAAGTTTCTGCATCCGAGTTCTAATTCAGTTCTTTAAAAAACAAAGTTTCTAGCTCGGTTTTGGTTTCCATGACTAATCAGAACATCACTAAAATCAAGCCAGAAAACAGACCCAGCTTTCTCTAAAATATCAACAGCACTACCTCTCTACCACATATAGTAACATAACAACAATTTGATGATAATTTCCGTAATAATTTGTGCAGCGCAGACATCGAACAGTTTGCCCGCATCTCTCACATCGTTATCTTATGAGCTGAGTAATAATAATAAATGGCGATGGTGTCTGTGGATGGTAGCAGCCAATCTTTCAGTGGACTCACAGCCCAAATCGGTTGGTTTGGTCTGAGGGTTGGCGGCCACCAGGCACTCAGTCTGCATTCATCAAATGAACCGGGTGAACTCTCGCAATGACTATGTCATGATGACAGCACCATAAATATTGTCCTTGTCATTATTATTATTATCTTTACTGGCGTCTTTCAGGCGTCAGCTGAAGACGGAACTGTTCGCCAGAAGCTTTCCTGATTCCGACATCTCTGCCGCCGTCTGTATCTGATAGATACTTTGCTCGTTCTGCTGCGTCGCACTCGTACTGTTTTATTTTGTGTTTGTAAAGTGTCCTTGCAGTCGTCTGACATTATGCCACCAAAATCTCTTCTTTCTATAATAATAATAATAATAATAATAATAATAATATATCTACCATGTTCTTTCCGGAGCTCATTGTAGTTGGCCAGCCAGACACAGTCAAGATCGTCGAGATCGTAGCGACACACCTCGTCGGCCATCTTCTGTGTTTCATGCAACTCGTGTAAACCTTGCCGATATGTCTCGTCTTGAACCGCATGCAACAGTTTCTTCGGCCTGTCATTCACAGATCACGCGTAACCCACTAAGTGAGTGAGGGAGCAGTTTCTTAACAGCACATATTGGGCTATATAGTGCCTTACCATGGTTTGGTAGATTTACATAAAGAGGGGGATATAATCAAGGCTATTTAGCTACCATAAAAATGAATAACAAATATATAGTTAAGAGCAAAAGAGAAAATAATGATAAGATCAGACGTATTTCTCAATATCGGCAGCACACAAAATGCCGTCGTTCTTCTGAAACGCGTCAGTTCCAGCAAAGATATTCATGAGAGGATCAGTACAGAATTATTACACAATTACTATTACTGTTACTGATGGAAAATAAAGTCGATGTACAACTGAAAGGTCTAGTATTAAACAGGAAAGCATGGAATCAATAATCAAGAGACACTCTGATCATGAACCTGCTCAATACAGCAGCAAGACCCTAAGAAGACCAGCTATATAACCATACAAGTATTCAGACTATTTTTACCTCTTCACTACTTCGAAAATGGCATTATTTGACTTTGTTCATGGTTGCTTTCATTTGATTTGTATATGCTGATTATGTTATTTTCTTATTTTTATAATCAGACACTGAGCCCATTAATTAATAAATGAAAGCAACCATAATGAAAAATAAGCATACATGACAACTCATATCCATATGAAAATACACGAGAAAATGTAGCCCACAGGCACAAGATATAGAACATTACAGTGTCGAGTTCTGCGAGGCCTGGTAACCTTGACCTTTGACATACTAACATAGAAATGGTGTCCTAAGTTATGTGTGACAGAGGAACTATGTACCAAATATGGGCCTGCTATGACCTTTCACTGCTTAATTACAAGGCTAATGTCATATGACCTGTAAAAATCGTCCCCGATACGACCTATAATGTGTTTGGTGGGACGTTAAACATTGCTCAATCAATCAACAAGGCTAAATGAAAATCAAGGAACATAGATATAAACTATTCAGATCTGTTCAGTCTCCAGTAAGTGGCTGTGAACCATACAGGAAACCATTCATAAGTTGCAAGGTATGTCTACGCTGATTTGTACTTGGTTATCCACTCATCGGCACATCAACAAAGTTTTGCCACAGCATAAATGTGGCTATTTCTGACCTGAAGCCGGTTCTCAACAAACCATAAATACAAAGTTAACAGAACATTCACGCATAATGAGAAAAGTTTTTCTATACTTCAATTTTCACAGAAATCCGCATTCGAATCTCCAGAGGATTTACCATTTGAAATCCGCAGCTGGTGGATGCAGATTCTGCTCATCTCCATCACATCATTAGTAATCTCTTGAACTCCGTGACACCAATTACGTGTGGCACAGGGAATACCTCTGTACAGTCAGAACTTGCTGTGACTTTCCATCTTCAAGTTTCAGTGCCAAACATATGCCAGAACAGACTGCAGTATGTATGCCGTGTCCCAGTGGGACTGTCATATAAGGGATAACAAGCACATGTAAGATTAATACTATAGTCAAACGGAAATATAAAATAAAGTTTTTTACTCACATTTTAAAGGCATACGGTCCGTGAAGATTCTCATTCTCTTTCATGACCCTATGCAAACAATAACATATGGTACACTTTGCACTGCAGCGGCAACATCTATATAACTACATAGAACTTTGAAAAACAGATAGGATGATCAGAATGACATATGCTTACTCTCTCACAATATGCTCACAATTCAGCATGATAAATTTTCACACGTCTTAAGCTTATCGAGGCTAATATCAGTGACATCTCGCATGACACCAAACACCAAGGCGAAGTCAACTGGTTGTGTTTGGTCGGCAACAACAGAAGTTCACTGTCACCAACTTTTAACTTTCTCTAACTGCCTCTCTCTAGCTTCCCTGTTACAATACCCAGAGCAGAGCTGATTTCACTCATACGCTATCACACTGGCTTTGATTCAACTGCCAACCTGCTTTTCCTGCCCACCGAGAGTAAAACTAGATCATTAAACTACTTCTTAGTGCTGACACGCTGTCTTTGTCATTTACAATAACTAGCAAACGTGACTTGAACCCACAGTCACCCATCCGAGTACTAACCGGGTCCGATGTGCAGCAAGTATGCAACTATGCTGATCGCGACCAACAAGCTACAACTATGCCAAATCACCAACTAATGACGCCGACCACGACAACAACGAGCTATAGACAATGACTGGAGTTATACATACGTGACTTGGCTATGCTTCAACACATCCGGATTGACTGGGACTTGGACACCTTTCTCCCAGTCCTGCCTCCAGTGATCCGAGATCATGACGTAGTCATCTCGTCGAAGGGCTTCGGAGTCCGCCAGCTTCATCGCGCTGATCAGGTCTTTCCTGAACAACTGGTGACCACAGTAACAGCAAATAATGTACATCATTTAGCATGATAACTGCTATAGAATTGGTTCTAGGGAACAGCCCTCCCCTTCCCTCCCCTCTTCTCCCCAACTGCATAGTGAGTCCACTCTCTAAAAGTAGCTATAGCTCTAGAGAAATATGACAATCTCCAGGTTCCACGTTCAAAGACCAACTGAGAAGTTTTTAAGGTCAGAAATTCAGATCATATGTGTACGTTTGTGCAAATCATCATTATCATCCACGAATTTCATCGCGACGCAAGTCTTGAAACAAAACTTCAGGGCCGCAAATGTTGTATAATGACAGAGGCATACAGTTGGCGTTACGCTCGCTTGTTTTCTGTATGTGGTGGTATGTTGGTTATAACATCAGAAGGTTACGAGTCTGACTTCCAACAATTTCGGTCTGGTGTATGGACTTTGGCCAAGTTGATCACAAAGTGTACATCAGTAACAGTGGTATAATTTATGCCTGTTTTCCACCCTCACGTAACGTAACGTAACGTAAGAAACCGTAACGTAACGCTAAAACGTACGTGTCGATCCGTAACGTACTGTAACGTACCGTAACATAACGTGCCGTAACGTAAAAAATAGAACCGAGTTCTATTTGTTACGGAGCAGCCGTAAGAGCCGTGAGCGTGCCGTAAGTAGCTTACGTTACGTCAAAATTTTTAGGTATCATTTCAGCAATACGTAAAAATATCTTACGTTACGTAAAATTTTCACATATGTTTTTGCAAAACGTAAAATGCTTACTTTACGGCACGTTACGTTACGTTACGTGAGGGTGGAAAACACGCATTAGTTGATGCGCTGTGGCAGGAAAACAGGAGGTGTTTACACTATGTATATGTATTATGGTACAACTTTTAAACAGAGAAGTATTTTTAAAATTCTGATATAAAATGTGGAGCATACCTCAGCAGGCTTGTGGCCAGTCATGCCAGTGCCAGGAACACTCTGTTTCATAGCACTCAACTTGTTAATGATGGACAGTGACGTCGAGAAGGACACTAAATACAACAAACAATTACAACGTCAACGTCATCTGATTCATCACTGCATTTGCCCACAAAGGTAATGACAATGACATTACATTACGTTTACCGGTGGCTATGACGTGCAATGCAACTGCCATATGTGACAGTCACCTTCCCAGCAGAAAGGCATCATCGCCCTTTGGCCAGTACTGCTTGCTGACACACACACGTGTGTGTGTGAACAACTTGCCCAGTCAGTATGTGAAGTGGAACAGCTCGGAATTATACCCAGGACCTCTCGATTGCAAGACCGACTTACTAACCACAATACCAGCCACCACACCACGCTACAAAGTATACAAAGTACTGAAAATATTAGTAAACAGATACTGTCAAATGAATGAAAGATACGTGGATAAAAAACTGCCCTCTGTGCAGGATACTGTTACAGAACAGATATACAACTAGACATATTATGCACTTACAATCGGCTTTGTCCTCATCCGATTTTGACGGCTTTGGAAAAAAGCTGTCATTTGAATCTACAAAATAAACCATACGTGATATAGAATTAATTTTAACATATTAAAAAAAGCTGCAGCAATGATAGTAACAACATAAGCAGTCAGACACTGCATACCTCCGACAAAAAGAATCTGGTCCGGTTCCGAAT
>Ga0209255_1000419_pt1 | contig 10199 bp, 7 predicted proteins | sample WorMetvaBAHAMAS2_FD_187394 | JGI IMG/M metagenome (GOLD analysis project Ga0209255, IMG submission 187394) | Marine gutless worms symbiont microbial communities from Max Planck institute for Marine Microbiology, Germany - Olavius vacuus... | ecosystem: Host-associated > Annelida > Digestive...
ATACTTTCTGCGGCGGAAATGTAGGCCAAAGAATGTAGTTTTTAGCGATATATTATTTATTGCGATATTCGCCGACATTACCGAGGACGAGTGCGTTACGGAAATCGAGGTCAAATTACGGTGCATAATATCAGTTATATTTACTTACTGAGAGACAGAGCGTTGTTTCCGTGGAACTCTTTCTACACGGCTTGACACGCAACATGCAAACGCCAAGTGTTCACCAACTTTGGATGCGTGAGTTAAGCGTAAAATGCGTAAATGGCGTATATAGCAAATGCGAAATCACGCGTTAATGTAGGCGATCGTCTGCGAGACTGTAGAACGGAAAATATACAGACTAGAAACACGTTAGTGATAGGTTTTAGGCTAGCTATGTTGCGATAGGCTTATGGTATACCGTCTTTTTCTATTTTATCAACAGTAACACTTTGACATGTCTTGCGACGAACCTGTGGCGCTATTTATGCGCGAGTCTATAATTGTAAGAGACTCATTTGTCAACTGTGGACATGTGTGCTTTCACTAAGCGAAGTGAACTTTATTGTGGGCTATTTAACGATTGCTTGTTAACTTGTTTGTTTTTCTCTTTTTTGTGTTTCCTAGTACATGTACGATGTCGTCGGAAAAAGTTCACGTTCGCTATCTCATCTGCTGATGAGTTTCTTATTACATCAAGTTCTAGCAGTATACCTGAATCATGAGCTTCACTTGGCGCCGTTGGGAAACCAAGGGGGCAGACTTTTCAAAGGGGGCAATCCCTTTGCCCCCATGTAGAATTACCCCTGTTTCCCATTAGTGTTCTATAGTAACCACAAACCCTGGACGCACGCACCATTTTTAGCGAACACAATGTCATCGTCCGTCCGTCTGTCGTCTGTCTGTCGTCAGTCTATCTGTCTGTAACGTTCATGCGCCCTACTCAGGCGATTAAAATTTTCGGCAATGTTTCTACGATATTTAATACGTTGGCCATCTATTGACATCCAGGTAAAATTTTACGGAGATCGTCCCAGGGGAACCCCTCCGTCGGGGGAATTAAACGCAAGAGGGGTAGCTGAATATAGCGATTAGTGATTTTGGACCTATCGAACGCTATACCTCAGAAACGGTGCAAGATAGGAGCTATGTTAGTATTAATCACTAATGGGAAGTCGCATATGAGCTTTCGATTGGTACCATACCAAACTCGGTGACCTTGGATGGCCTTGAACAGCGTAGCCCTAACTTCCGAGTAATTTCAGCGAATTCGGTAGATTTCGGGGCGGATTACGTAAAAGTGGTTGAAGATACACCGATACTTTCTGCAGCGTAAATGTAGACCAAAGAATCTAGTTCTAGCGATATATCGTTTATGGCAATATTGCCAGATCACCCCCAGCGAGAGCGTTAAAGTGAGGCACTCCCATCTCGCTAGCGAAAATTTGACCAATAATCAGCCATAACTTGGAAAAGGTGTAGAGGTAAGGTAGTATTAATCACTAATAAGAAGTCGTATATGAGCTTTCGATTGGTACCAAAATCGTTGACCTTGAATGACCTTGAACGGCGTAATGGCCGTTGCATTGCGTTATTTCACTGAATTAGGTAAACCTGTGTTCCAACATATAACCCGCGTCGATCTGTGGCAGAATTTATGCACGAGTCTATTGTATTTTGTACTGCGTGTACGATGTCGTCGTTAAAAAGTTCACGTTCGCTATCTCATCTCCTGATGAGTTTCTTGTACCTGTACTTGTACTTGTACCTATGTATACCTGTGCGCTGCCGCCGCCGCCGATATGTTTGTAGACCGGCGCGGCGGCGTGACTGCAAAACAGTTCACTATGGCTATATGTGCCGGCAATATTATTTGCATTTAGAAGAGTTCTGTATACTGTTGATCATACTAGGGGTCTGGTTTTTAATCACAATGTATAAAGGCCTACGAGGGACCGCCTTGACGCGGCGCTGAGGTTTATAGGCTCTGAAGATCTTTCGGATCTGATCATGCTTTTTATGGAATCCAAAGGGGAAGAGCCTAGTAAGAGTACCCCACATTTTGGCCTTCCGAACCAGGCTCAAGAGAAGTACGCTCGTATATCGGCTGGGACCTCTTCCCAGTCTGCACTTGCTGGGACACTTCAAGTTCAGGTGTAAGACTACTTCGGGTACCTGGACATAGCAATGTTCCAGTTAGACACATATTTATTTTGCCACAAGGATGATCCTTTGCTCCATATTAGTATTTATGGAAGTTAATGCACTTTAACAAGTTCAACTTGGTACCTGGATATAAAACAAAACACACGACACAAACACCATTTTATGTGCTTTTTGCTGGCCCCGCCAGTCGAAATGCCCATTCCGCTGCCGCTAAAATGGCCGGATCGGCGCCGATTACGAAACTTTTACCACAGATGTATCTGTGGTCAATGAAGAACTGAGTAGATTTTAGTTTTGGAAGTCATCGCCTCGGGATCCGGATTCAGAAAGTTTTTGAAGGATTCTTCAACATTGCGATATATGGCATTTTTCCACAATTTAGTTTATATCTCCGGTGAGAGTGATCGGATTTTCGTGAAAATTTTATCACAGATGTATCCGTCGACAAGGAAGTCCCTGTTAAACTTTGGAGGTAATCTGGATCCGCATCCAGGCCATATTCTTCTTCGCGGATGTATGCGGTTTGTGACTTCTCATGTTGTGTCTGCATTGTGCAGACACCCTCTTTTTACTACAGATGCTCTGATCTGTGTTTGTTTGTTTGTTTCTTTTTTCTTTCTTTCTGTCTTTCTTCTTCTTCTTTTCCACTTTCCGACCGAAATCTACATTCTCTTCTTCTCCGTGGAAGCAAGCATGAAGGACTTAAAGAATGGTCTTAATTCGTGTTCCAATTCCTACTTTTTGGAAATCTGACTTACGGTCCAAAAATTAAAGCTCCTTGAAATCCAAGCCCGTCACCCGTCTGCGAGAGACATCGAGCCGTCTCGCTGCAAATGCTGTGATGGCAAGTCTATATCTCTCAGACAGGGGAGGACGCAGACGGCAGCTGCGGAAGCCTGCCTCGCTGCGTTCTGCTTCGTAAACAAGCCGCATGCAATGCAGAGAATCTCTTTAGAATTTAGTTGTCTGATACACTCATAATCATTATCATCATCATGAAGTTTATTTCAGAAAAGGTCCATAGTTACGTTACAAAATAAAAGAAAAAAAACATGAAGCTATTACAACAAAACATACAAAAACATGCATACACATGCACACACACATGTCAAATTTAAATGACCATAAATCAAACATGATAGAACTACACTGTACAGTGGTTAAAGTGTAATGGGACGCAAGGGAACGCCGTCCCCCCCACCTCCAATTTATGGCTCAAAGCGTTCCCCCACCTCAGATTGTTATAATGTTAGTGAAAGGCATACGACCATTGTCAGGGGCCCAAACCTGAATGTAGCGTTCCCCCACCTCTAATTTTGCACTTTAATCACACATACAAACAAACATACACATATACTACACACACAAAGAAAAAAATGTGTCGACTATCAAACGACACCTGTCATAGCCTCGTCATTCTAATTTTCTCAGTACAAATATTGCTGCGACAATCGCTAGGTGTTACTCTCGCTTTGCACGTGAAATACAGGCGGGAGATGAACAATCGAACAATTCGCGATTTTGTACCACTATCCTTACCATAAAATGTAGACTTCACTGTATTTCGGCGTTTACGTCATATAACAGGTGTTTGTTGCCAATCCACTCCAGTGTGACGCCAAGTCGCCAAACCCAGTGTGACCTCGGAGGTTGCTGATGAAACTAAGTTTGCAGCACTTAGCTGTTGCCGTCGCAGACGGGGACGACAAACGACAGCTTTGCTAACTCGTTATTAGCCGTTTTATATAGCTTACTTAGTGTTCAAATGATGGGGAGCATCGCGCAGTTTATCTTCGCAGTAATTTGAACCTTTTTTATATTATATCGCCCTGAACAGCGGTACAACACATTATCTCTTGCAATATTTTCAACGCGTTGTAAACAACAGTATTGAAATCGGACGAATTGGCGATGGGCGCAGCTGGCGACCGAAACAAGATGTCAGCGTCAATGACTGTCAGCTGGCATGAGATCCGTTCAGAGAATACCAAAGACCGACAGCGGATTTTCTTGGTCTTAGCGCACACGTCTCCGACTGGACACATTTTAGTTAGCGCTTAGATTCTAAAGTGAAAAGCTTAGAGCCTTTTCACCGTAAAAGTTTCTATCGTAGGTTGCGGTATAGATGCTGCTTTACTTCGCACCCTATTTTCTGCCCTCCCTGCTTCGCACATGTACTGAAATAGATCTGTTGTTGAAGACCGCATCAGAGATTCTGCTGAGCTGACGATGATGTTGATTCACCGGAAAGTCGCTCACAACGATAGAGCTAAGAAATGAACACTGTACATGTACACGTTAGTCGGGAAGGCCTTAGGTTTTACCCATGAACTTTCTTCTTTTCTTTATTTTTGTCAATCCACTGTGCTCAGCAGCCGCGCAGTGGTTGGCCATCAAATGTATTTCGGAGGTTCGGTCGTAGGTAAAACGTCAACAATTGGTATAGAGATCTCGCCCACCTCTCCCCTAATTTTTATAGGGTCAAAAGTGCGAAATTTGGTTAAGGTCAATGGGTCAAAGGTCAAGGTCACAGCGTGACATAACGTATCAGCATAAAAACGCTATAATTCAAGCATGGATAAGTTGTCGAAGGTCAAACTTGGTGAAAATTATCACAGAGCCGAGCGCAACACGTAACGCAATGTTCAAGGTCATAAGGTCAAACACTGAAATCGCAATAACTACGCTGCGGATTGCTCAATTGCGTTCAAATTTGGTACAGAGTTTATCACGCCACAGGCGATGCTGCAAATGTTCAAGGTCAAATATCAAAGGTCAAGGTCACAGCGTAAAGTAATGTGTCAGCAGCAAAACGCTATAATACAGCAATATTGGATAGGTTCAGCGACTTCAAACTTAGCATAGCGTCGTAAGCGGGAAAGGGCTGGCGTGGCTCGGGAGGCCTTAAGTTGCAATGCATTCGCAATTGCCACGTTTTCTAGTTAACAATACACCGCGCTCTGCAGCCGCGTTGTTGATGGCCATCGAATGTATTCCGGAGGTTCGGTTGTAGGTAAAGCTTCAACCACTGATATAGAGATCTCGCCCACCCCTCTCCTAATTTTACAAGGGTCAAAAAGTGCGAAATTTTGCGTCGTTTTCAACATCGCTCGATTTTGAGCTGTCCGCGTTTGAAAATGCAGCAAGGTATCCGAACGCTAAAACAAAATTATTGTGTAGGAATGGTCGTCCTATGCCTCTGCCATGTTTGGTGCAGTTGGGTCCACGCACCCCTGAGAACCGTTGGGCAGAAATGCCCCACTCCGTAAAATTGCACAGCGAAAATGTGCTACATCGTCAATAACTCAGCCGTGGATTATTCGATTTCGCTCACATTTTGTACAGAGAAGTGCTGTAAAAGTTTAAGGTCAAGAAGTCAAAGGTCAAGGTTATAGCATGATATAACGCTACAATACGACAATGGATAGGTTCAGCGACTTCAAACTGGTCATGGCGTCGTAATTAAACCGGCTAAAGACTGACTTGGCTCGGGCGGCCTCAAGTTGCAATGCATTCGCAATTGCCACGTTTTCTAGAAACTCAATTTTTTTCAAGGCCGTAACCAGGGATGGTAGCTGGCCGTAATTAGTGGGGTATACTGTTTAGGATCTTAAGCACCCCAAATAAAATGTAAAAACGGGACTATAAAGCTACGAGCTCGAACAATAACGAACTGAACGAGCCTACGAAGACGAAGAAGAACATCCTGGACAAGTCTGCAACGTGTATCAGAGATGTCCATGGGTCCATTTCCTGTGCCCGACCTGACCAGACCAACTCATAATGACGCCAAATGTTGAATTTGTAAAATAAAGTATTAACATTCTTCGTTTTGTTAAATTTATATTAAGTAAATAAGTAAGTAAGTACATGATTTATATAGCGCCAAACTCTTAGAAGAATCAGGGCGCGTGGACAGAGATATTCTAGGCAACGTGGGCAGCTGAAATGGGGTATATAGGCTGACTGAAAGTAAAATGTCTTTAGATGACGTCTGAAAGTAGGAAGTGACTGAGATACGCGGATGCCGACAGGTAGTGAATTCCAGACTCTGGGAGCGGAAAATCGAAAAGCAGGAGATCCAAAAGATATGTGAAGTCTTGTAAACATGATATGCACGAGAAGTATGCCTAGTGATAACTACAAAATAAAGCATTGTGAAATGGACGTTGCAAGGCTGAGTTAACATGGACATAACAAGTTTGGGTCACTATAAGCATAGGTGTAGCTGGGATTTTTGCTGGGATGCACTCTATTCTCACCTCAAATGCTGACGACCTTTTCTTAATGACTATAAGCGCATAAATTTTCCAGCAGATAAAAATAAATTTATAGAATTTTCGATACGACCCGCCAAAATTTACAAAAAAAACTTGACCCGACCCGCGAGTCGACCCGATCCGTGGATATCTCTGACGTGTATTTTTATCTGACTGTGTATCAGCACTCCATGACATGACATTGTCTAAGGAAAATAAGTAAGGAAGGCCTATACTGTATAATTATGGCCTTTGTAGCAGTAATGTCGATCTGTATTAGCCTGTACGACACGTTTCTTACTTGAAGTAGTCAATCTGCAAATCAAACATAAGATCTAATAATTTCAATTACAAAGTCATACAAAAATGGAACTCACTCCCAAGTAGCATCGATTTCACATCACTTAAAAGATTTCACAAATCTTTAGCCCCAAAGTGCTACTCCCATACTACAAGGTATTTTCTTATTATAGTTGTATGTGTTCCGTATTTACACTGTGTTTTGTATTTTTGTTTTTGTTTTTGTTTTTGTGTTTTTGTATGTGTACTCCTGTAATGCCTTATCGGCCCGGTTTTTCGATGTAGATAGGGCACTAGACTCCCATTTTATGATTATATGATTATGATTTGATATACATCTGTATTTTAAAGTGTCTCTACATGTATTTCATGCATGTCAATGTAAGTGGCTGATCGGTCTTTTTGTTTAATAAATAAATTGATTTTGAAACCTGAACTGATTCATGCGCAGCTTGTAAGCCGTTACAGTTAAAATACGGCGCTGTGCTGTAGAGAAAGACGCTTCTGTTTTACACGTGATTTCTAACTGAAAGCTTCGGCAATACGTCATGGTCTATAAGACGCGCGACTGTGATTCAATTAGAGTATCATCAGATAACGATTACGCGGCGCAGGACGGAATGGTGCAAGACAAACAGTTGCGGGTGACGCTGATTCGGTTTGTGTTATCACTTGCATTTCAGCTGCTGCAGCTCGGCCACGTACGACCGGGAAGGGGTGGTAGAAGCAGGGGACCGCGGGCCGGTATGACGTTGTCGTCAATCAAATCTGCCATGGACGGCAAGCGGCGAGCCGACCTCGGTGGCGCGATGCTCGGAGGGACTTGTGGTCGCGGCGCGGTCGTGCTAGCCGAGCAGCCGCATCGTTCCAGCAGCGGCGCCAGCAGTCGCAGTCGCAGTCGCAGCCGCAGCCACGAACGCTCAACTCTTGTTTCGTTCTGCCGGCGGGCGGCACGCGCTACGATGACGGCTGCGTAGATCGATCGAGCCGACGGACGCACGCGGAGGGACGTTTCCTGTCAGAGACACTCTACAAACTGGCAACGGCGGCCGGGTCAGCGTCCGGCAACGAGCGGGCTCGCGACGGCGCAGACTTCGCTTCCGGTCATGTTTCGCGCGTTGCTGTGCGGCGTGGCGATCATCGACGACCTTCAGAGCACCTCGTGGTTGACGTTACGCCGAGCGGCGGCTACGCGCTCGTGGACCGTGTGACAGCAGAAGCGAGCACAGAGCGCATCGGCGTCACAGTGTGACTGATGGCGGCTGACGACGAGGAAGCAGCGAGGTTAGAGGCCGAGTGCCTCAAGGACCGCCACTGGTACGCGTTCCTCTGCTCCAGTCTCATCACTTTCTTCACCGGTCTGCTTCTCGTCTTGTCCTGGCGCATCCTCTCTTGGTTGTTCTGTCAGAAGAAAGTGCCTGAAGTCCCAGCGGACGCCGGCGATGCCAAGAAGATAGAGGCAGCCGGCGGCGGCGGCGGCGGCGGCGGCGGCGGCGGCGCGCCGGAGGAAGCTGAGGTCGGCTGGGTAACGGAGGCCAAAGACTGGGCAGGAGAACTCATCTCAGGCCAAACGACAACAGGACGCATACTAGTAAGTCATAAAGGCTCACTGCTTACTTCTTATCTGTAACACAGTGATCCAGCAGTGTATGCCTGACTGTATAATGTATGTGCGTGTGTGGATCATCCCGTGTCATTTGTATGTTATCGCGACGGTCATTGACTCATTGTCGTTCATCGCGGCCTTGTGTAGACCCTGCTACCGACTCCTGTAGCTTTTTGATCTGGTTGCGATCATAAAATGATTATCAGAATTCCGGTTGAGTAGTAATACTAGGCCTAAATGGCGATGGTGGATGTATGGAGAAAACGTTGGCTATACCTGCACGTGGACTTACCGGGTTAAAACGGCTGACTGGCTTCGTCTGTGGTAAGGAGCCACTTTCTGTAACTGATACGCTTAACTTTTGTCATTATGACAGCACTATGTTAAATCGTAGTTGGTGTTATTGTTGTCACGCTGTGGGAATTATACAGTGTGTCCTGAAAAAAATGACACCAAATTGTTCTTCGTAATGTCTTCTATAAAACTCGGGCGATTCTGATGAAATTTGGCAGATAGTTTCCTGAATAAATTTGCTTCACAAAAATGTAAACGTTTTCCACCTCACCTGAATAATGTCTCTACACTACGTTGTGAAACTTAAAATGCTCGTCACGCACATGCTGTTAGAGAAATAAACTCCAGAATTTATTCCACCTTATTGTGGCTTTTAAATTCGACAGATTTGAATCCCGTTGGTTACAGAGTGTGGGGAATATTGCAAAAGAAGGTGTTCAAATACTCATTACTGATCTGGACGAACTGAAACAGCGACTGAGAACGGAGTGGGCAAGCTGGATTATGTCGTCACTGCGGTAGCCATTCGTCAGTGGCGTCGTCAATAGGTCCAGATCAGTGACGCGTGTTTTGTTCACCCTCTTACACAATGTTGCCACACGCTGTAATTAAAACCAACTTGATTCAAATCTGTCGAACTTGGAGGCCCCAGTTGAGGTGGGATAAATTTTAGCGTTACTTTCTCTGACAATGCAGTGGTAGCACGAGCGCGGTGAGCAGTTTCATAAGGTAGTGTAGAGACACTATTCAGGTGAGGTGGAAAACGTTTACATGATTTTGCAGCTAATTTATTCAGGAAACTATATACTAAATTTCGTCGAAATCGACCGAGTTTTATAGAAGACATCACGAAAAACATTTCGGTCTCTTTTTTCCGGACACAGAGGCGTGATTTTCGCGTGATATTCGTCGTTGGATGTAATATCGTCACAATAAACGGAGATTATTTTTCTTGCTTTGTGGAGTTTGTGGTCATCGCAATAAAGCTGAATGGTCCATACCACGAGCGTACCGGGTAGCTAACTCCTCCGAGTTTTGGAACCCCGATCGGAGGACGAAGATTTTTACCTCTGCTAAGGAGGTTGTTTTATCCGACGTATGTCTGTCTGTCTGCAGTGTATGTCTGTCTGTATTAGTAACTTCACGTAAAACTACTGATCGGATCTTCATGTATCTATGGACAAAGAAGAAGGGATTCAGTTTTGAAAGTCATCCGCCTCCGGATCTGGATCCTGGAATTCCTTGAAGGATTTTTTAACATCGTGAGATCGGGCATTTTTCCACAGTTTTTTAATTTAAAAAAATAATAATAATCTGTCACTGCAATGACACACAGTTAACGAAAGTTGCGTCACAAAGGCGACGACGAAAAACAGAGCCTAAACATTCAACAAGAATGTTTTCGGAGAATGTTCGAAACACTGCAGGGACACAGGTTGGCGACGCAGCGCAGGTGGCAGACTGACGCGTAAAGGCGGCGCCACACGATCCGACGCGTCGGCACGTCGCGATGGCCCGACTTAACGGGCCAACGCGTCAGCTTGTGTGGCGCGGTCTTTACAGTGTCGTAAATTCGTAATGTATGAATGTTCAAC
>Ga0209255_1000420_pt1 | contig 10191 bp, 4 predicted proteins | sample WorMetvaBAHAMAS2_FD_187394 | JGI IMG/M metagenome (GOLD analysis project Ga0209255, IMG submission 187394) | Marine gutless worms symbiont microbial communities from Max Planck institute for Marine Microbiology, Germany - Olavius vacuus... | ecosystem: Host-associated > Annelida > Digestive...
CCCTAAGTCTGCCACCTCAGATTCGCCACCCTGGGTCCGCCACCTTAGGTCCGCCACCGTAGGTTCCTTACATCAGTTCGGCTACTTCACCTCCACTTTATACTTTAGGTGCTGGTACAGTTTTAGACCGGCAGCCCAGAGCACTTTGGTCAAACGAACGTACAATACTAAGTATACAATTGCAATGCAAGACAAAATTTCTTCTGCATTCGCCCTGCCAGACACCTCCAAAGTTGGACCGTTCTTTCCAGAAATGGTCAAATTGAGCTGGATTAAGCATTCAGAGCACTATAGAGGTAATGACAAATTAAAAGGAAACTAAAAGTTACTTCACACATTCATAATGGGTCTTACCAGATACATTATCTTCTATTAAGGGGTCCTCAGACACCCTTGCAAGGGTCTCAAATTAAGGGTCAAGTTAAACATTAAAGATACCACTCAAAACCAAGTTTAATTAAACACTTGTACAATTGTAAGTATATAATGGACGATGCAAGACAAATTTTCTGCTGCATTGCAATTGTATACTTAGTATTGTATAAACGTTCATTTTAAAATTGGTTTTCAATGGTATCTTTAATGTTTGACCTAGCCCATATTTTGGGACCCCTTTATGGGTGTCTGGCGACCCCTTAGCAGGGGATAATTTGTCTGGCGAGGGGCATTCAATAGTCAGTGCAGCATACTAGCTCGTTAGAATTTGGTCTTTTGCGGTACCTACTATGTTTGATCCAGCACATTTTTCACCCCTAGTACCCAAAAGCAGCAGGGGGTCCCCGGAAGACATTCATTTCTGTACATGTCTAAGTACATAATACATGTTCCTATAATCAGATATTGGTACCTCGTTCGTTTGACCAAAGTGCTCTGGGCTGCTGATCTATTTATTTTAACAACTGCTTTTCACAGTATGTAGCCTACGTGTATTTTAAGGAAATCAAAGTATTCAGTATTCACATTGTAAATCATTTCTGTAAACTTTAGCTTATACGCATGTTAATAACAACATGAAACGAAATCATAAAAGATGATGTTACACGTAGGTTCGTTCACATTGCGGGGATAGAAAACTGAAGCTCACGTATAGGCATGTTAACGTGCTACCTGTTACTATTTTCGGCTGATTAGCGGAGCGCGGGTCGTGAGACCACGTTATTGCTAAAGCCGGTTCAGTCTGTCCGTACGTCCACTACACTCGTTATCCACGCCTAAAAGGTTCAAGATATCGTATCGCATTTTAGCCATACGATAGGGTGATACTTCTAGTTGTTTGAGGCTAAATTTTGTGGTCGTAAATTTAGGGGTTACCCCCAACAAGCGTATCACAGAGAGATACCCCTTTCGAAAACCCTAATTTGATGGATAATCTGCAATAACTTGAAAACGGTGAGAGATAAATGTAAGTTAGTGTTAATCGATCATAATAGCTGTACCTAAAATTGCATATGGGCTTTTGATTTTTACCAAAATCGGTGACCTTGCATAACACTGAACGGAGTAATGGCCGTTATTTTGGGTTATTCTACCGAATTCAGACGCTTTATGGACCAATTGCGTATGAAAATGGTTGCAGATAGACCCATAGGCCTACTGTCCATATAGTCCATAGAATCTATAGCAAGATATTACTTATGGCAATATTCTCAGAGGTTTCTGAGAACTAATTCGTTAGAGATGCACCCCTGTCAAGTGTCAACAGCGATTATTTGATCAATACTGCGCGATATCTGGCAAACGATACGAGATAGGATGTAAGTTAGTATTATTCGCTAATAGGAAATCGCATACGGGCTTTCGATTAGTACCAAAATCAGTGACCTTGAATGACCTTGAACAGCGTAATCACCGCCGACCAGTGCTAGTATCTCTGCGGTAGCTGAGCCATTTGTTTTCGAAATGTTATTACTTTGATAAGCGATAAACTGCAGCTGAATTACATTTATGGCAGCAAATTATCAACTGTTTTCAGACACAAATGATAAAGAACAGAGAGGAACAAGTTACATTCGTTGGGGCAGAAAGACTTGTGAAAATAACGCTACACTTGTCTACAAAGGTATGTTCGACGTTTACTGCATGTAAACTCATAGACAGTCTTGTAGTACTCAAGTTCAGACTTGGACACGAGTCCTTTTAGCTGGACTCAGACTTGAGGGTTTTGGATTCGGACTTGACTACTAAAATGTACTCAACATGCATTGTGTGTCAGATAGTTATAACGTAATGTAAGCGTTATTAGACAGTTAAAATGTAAAAAAAACTGCAGTTTATACAAATGTTAACGGCGATATGCTGAGTTACACATCGAAAACAGCAAAAATCAAAAAAGGTGATATTACTCAACAACACATCGTTAAATGTCGATGTTGAGTAATATCACTTTTTTGATTTTGCTCTTTTCGATGTGTAACTCACTATGTCGCCGTTAACATATATGAAGTTTTTTATATTTGGTGTTTTATTACCGATTTATGGTCAGTTCTCGTACCATAGCGCATTAAGAAAGCACCAGTAGTTTTGTTTATCAGTATGAAACTTTCATGACACAGCGATGAAGATTAAGGGTAGTTTACTGACGCGCATCACTACTGTTAAGCGATTTTGCCGAGCAAAATTTGGCTGGGTCACGTATAACCTGTAAATAGAGAGTAGCCGACGACGCCATATTTGGAATCGCCTACACCGTTTTGCCTATTAACTATATGACTTTTATGGTGCTACATATAGTTCTCGAGATATGGAGGGGTCACAAAATTCTAAAAGTAGGTCACGTGACGTCTTGGCGACCCCATTTGACCTAATTTTTATTTTCTTTCGCAGGTACCCCCTGTAGTCAATCTTATTGACAAATTTGAAGTTTCTAGCTTGAATCGTTCCCGAGATATTGAGGGGGTCTCAAAATTCTAAAAGTAGGTCCTTCATGGCCCCATTTGACCTAATTTTGCATTTCTTTCGTTAGTACCTACCCTAATGGTCAATCTGCATGCCAAATTTGAAGTTTATAGCTACAACCGTTTCGGAGATATGGAGGGTCCCAAAATTCAAAAGTAGGTCACGCGACCCCTTCCTGACCCTTTAACTCAATTTTGCATTTATTTCGTTAGTAGCCCCCTGGTGGTCAATCTGCATGCCAAATTTGAAGTTTCTAGCTCTAACCGTTCCCGAGATATGGATGGGTCCCAAAATTCTATAAGTAGGTCACGTGACCTTTTTACGACCTGTAAGCAGGGGGTCGCCGGTGACCCCATATTTGGATTCCTCGACCCCAATTTGCCTATTCACTATACAAGTTTTATGGGGCTACGATAACGATTAAGGGTAGTTTACAGGTGAGCATCGCCGTTGCTAAAGCCTTCAAGTCCACTTTTTAGTTTTTGGGCCAAATTTTGACATTTTTGTTCAAAATCAGGGTCCAAATATTAATTTTAATTACTTATAACCACCCAAAGCTTTGAACCTTGCATGATTCCGCGCATTTTTGTATATTGTGCGTCAAGATCCGTTCAGGGGTCTGACCTGTAGGCTGGGCGAATAAAAGAAAGGTATATAAACAAAGAATGATAGTTTAAAAAAGCCTATCTCCCCAAAAGACCCTCATGAACCGATCTCCACCAAATTTTGCACAGCGGATCGCCTCGCTGACCTGATCACACACGGCAATTATTTCGGCGATCGGCTTAGGGGTTTTGAACTTGTGAGGAGTCGAATTTTGCCATTTTCCTATCTCCAGGCGGTCGCCGTTAACACAGTACTATACCGCGCAGCCCGTGATGCGTAAACATTAGTATTACTGCATGGAAGATTGTTGTCGTTATAGGACACACAGCAGGGCCACATCACGGCCAAGGAGGCAGCGGCAGCAACTTCTTATGTCTGCCTGAAGATCCACAATGGAAACGTTACATCAATGGAGGTCAACCTTACATTGGATCAATCTTCGGCGTAGAATATGAATTGTTTAATTTAGGACACCCTTTCCGTAATAACGTATTCTCTGAAAGCAACAACGGTGGAAATCATCTACTTGACAAACCGGCGCCGTGTGCCGTGTGCTACGTGGGAGGTCGTTCAACAATCCTCATGGTTCCAGCAAAAACGGAGTGTCCGGGCGGCTGGACCATGGAGTATGCAGGATATCTGGTCTCAGAACACCGTGGTAACAGAAAACGCAGCAGTTACATTTGCTGGGATGAAGTACCAGAAGTTGCGGTTGGTGGAACAAATCAAAACCAAGCACTAATCTACCCTGTTGAAGTCCACTGTGGAACACTGCCATGTTTAGTGTACAACAGCGGAAGAGAGCTGACTTGCGTGGTTTGCTCTAAATGATGAATGTCCAGATGAAAAAGGTGCAACACTGACAGATCCTGACATTCTGACATGTTAGTATCTTAGTGCACACAATGAACTATTTCTGTACCGCATTTATTTAAAGTTGTACACAGTGAGTCAAAAAACTCCGCCACTATACATTATACTGTAAAGATATAGTGTTGTGTATTTGAGATGCGTTATATGGCTGGCATCGGTGAATTTGTTCACAACTTAGGCCAACGTTGGCCGATAATTAAAATTACTTCGCTGTCATATTCTCCAGGAAATTTGCAACACAGCTCATGCCAACATTTTCCACAGCACTTTAAATTGCAAAACTTAAAATTTAACATTCAACCATTTTTGGTAACGGCGTTTACAAACCCTACCTGTAATCAATGTTTTACTTACTTAATGAAAACAAAGTGCAATCAATGGGTTAAGTTAAGTTGGGGCAGTATGGGGAGAGAATACCCCTCCCCATACTCCCCCAACTTAAATTTCGTTCCCGCGCGCCTGCAGTCTTATGTGCGGCCGCTGTCGACCAATTAATTAATAGGCTAATGCATCGTTAGATGATTTACGCAAAAGTGCAGCAATCACGTATAGCCTAATTAATGTGACCTAACTTTAGTAAATTTGACAAAGAATAAACGCAGAATAGGCATGACGAAAAAGAAGCAGCCCACCCGTAAAATTACTACGCATTTTTTAGTTCAGCTGCCATGGTTGAGCTAATATTCTAACCGATCAAAAGCTGTGTGTTCGTGCGTGTGTATGCGCGTGTGTGTCTGTGTGTTAACCTTGGTGGAAAAATCATACTGCTACAGGTAGAGATTTGTAGGAAAATACTGCAGGCACAGGCCTTCTAATGAATTTTAATCGCAAACCATAAACGAGATCACTGTGACTTATTTAGTGGGTTTATAGGTCTTCTTGCATAGCTGTTATGCCGCTTAGCAGAGCGACACGGGTGCTTGTTAGTGATTACCGGTCTGTATCGTTTTCGTGAAAAATAAACGTTGTTCGCTCAGACCCTCACTATAATTCGGCAGAAGTCTTTGACCTATTTACGTTAACTAGGTCGGGTCAGCGGAATGGCAGTGTTGATGTATTACGTATGAGGGGTTGTCCGATTTTTGACGAATAAACTGTTGCCGTTAATCGACAGCTAGTTTTTGGTGAAAATTCGTTTCAATGACGAGTAGGTCTAGGACGGAGAAAGGCGCGCCGCTATCTCTTGTTCGTGGCCTCGCCGAGCGCAGCTGTTTGGCGGGTCGGCGGCGTTCGATCGCGTTTCCCGACTGGTTGATCAATTCCCGTGTGGAGACAGCCAGCTGCCTCTATCAGAGAGATCTGCGGGCTCATTATGGATGCGTCAACGCCATCGAGTTCTCGGCCGGCGACGGACATATGATCGCTTCAGGTTGCGAATTTGTTAACTGTTTGGCATTCTTGTACTGTGCGGTCATCTACTCGACAGCCTAGGGCTAGTTAGAGGGCTGCGGACGAACTGATGGTCTGCTAACACTGACCCTAACCGAAGGCGATTAAGTAGAGGAACGTAGACAGAAAGAATATTAACTGTTTGGTTAAGACATTTTAATAAGTTTTTATCTTGAACTGTCAAATCTCAGTGTTCGAAGATAAGGACACAACACTGTTACATGTATGTGTCTGTTGGTGAGTACAGACATAACGATCGTAACTACTATACCTTCAGTGATCTACAGTTCTGATCATACATACAGGGCAACTAAAGATTAATTGATCATGTCTGTATGTTAAAATTGGTATTGATGTTTAAACGAGAAGTTGCACATGTATTTATGATGTGTTACAGGCGGTGATGATAGAAGAATCTTATTGTGGGATGTGGAAAGAGCACTCAGTGATGCTGGGTCGCCGGCAGTTATGAAAGGCGAACATCACAGCAATATCTTCTGTGTTGCCTTCAATAACTCCAACACAAAGATCTTTTCTGGAGGTGAGACGTCCCTCTTGCTGTGCTGTTGTCCCCCAGACTGTTAACGGGGGCATATGAGAGCAAAGAGGGCGAAGAATTATGGGACTGAGCAGGTGCCAGACCAGCCGACCAGGGGACCCGTAGGTCGAGAAGTGATTGAAAAATTAATATGAAATGAAATGAAATGAAAGTGCAGCGATTTAAAGTGCGTTCGGAAAACCGACTAGGAGCCGGCTTAGTCTAACGCACCATCTGTAAAGAGAATGACTTCAGGTTGAACTTGGAAGAAGATGAATTATAGCCGTCAGTCCTGGTGAACAACGGAAGATGCTGGATGGAGTAAGATGGAGTTATACAATGTTTAGGTTTATCCATCAGACCTTTTAGGGCCTGCCAAATCTTATACTCTGCTCTGTATAGGTCTGTTTATTGTACTTGTAAATTTTTTTGTCCATCACATATCTTTCATTTTTAGTGAGGAGGCGGAGGTGTATACATAGGTTTGTAATGCTTTCATGAAGAACCTCAACCGAATTTGAATCCGCGGTTTTTTACACAAAAAAAACGACCAGAAACGGACCGCTTGCATGATTTTGAGAACCGTAACAACACTATTCATTTTGTTATCTTGCTGTTTTCGCGACTCTTACTGAAATCGGTTGACTTAATATAATAATTATATACTGTGCACTATGAGCGGATAGCGAGATTTGCGGAATTGTGAGTTCAGCGTTGGCAAACATCTGTGAAATGTGTGCGCTCGTTTTTGTTTCAGGAAATGATGAGCAAGTGTTGGTTCACGACGTGGAAAGGTAAACTTCTGCCGGTCTTTTAAGGCACTGTTAAGTGTTTCTTGTTTTATTTTCCTTTGGTCTTTGTTATAATAGTTTGTACTCAGTGTTTTTCAATAATAATAATAAGAAGCAGAAAATTTATGTAGCGCACATAGTCAAGCATTAAACATGAATCGGAGGCGCGGGCAGTCGCCAGGTGGCCGAACGGAGTATGTTAATTGTTAATGAGCTGGGCTATGAGTTGAGACTTGATGTGGCACTTGAAGCTGTATAGGGAGGAACAATTTTTAATAGAAGTAGGAATTGAATTTAACTGAATTTAACTGCTACATGACATCATTTGACAAGTTGGTCATACAGATGCCTGCTCGTCTTCTCTCCAGTAGATAACATCTGAACTTGGACGATTGTCTGGACGATCAGAGGAAACATTATCGGAACTTGTTCTGTGCTGTGTTGTATACTGCAACACACATACAGTGACTCTGACTCAGTTCTGTGCACTCTGAAGACGGCGCTTTTGTGCAGAGCTCGTGAAATGCGGCCTTAACGCCTCTGTGATTGAGTTGAGACTGTAAGGACTGCTGCTTGGTTATCAACTTTGTCGCTCGTCTTTTGTATTAATGATGACATTAAACGTGTTTAATTTAATTTTACTATATGTTTGCAGCTGTCGCACCTTGAATCTGTTCATGCATGAGGACGCAGTTTATGGTTTGGCAGTCGATCCGGTTAACGATGACATCTTTGCCAGCGCCTGCGATGACGGCAAAGTCCACATTTATGACCTGCGTGCTCCGCCTTCTGAAGGTTGAGATTGACATTATTTGCTTCATTACTGGTTAATGACTGATGTCCAAGTGCTAGAGCCTACTGAAGCATCATGGCAGTCAGCCAGGGGCGTAGCCAGGGGGATCAGGGGGGCTATGGCTCCCCCAATCGTCGATTGAGTGGATTTTTTACGGGAATAAACTGGGACGTAGTAACACTGTTCTCTCTACCAGAAGTGTTCTGTGGGCTTCAAATATGCCAAAAATGCATTGGCAGCCGGGCTCTGCCCCAGAACCCGCTGTGGGAGGTCACGACACTCCCCTAGACTTCTTAGTCAGTTGGGAGGGGAACACCCCCTCCCCTGTCCTCACTCTCGGCTCCTCAATTCTCGCGCCTTCAGCGCTCAGCTTCTGTGGCCCCCCCAATGTAAAATCCTGGCTACGCCCCTGCAGTCAGCTTTGTTGTTACTGTTGCCGTCATCTTTATTTTTATCGTAAGACGAAACATGCTGATGAAATGTACAAAAATTTGAGAAAAGCGGTGCATTGTAAGGTCAGTTACTGCTAGGTTATTAGTGTATGTTCTGCCAGGCCTGCAATTAACTTCTACCACAGCGGCATTAGAGCATCACTGTCCTTTTGACCAGTGTCACATTATACAGCGTGGTGATAGAGGCACATGTGTGAACAATTTGCCCAGAGTCGTTGTGTGGAAGTAGTTCGGCTGGGAGTGGAATCCACAGCCTCCAGATTGTGAGCCCAACGCAGTAACCAATTCACTGCCAGACCACAGGCAAAGTTATCATCACAGCATTAGTAGCAAGTAAGTAAGTAAGTAAGTAAGTAAGAAGATTTCTAGTCATTGCCCTAAAAAGTAATAGTGGTAGTAGGAGGAGGAGTATCATTTTTATCTAATTAATCTATATGTACTTGTGTGATCACGTTATGTTGTTATGACGTAGTTAAATATGTATTAATAGGTTACCACACCAGCTAAATTTAAACTGGAAATATATAATAATATTGGGTGTACTGATTCTGAGTATTATAATGATCCTTTGTTAAGGATTCTAGGCATTGCATCGTGTGGCAACCTCGTCGTGCTGTGGACACGTCGACGAATTGGCGACAGAGCCTTTTCTGTTGCTGCACCGCGAGCATGGAACAGGCTACAGACGGAGCTGAAGCTGCTGCGATCGACGGACTTGTTTCGTCGTGATCTGAAAACATTTGTTTCATTCTGTCTGCGGGCACCAAGATACGGATTGACTCTGTGATGCGCCCTCGGTCTTCTAGTAGGGCGCAATACAAGTGCCTCAGTTACAGTTACAGTATATGGGTTTTAATAAAACCTGGTTTATGCTGCTTGCTGACTGCTGATGTATTTGAGCAATATGTAAAGTATAAAGAATGACCTGTCTCTTGTGTGTGTCTGTTGCGTAGGTGCATTTGAGCTTGCCAGCTATGCATCTCCTATGCACGCAGTCGTCTACAATCCCGCTGAACCACGACTGATAGCTACGGCAAATGCTAAAGAAGGCGTTGGACTCTGGGACATCCGCAGACCGAAAGCGTGAGTGTGTGTTGTCCTGTGTGTCATGTCGACTGTCACTCTGGGCACTCACTGTGTCATTATAACTGATGTCAAGGTTGGCTCAGTAGTTATATAGGTGTGCTCAGTTGTTATACAGGTGTGCTATACAGGTGCGCTCAGTTGTTATACAGGTGTGCTCAGTTGTTAAGCAGGTGTGCTATACAGGTGTGCTCAGTTGTTATACAGGTGTGCTCTGCAGTACTCAAGACTACAGGACTTGGACTTGGACTCGGACTCAGTTCAGTTCAGTGATTTTTAGCGATAAAGCTAAAGCGATAAACATCACTACAAGGACCACTATAGTGTCAGATGTAGTTAGATGATAATATCATGATATGACTGATGGAAGAGGAAGGGTTTAAGTCGGCGCCGGAAACTTGAAAATGTCGGACTCATTCTTGTCTTAGCAGATTCCGACTCTGACTTGGTCTTGTGTGTTATAAGCGGTCTTGTAGTCCTCGAGACTGTGGTCTTGGTCTCGAGACCGAAATTCTGCGGTCTTGGTCTTGGCAGTTGAGGTCTTGGTCTTGGTCTTGAAGCATTGGTCTTGGCTGTTTTTGAGACCGATCAGTAGTTGAAATGAAATTTATTAGCAATGAATGCCTAGTAAAAAATAATCCTTTTGTGTAGACTGAGACCACTAAGTCAGTAACAAAGACTGCAATTTTTGTAAACTTCACTTCTTTCAAGATCGAAATGTTAGAAGACTGCAGAGGCGGCATAGATATTTTATGCTAGAATGTTGATTCT
>Ga0209255_1000421_pt1 | contig 10180 bp, 6 predicted proteins | sample WorMetvaBAHAMAS2_FD_187394 | JGI IMG/M metagenome (GOLD analysis project Ga0209255, IMG submission 187394) | Marine gutless worms symbiont microbial communities from Max Planck institute for Marine Microbiology, Germany - Olavius vacuus... | ecosystem: Host-associated > Annelida > Digestive...
GTGCTGCATGTTGTGTGTTGTGCAACATTTGACTGCATGGTTGTAGGGGTCGTCCATAAATTACATAACGCTCCTATGGTATGGGTGGGGTTGAGACTTGAGAAATTGTTATATGCGTTATATAATGGTAGGAAGTAGTCTTTCTTAACGTTATATAACGCTGCCTGTCAATATGCAGAGTTGCAGACTGCTTAACGATAACATCCAATCCTGCTTGCTAGTTGCTGAAAATCGAGGCCAAATTTCGCATTTCTGACCCAGTGTCAGCTAGGACGAAACCTCTTACATACTGCTTGCATTAACTGGATCGCCCCGGGGGGGGGGGCGGTTGGGGTTGGGATAATGATAATCTTTATTCACCGAAAATACACAATCGGTAGCAAACAAATAGAAAAAAATGTTGTGTAATTTTAGAGGGGTCTCCACCAGTGTTATATAAAGTTATATGGGGCGGGGAGGGCGATAAAAGAAATTCCATTTTTGCGTTATATAGTTTATGGACGACCACTTATCTCTAGTTTCTTTTATATACATCTTCTTTATTCACCAAGTGATGGTAGCATCGAAGAAAAAATAATGCGCGTATCCAAGATTACTACACAACGTAGAAATTGTAGTGGCTGTAAGTAAACCCACATGAAAATATTTGCTTATTAGCTTGTTAGCTTGATGTAGGCCTATACACGTATTTGCAACATGGTCATGCACATTGCATATTGCTTTAAAGAGAGGTTTTGCCGCATGTAACAAATGTCTGTACCTGATAACATAGGTTGTTTTTTGTATCCTTGATTTCTCAATTCTCACAGTAAAGTTTTGCGACTTAGACGCAACGATGTACACTGTAGTCTATTAAAATCATTTAACCTATTTATAATCATCTTTATTCACCAGTACATAGTAGATATGTGGAAAATAATACAACAAACGGAACTATTTACCTGTTACGTTATTTAACAATACATACTGTCACGTATGACACTACAGCAGCTGCCGAAGACATGGGAATAGAAGAAACAGACGTCGATAGACCCAGACCGACCCCTGGATCATCGTCGCACGACGACGAGTACATGGAAGTCAATCATCGAAACAGAGTTTCCGATCATGAATACAGGGAGTTGAATGCCAAACAATCACACATGATACGCATGCAAAGTTCACCCACTTACGCCAACTTGCCTCATCCGAGCTTCTCAACGGACGATCACGTCACCTATGAAAATCACCGAGGTGCTGTCGCAGTGGACGATCCAGACAACCGGCTGTACGTCAATGTCAAGAGACGATAATGACGACAACGATATTTCGGTTCATCTAATCCGTGCCATTGATGTTGTGCATGTAAATGCTGAGACAAAGGAGTGAAAATTGTTTATAAAATGCGTGTATTACACACACCGTAGGCGTTTGAAGTTACGACAACGGCGGGATAGAAATGTGTATATTATTCGGCTGCCTGACAGGTGTCGGAAGGCCTTAAGTTTTACCCATGAACTTTATTTGTTTTCATTTTTTATCAATACATTGCGCTCAACACCTGGGCAGTGGATGGCCATCAAATGTATTCCGGAGGTTCGGGCATAGGCAAAGCTTCAACAAATGGTCCAGAGATCTCGCCGCCCCCGGCTAATTTTCACAGGGGGGGGGTCAAAAAGTGAGAAATTTGGCGTCATGTTTAACATCACTCAAATTTGAGGCGCCCGCGTTTGAAAATGCAGCAAGGTATCCGAACTCATATTGCGCTTAAATAAGTAGTATAGGCGAATAACGAGTCAACTGAATCAACAGTTACTTACAAAACATAACAAGATGTTCAGCTATCGCAGAGAGACCGCGCTGCAGGGTGCGTTATAGTTTTCGCCAAAAGTAGAAGACTGGAACTCGGAGACAATATCTTACTGACATTATAGGTTTATCTTCAACCACTGATATAATCGGCCTGAAAATCTGTAGAATTCGGTGAAAAAAAGCAAAATAAGGGCTATTACGGCGTTCAAGGTCATTCAAGGTCATTGAGGTCGGTACCAATCGAAGGCCGTATGCCATTTCCTATTAGTGATTAATAGTAACTGACATCCTATCTCGTACCGTTTCGGAGTTATCGCAGCTTATTGTTGAAATTTCGGACTCTTTGCGTTTTCGAGCCACTCTTTGGGGGGCTTAGGGACAACGTACGATGTTCATCTTGGGCTCATTGAAAAGCGCGTAGTGGACTTCCTATTAGTGTAATTGAACTTTATTCACTAGGTGTTACGGCTGAGTCGCTACGAGCGAAAAGAGATCGGCGATTTCGCTCCAACGCGGTCTTTTTGATCCAAAATTTCAGGTAGAAGGAGTTGCTCCCACCAATCATTTTTGCACGGGTAGTTACGCCAATGAATGCATTACAACTTTGCCTCTGACAGTTTTCACACAAAGAAACTTTGTAGCAGACTTTCTTCAAGCGAAGTGCGAAATCAGTCGTTTTGCGTTTTTGAGACCCCGTTTGGAGGACTTAGGGGCAACGTACGACGATCATCTTAGGCTCATTGGAAAGCGCATAGTGGACTTCCTATTAGCGTTAATTGAACTTTTTCGCTAGATGTTACGGCTGAGGAGCTACGGGCGAATATCGGTTGAAAATCGGCGATTTCGCTCCAAAGTGGGTCAAAATTTCACGTAGAAGGGGTCGCCCCCACCAACCATTCTTCTTCTCAGAAAACTAGGCTAAATGATCTTTCGTATGGTATATACATCTGGACAGATCTTTCTACCGTTTTGTCACAATATACGCGTGTGACAGACGGACAGACTGACAGACAGACGGGCGGACGTACAGAATTCTCATCGCTATAGACCGCGTCTGCATTCCATGCAGCGGGGTAAAAAGCACCAAGCTCAACAAGTTACAGCTGATAAAGCTAATGTACATTGTTAATGGCAGGTCCCGCTTGTAGCACAAGAGGTCAAGGAAGAAGGAAGGAGAAAGAGAAGAAAGAGAAATTTGAGGGAAGGAAGTGGAAGGAGGGAGATGAACCTAGACGACAACCTTTCAAAACTTACTCTACTTATGTTCCTAATCTTAATCTTAATTGCGTGTGAGATATTACAGTGCTACGAAATAGCAACTTGCTGTACAGATATCGTCTCGTTTGTTTCACACACATGAGCGTGTCTGCGTCTGCCGTTCTCGGTCTTTTTACTTTAGTTTCGGTTTCGTTTTGTTCGCGCCTTCAACGACACTATGTGGTAACAACAGCTGTTATTTATCGCATCAGTTCATAACAGAGTAAAATATTATACAGAAGAACGCAGAGGAGTCTAGTAAAAATAACTGCAACAAACAAAAACGTTAAAACATTAAACACAGTTACACTCAGAGAATAGTGTTTTACGCAGTTCTGTACAAGGCTGTTAAAAGACACAAGAACAATCACGTTCTCGTAATAAGGCTGAAGTGAGTCTTGATAGGACTGCAGGTAGTGCGCGAGATTATTACTGTACTTGTAAACGAACATTTTATCATCAAGTACAAGAAGAAATTGTTGATATGGCGTCGCTGTAAGGTGGAAAACGTCAAAAACTAAGTGATTATGTCAACTGCAGAGTTAACGAGGCTTGACTGGGTTGACTCAAGAACAGCAGACGGGTGGCAACAAGTTGCGTGTGCAAAGATAGCAGAGAGTTTTGGAGTTAGGTTCAAGGGTAGAGCGAAGACCCTTGGAAGATGAAAGCCTTAAAAATTGCACGCGATTGAACGCACTGCCTCGAGAGATGGTTCCATCGTGTCGTTTCTGTCTTGGCGTCACATGGACAAAGATTGTGTGAGCCTTCGCTACAAACTCGAAAAAAAAATTCCACGTCCCCGACTCAAGTGTATTTGAATGGCGAGACAGGAAAAATTCTTAGACTTTTGGGCAGCGAATGTCAAATGTTCGTTTGTATCGTGTCAGTATATGTCGGTCTCTGTCATATCTATGTCCACTTCGCCGGTCGCTGTTGCCGGCGATGCTCTGTCACGTTTGAAGGCACCCGGGTATGAAAGACTGTTTTTGATGGTCGACTCTGGCGGCACGGACGAGGACCTCGGCGCAGGCGGCGGTGTCGCTCGGGACGGCTCCTTGCCAGGCAGGTGCCCGTTCACCTTCGCCTGCCACGATATCGGTCTCGCGGCAACTGATCTCGCCGCCACGCCAGCGCCCGTCAACACGCTCGAAGTCCTCGTCGGTACTGGCGGCGGCACTTTACTAACACGCGCAGTGCTGTTTCTAGTTGACGAAGTCACAACGACGCCTTTACCAGAGCACCCACCACGCTGGTGTTGGTGTGGCGCAGATGTTGGACGATCAACTCGTTCTGGTGTTGCGTTAGTCGACGTAACGTTATCATCAATGCCGTTGACTAGTGCTGTGCCCGGTGGAACGTTCTCTTTGACGCCGCCAAAATCTGGCGCACTGGACGTGGAATTACTGACTTTCTGGCCGTTGTCTTTCCTGTTATTGAGCAGCTGTGGAACTCTGCTTAAACCAGGCGACAACTCAACATTCGATGAGGTGCACTGGTGATTGCGAGGTTCATCAACGTCTGTCAACGTCATAGGGTTAGTAGTTAGCGTTGACGTCAGCGCGACAGAAGAACTGTCTTGCGGAACGGTTTTGTCGTCGTCGTCTTTGTGACTGTCGTTGTTGTCGCGGCTGACGACGTCACCGTTCGTCGTCGGAATCTCGGTTGGACGCTCGTGGAACGTGACGCGTCCACGGACTGCTGGTGACGGTAACTTAGACGGAGCGCGAGAGACGCAGCGAGCAGCCGTCGACGACGCAGTGACGCACGACTGACGAGCGGCAGTCGCCGACGTCGATGTCGACGTCATCACGACGCACAAGTGTTCCGTTGTCGAAGTCGTCGACGTGCATAAGCAGCCAACAGTAGTTACACACAGCGCTACGGAAGTCACGACTGTCTGACGCGTTTCAGACGTCGTAGTGACGCCCAGAGTGACACAGACTGGTGATGTGACCTCAGCAGACGTTGTTGACGCTACGTGTTGAACTGACCCTCCGTTCATCATACGCTCCTTTATTCCGACGCAGCAAATCGACGTTGTCGTCGTCGTTGTTGCCGCAAGAGAATCTGATGAACTCGGCGGCACAGTTGCCAGAACCTCGTCCGTTCTTATCGTATCCCCACAACGACGCTGACATGGTTCTGTGGACGACGACGGCGATGATGACTTGTGATCAGCGGCGTGACTGTCACGACATCGTCGTTGGCGCCTGACCTCGTCACACAGTTGCTCGAAGGCTCGTCGCTGACGGTCGTCGATTATCGACCAGTGATCAGTCTGTCGGAGACGCTGACGCGTTGTCCTCAGAGCATCGTCGCGACGTACAGTTTCCGAGAATCGCATCAACTGCAGCTTTCGCTTTCGTATAGCTTCCACCGACTGCCAGCCACAGAACACAGCATACTACCAGCCACCATCTATCAACCTTACAGCAGTCCACGTAGGCGTAGTTAGAATTATCGCTGCAGGAGTGCACTCGTGCGCGGAGTCTTTATTTTTTAGGTTTCCGCTGTTAAAGCGGATAGGGTCTGGGGAGGCGATGAGCCCCTCCACAGGAAATATATGAGTTTTTTAGTCTGCAAATGGCAAATGGCATATTCTAGTGTACTTTCGATGCAAAATGCGTGTAACAGCAGCATCTACATGTATAAGTAGCTCAGATATCGCAGAGAGACCGGACTGCAAGGTGGGTCAGTTTCGGCCAAAAGTGGAAGACGATATTCTGCAGACAATGCAGGTCTATCTTCAACTATGTGACATAATAGGCCTGCTAAGCGTTCGAATTCGGTGAAATAAAGCAAAATAAGGGCCATTACGCCGTTCAAGGTCACTCAAGGTCACCGCTGTCAGTACCAATCGAAAGCCCGTATGCGACTTTATTAGTGATTAATAGTAACTGACATCCTATCTTGTACCGTTTTGAAGTTATCACAGACGCAGATTGTTGTTTAAAATTTGGACACTTTGTGTTTTAGAGCCCCCGAGCCCCTTTGGGAGCTTAGGGTCAACGTATACTCTTCATCTTATGCTCCTTGGAAAGCGTGCAGTGGACTTCCTATTAGTGTTAATTGAACTTTTTTCGCTAGGTGTTACAGCTGAGGCGCTACGAGCGAATATCGATTGAAAATCGGCGTTTTCGCTCCAACGGGGTCAGTTTGACCTAAAATTTTAATGCATGCAGCATAGTAAAAACCTGCACAGCACACAGAGCAAATTTACTTGGTATTCTAGCCCTGGAGGCGTACCTGCAGCCCCTGTTTACGCACTTACGCCTGTGCGAGTCCAATTCGGCAGTAAACAGTAAAGAGAGCAGACAGATCACTTTAACCGTAGTTACACATACACAGTCTGCTGGCACCGTTTATGATGCCGCCTTCTCTCTCTCTGCTCTTACAGACATACAGTAACACTGGTATTGAGAAACCTCTAATGCCCTTCAATTAATATTAAGGAAGTTTCTATTGTTGTCATACAGGACGACTACAAAACATGTAGCTGCTGCACGTCTACGACCGCTTCGAAGCCGTTGATGTTGTTATTGTTGTTGCACATGTACCTACTCTCATGGTCTGACAACGCTGAGTACCGGTAATCAATAAACGCGGTATCAAAACGGCTTTCATACCGTCTCTGACTTCAATGCGTTAACCGACACCCACACGAGGAGTGTACCTGTGCAGCTCGGAGCCTGGCAGCGTGGTCAGGCACCAGCTGACGTATACTCGCCAGCAGAGCGCACCTGTCGTCATCGCTAACGTCATACTTTGTACTGATCAACGGTGCCGTCGGCAAGCGACCAGACTGAACAGTAGCCAGCCTACAACGAAACAACCAGGCTGTTTGAAGATACTACTTAATCGCCTCTGCAGACTCAGTAGGCATACAGTAAAATATGCCTAGAGTAGCATACAAAATTTATCTTAAGTATCATTAACGTTTGATGGACGAAGTTATAGTTGACCACCCACGAAGCGGTGTGGTATATAATTTCAGCACGTATGTCTGTCTGTCTGTCTGTCTGTCTGTCAGATGATAACTTTCGAAAGCCTTGGTATAATAAGTTCATTTTCGCACATCCAGTGTATCTCGAGGGAACACGGGTCAAGTTCGTACATGGAGGTCAGCGGGTCAAAGTCAAGGTCACAGGAGCAAAAAGGTCGAAAATCCCTATTCCCACAATGTAAAACTTCAACGGCCAATAACTCCGGTTCTATAAAACACAGCCATGAAGTCTGCGTGCTGCATGGGGTTTTTGGCTATGGCGAATCGAATGGTGTGACCGCCATCTTTGTCACGTGACCGGAATTGACAACGCGTAAGTAAACGCACGCATTCGCGGGTGGAAAGCCAAAGCCTTAGATTATAAGGGAACCTTGTTATAGCACGTAAATAGAAGACAAACAATCTCAAAAACTAGCAGCGTACTTCTGCAGAGTTCCGAGTGTTGCAAGCAACTTTTTGTAGCGCTTTGAGTACTGCTCAGTACGTCTCATCTCTTTCTGTACATATCTGACAACAGAAAAATTCCAGTTCGTCAGCAGGAAAACATGTTCCAAGCAACATTCGACGCATGCGTGAATAACAACAGATAACATAGTATGAATATGTGAGTTCTTTTCCACAATATTTTTCGAGATATTGGACCAGTACTCTCGATTTTTAGCAGTCCTATTTTTCTGTGCTCACCACAAGGAACGAATTTTTTTTACAAAACAGATGCTCTTCCTGCTGCTCGGCAGTGTACACTATTACAACACTGTTGTAATAATGCTGCTTGCTTCTCAAATTAATTATAACCAAAACTCGAAAACCGAACCTTTCATCGCGTGCAACACTGTCCGACTGCAGCGCTATCTTTGCCTGCGTCTTCTGTCGCACTGAACTATACTCGTCTGACAGTAACAAACCATGCATATGCACTTGCACTACAAGTCTCATAAGCCATTGACATAAACATACATGTACCTGCAGTAATAAACTAAAAATCGAACATGGACAGACATTACAAAGATAGCGACTGATGACAGTAATAAATACGCAAAGGTGGCATAATAAGCTTATTACCAGATGATTTCGGCGTGGGTATTTTTTGCATTCGACCAGAAACGCCGCAGCATTCATTAACTGTAAATGCGTATGCACGTACATGAGTAATTGTACTTACGCATCCACGACGCGCCAATTACTTGTCTATCATCAGCTGTTGACAGTCACGCACACGCAGGCACGTCAGCCCGGAGGCACGCGTACTGTATGTGAGAGCCAACATAGCGGGAAGTCCGTGGAATGGTAACTCCCCGGCCAGGTTCCATACATCCACGTGCGAAGACTTCACAGTCATTCGCTACTTGTATGTGATAAACCACGCCCACTCGTCCCAATTTTACATCTTCCATTTCAGTAAGGCACGAACCACACAGTAGCTGTTAACGAGGTTCAGGGGTACATATCCCGCCGGTGGGAATTTCGCAGACTGCCTCTCCAGAAGCGAAAAACATTAAAGAAAAATTCGAGAAATTGCAAAGGAAAGCAGATCAGCAACGTGTATTCGTGAAGAGGCAAGGAGGAGTAGGCTAATATTTCAACTTATCAACTCCACCGTTCTCATAGACTATTTTAGCGTGTAAATTACACAGACTGTGTATCACTAAAAGTAATTTGTGTATCTTTAAATGTGAAATTGTGTATCTTTTCTTAGAATAGCCCATGACCGTTCTATCCCAAACAGTTGGGAGCACCGACTCCTCCAGCACCATGGTTACACGACTCTGCATCGACCCAAGGCATACGACGGACACATCCGCAACTTGTTTGTGAATTGATAATATTCATTATTTTCCATTGCTACACTACGCCGGTGTCTCGTTAACGGACAATAATGAATCATTGTAGAATTATAACGAACTCTTAAGCGTCGCCATGGAGCGGCTGAGCTGACTGAGAACGAGTGCCAATGACTCTACATCCTTACTGTTGACATGACAACGGCGACTCACAGCATCCCGCCGCATCTCTTCAACCACAGCCTCGACATCACTTCAACACACAGCAAACCAAACAACATTATAGTCTCCCCACTCTCCAGTGGCAGATCTGGAGATGGGAAGAGGAAGCAAAGAAAGGAGAATCTTCCCTTTGACACGTTGCAATTTTAAATTTAAATATCAATCGCATGAATAACTGTACATATTGATAATGATTAGCCGGCCCACAATCGTCACTTCTTTGCTACTTTTCTCGATCTCCCACTGTTATTCCCAAATTTCAAACCGAAAACCAACAGAAGTGATAATATTTTCTAATCATATTATTTAACCATATTTTCAGTCCCTGACAGGCGAGTCAACAAGTATTATACTTTCTAATAAAAATGACACAGCAGATGATACAACAAATAACCAAACCGATAATACACGTGCGAATAAACACACTGCAGACTTAATAACTTGTAATACTACTGGAGGCTCTCCGTAATAGGCCTATATATCTTCGTTCCCGTTACTGTAAAAATGGACAGGGAGGCCTGGCAGGCCCTAAAAAGCAGGACTATTCAGCTCTCCTATTACTGTAATTACGTTGTACTTCGTAAGCAAAACTAACAACGACAAGAACCGAAACGGCTTCAGAATACTGTCACTAGGGGGTGCTGTATAGTGGACCCCCATGCGCCATATTTTGTCTCCCCTCGTTTTCAGTGAGAGTGAAACGAGCGGTTCTAGACGGACTCACTCACCCGAGGCCTGACTCAATTCGTTCCATCTCGTCGAGATGCGTCTGTATAAACTGGTCGACGTCACTTGACGCCGTTTGTGTGGTCTGCGCCGTCCGCTGATCATTCACCGCTGACTCGATCGCCTGCAAACAAACTAGACGTGTCAACAATGCTGACGTAAAATTTACTTCGTATAGGCCTAAAGAATATTTTAACACATCTATATGTCGCTTATTAATTTGAAACACATGGGCGTTGGCGCTAAGAAAAATATACTGCAGTTATTTTAATTGTTCATATCCTTTCCTCACAAACCTTTACCTTTCCTACCGGACTGATTACACGGACTCTCGGACCATCTAATGATTTTACTCTGCTCAATGGCTGGATTTGTTTGCATGGTGTGTTAGACTAAGCCG
>Ga0209255_1000422_pt1 | contig 10173 bp, 6 predicted proteins | sample WorMetvaBAHAMAS2_FD_187394 | JGI IMG/M metagenome (GOLD analysis project Ga0209255, IMG submission 187394) | Marine gutless worms symbiont microbial communities from Max Planck institute for Marine Microbiology, Germany - Olavius vacuus... | ecosystem: Host-associated > Annelida > Digestive...
ATGCTCATCATGCTGGCCACCTATATAGCACAAACAAAATAATAGTCACTAAAACGATATGTTAGTAAAAGAAAAAAAGAAATAAACATTAACGAGACAGACACGCGCACACAAACAGTCAAACAGAAAAATGCTGGAGGAGGAAAATACTGGATTAATTAATTAATTAATAGATTAATATTAATTTCAAAATTTCGAATCTCACAATGCCCGCAAGTAATTTTTTACATGCCTCTTAAACAAAGAATCGAAGAATCAATCATTTATTAATAACAGAAGGGCCAACTGGCCACTTACAATTTTATACAAAAACATAAGAACATAACCTTAATGGCATCAGTAAACTATTCCACGACGAACTGCCTTTATATTTAATACATCTCTGCATTTAAGAAGTTATTGTGTTAAATAAATGTAAATTCTGGCTCGACGTCGTATTGTCGTTATGTACTTCACTGTTTATCACAAAACGGTCAATATACACAGAAGGTACCAAATGGCTGCAATGTTGGTGGCTGAACAGTTGCACGATGACTGCTCCACTTTGAACTCTCGAACCTATTTTCGGATTTCTCGTACACATCTGTTTTTTTCAATATTTTAGTTCTCTTTTTGTCAACTTCATGCTTTGGCATCGTGCAGGCAAGCAGCTAGGCTTCCGTCAGCTTCTGAGTGTACGTTATTTCGCACCATACCGCCAGCAGCATCGCTGACGTGACGACGAGGTATCGAAAGTAGTATAACGCCACGCCTAGTTGACACACAGGTAGACCGAACTCGCTGGCGGGTACGGCAGCTGGCCGGCAGCTGGCGATGCTCGCGTCGCGTATTGATTCAGACTCGACGTTGTCGCCAGCAACACGACTGGCTCGACTCAACCACGGACATCAGAATGTCAACTTGTCAAGTCTTGGTCGTATTAATCACATCCATCAGTGCAGCCAGCTCAATCCTGCAGCCTCGTCGTCGGCGTCATTGCGCGCAGTCGTTCTTTAATCTCTCATCACTGCGGCCACCACACCTGACACACGCCGCCGTCGCCATCAGTAGAACTCACGTAACGTAACAAAAGCAACCGCATCTCCTGCAGTAACTTACAACACGAAGCATCTGCACTGGTTCAATCGGAGCTGGACGTGGGTCCACTTTTAATCACCTAACCCAACCAATAATACACCCGACCCAACTCAGCACATCGTGCTACCTATATAGACCAATCGTAATCTAATACACTATCAACGTCTGCTGGTATTCGCGGGATAAAAAAAAACAACACGAGAAAAAAAACTCATCAGGAATTATCACGATATATTTCAAAGAAACAGATAAACAATTAGTATGACTGAGGCAGCGGTATATCTGCATGCTACATCGCGGTTCTACGTGTCCGTTAGCGCTGGAAATTGATGACCAACTAAATGCCCCGTGGTACCATTAGCTCGTACCGATCAGCTGCCACGTCCAAAAATGTAAAAACTGCCGGTGACAAGTGCGACTCGTGCAATCAGCGCCACAGCCAGTTAGCAAGAAGTGCTTATTGCCCTTATCTTTTCTGCTTGCGGCGCAGTGTAGGCGTGTTAATAATGACAGTCCAAGGCTAAGGCTAAGGACTTGGCCTTCATTACCAAGACCAAGGCCAAGGACACTGTACCATCAAGGACTCCTACAGACTCAATGTTTAATCACTTATTACACTGTTTTATTTCGAATATGCAGGTAACACCTTGCCCATGCATGACAAGGTACAACTTGCATATTTTAAATAAAGCCACAAATGTTAATGAACACAGAAAAACACTCTGAATATATAGGGAGCTACTATTATGATATGCTTTTATGGCTATTATGTGTACATTAACCTTTGTTTTCACATTGTGCTTACGCTGGCGATCAATTGCGTGATAGCATCTCCGGCGAATAATTATCGTCTATGATGAATCATCCGACGATAATTGACCCATTCGATAATGTGGCGATTATTTGCTGGCGATCAACCGTCCGGCGCTTAACTGCTCGTGATTAATGCAGACACCCAGCATTCAGCCTCTCACTTACCGCTGCTACTCTGCTGCAGAACTCTGACGTAGTCGTCGATGCCAGTGACGCAGTGGTCTTTGAACATCTGTGCGAGCCAGTGAAGTGTCACAGTCTGCGACATCAGCTCCGCCAGCCGCCGGTCTGTTCTCTCGTCCCACATTCCCAGCAGATGCGCTAACGCCTGCTCGCATACTGTAACAACGTACCACAACGGCTGCTTACCGAATTGCTGATCTTGTGACATACTGCTAATCAACAGATCCGTAGCCAGATTTTTAAAAGGGAGAGTTTGGACAGTTAATGAGGTGTGGGGACCAAAATTACGAAAGTCCCCCTGGGGTCCATGGGCAAAGCCCGTGGGGTGTATGGGCGAAGCCCCAGTAGGATGTCCGGGAACGAAGGTGAACGACTTCTGCTGGCTGTAGACTGGTTTTGTACTTAGACATATTAAATTACCCCCTTAGTGATCATGTACACGAAAACTTGTGGCTTAAATCCAGGGTGGGTAAGTAGTCTAATTCTAATCGAACCAGATGTACCCCATGCCGTGATGTATATCGAATAATAATTAAAATTATAAATAATTGACAAAGTTACAGAGCAAAATTTTGGCAAATCCTTTATGCTTGTCTTTTTCTCCTTTTAGTTATTTTCACTAACAGTCAATTATGTCAACGCGCTAATGTACATGCTAATTTCTATTACGTGCGAGTGATTTTAATCTTTTTTGTTTTTAATAAACTAAAACGAATAACATATAAAGCATATTATTTACAAATTCCATGATCTGCAGCAGCGGTGTTAAAATTTTTCTTCTGGTTTTAAAGACACTGTAATTTTACAGCGACGTTTTGGGAACACCAGGCTGTTGCTAAAATGCTGAACCTGAGCGTGTTTTGCGGAGAAACACGCAACGCATGCTTGCAGACTTACTGAGTGTGACGTCACGACAGCAAAGTCTTGTCGAAAGTCGCAGACGCAACTGAGTCACGAACGACTCGCACGAGCAGAACAGCACATGTTCGCCGGCGGCACAGTACTGCCAGAACTGTGCCGACTCACTGTCCTCCAGAACACTGCCTGATACTGCAACGTATGACATTCACCAACAATTAAAATTTGCAAATGCAACTGGTCGAAATCCTGTCACGTGGCCTGCGACAAAATCCACTGTCAAAGTTTTCACACCTCTTTTAAAATGTCACCAAAGACTTCTGATATTTAGCCATACTAGGCATAGGCAGAAATCTGTGCAGTGCCATCTAAATCTGTTCTGCTGGAATAACTTCACTCACAGAACATGTAACAAGGTAATAACGCGTAAAAAGCCTGTTATGATACGGAAAGAAGCTATAGACTTTATTACGAAGGTAACTCTCAGCGAAGTTAATAACAAAAATGTATCTAGAATCACTGAATCAAAATGTTTTAATTCGATGTAATAAGAGTCATATCATACGAGTCTGGTTCTCACATTCGGCGAAGTTCAAGTCTGTCGCTCCAGCAATTTCCAGCAACTGTTCAATAATATGCGTCTGTTTATCAAGTTCTGTCATTGCTGAATTCTCAGTCGATGGATCAAGACTCTAGGACCCCACAAAACAAATTACACAACACGCGTTACAGCAAGTTTAAGACAGTTAACTTTTTTAATAAACTGACGAAAATGACAACACAACACTTCGTAGTTGAACCACAGTCAGCTGATATCACACTTAACAGAACCGGATCCAAGACTTCAACAACTGTCCGGTGTTTCTAAATCTCGCTGCTTCTTGGGGACCTGTAAAACTGCAAAGTCCTTATCGCACAATGAAAATTTCAAAATCACCTGCCAGATGTTCACTGTAATGCCCCCAAAAGTAGATCCATTCCTAAACTTTAAAGTGCATTGAATGCTTATCATCTACGTACATGTAACTATTAATCAAGCCATGTTATCAATGAAAGTCCTTCCCACAAAAATACTTCATTAACCTCACTCTGAAACATAAACAATAATAACCAAATTTAACCAAAACGACTATTCTGCAATTTAAGTAAAGAATTCCGCCGGCTTGCTGTCGTTAACCTTCTTGTTGCATTACTGTGGACTATTCAGGCTGAATGTACGAGTACAGTTTTTATCCTACAGAACTCTGCTGGGCAATTTGTGCCACCAAATCACAACAAAAATAGCCATTGTGCTTATGGAAAAAGCTAGACGTTACAACGACTGTAACTGTCACTGAGATTAACGACAAAAACGCATGTGGAATCGGGAATAACTTCAGCCAAATGCATTATTCTCTCTCTGTCTTAATTTCGTATTTTTCTCAGTTATGCTACATGATTTGCCCGTAGATCTAAAGCCAAACCGTAGAAGAGAAGTTGCACAAACTTTTGCTCAGTTCAAACTTTATGGATACTGTAATGTATACGAGTGTTATTATTATGAACGTTGATAATCAGATGTGAACATTGCGAACAAAGTGTGTTAGGTCTAATGTCTGTGTCTGGGCCGCAACAGCAGACTTCACGGTGCCAGATTCACAACTGTCCTTCGGACAATTCAAACGATCGCTGAAAACGTTTATATTTCGTTACTTGGGCTGCGGCGCCCTGTGTCTGAACTTTGAGGGCACCGACTTGCAATATTCTTACTTACTTACTTACTTACGGGAATAAAAGTAGAATATATGAAACAAAATTAACATAGAAACCTGGACAACTGCTGAGCTGCGAGCGAGATGCCACATAAGTGTTACGTCGACGTCATTGATTCCCGTAGATTCAGCGGCTGAGGCGGGTTCATCCTCGTCGTCGTCGTCGTCGTCGTCAGCTGAACTAGTGCCGTTCACCACGTGCGAGTCGACAAGCCGCCGACGACGGCTGGAGTCCGACCGGCGCGTCGGCCGATGAGCTATCGAGCCGATGCCGGAGTCGGTCGTTTTGAGGGTGAGGTCGGCGACCGTGATACCGCCGGCGACGTCGCGGTCGCGACACGAGGCTTCAGCTGCTGGTGCCGTCGACGACAGCGTTTCCATCTCCGTACTGAATTAGCCACATCAACCGTTCAACAGTTTTGCGCTCTCCGACGATATCAAAAATACATACTCGTTTAAACACGATTCACAGACAGGAGTAATAGTGACGGTAACAAACGTTATTTATGGCGTACCACGTCTCCACAATGAGACTGCAGATACATTACGTCTGTGCTGCTGCAAACCGTATGCAGAACGGTAGAAAGATGCAGTGTTTGTAGCGTTCATAAACCACATCAACATACACTCTGGCAGCTCGAAAGCTGCATTAAAACACTATGTCTATGCATTAACACGAATCGCTATAGTAGTAATTTACCTTTCATCGCCGATGTAGTCTTCATAATCGAGAAAACTGAAGGCCTCGAGAGCACTCTCAATCAGAATGCTTTCACTAGATGACTGCCGAGAACGAACAGCAGCATTTTTCTAGCAGAAAAAAACAACATGAAAAATCTGTGACAATGCTGAAAAAAATGTAAATATCTAACATTTATTAGACTTGAGAAAATAATACAGAAATACTTCCGACGTTATCAACAACTTGCAACAGTCACAGTAGGTTGATGATAGATATGCATATGCAAAAAATTAACGTCCACTGAAGAGTTGAGAAAAGCCAGCTTAGACTAATACAAAATAAGAAGCTAAATCTACAAGAACTAAAACTCAAACCGTTAAGCGAAATAAGTATGAAAAATAGTCATATAAACCGGAAATAAGTCCAGTGGGTGGACAGAAGTTGGGAAGAAATAGCTGTCCATAACCTTTGCCATTTTCCATTCTAAAAATAGCTGTGATTCGACAAAAAAACAGAAAATGCGGAAGAACAGTTCTACACTGGCCCTCCTTTTATGGTACTTGCAAATCCCTTACAATACAGCGGTCGACTTGAGAATAGTCTCCATTCGAAAAACCCGCTCAGTTTGTTAGCCGATTCATCACAAAGCGCCAATGTGACAGACAGATGTACGGACGGATTTGCTGTAGTATATACCGAGCTTGCACGCAAGCAGTCACTCAGTAACAAGTACAGTATAGGTGGAGGCATTTGCGTGTGGACATTAAGAAAGTCTGACTGCGTATTAATCATATTTGCTGCTGCCGGTGCAAATGGTTGGGCATCACGAAAGGCACCTGGTTTGTAATATGCCGCTAGAGCAGCCTGCAGGAATAGTAAAACAACTTCACAAAGTCTGGACTCTGGACGGTGAAGGAAATCAGCAAAGATACCAGAGTTACAATATATCGGGTGATGGTTTTGTCTATTCTATATATATAACGCGGAAACACACTGTCACATACACTGAAAGAATAACAGACAATAGGAAACTACTAGTCTCCGAGATGTCCATACTGCATCAAATTCTCACTGTCAAAACTCGGGATACCAGCGCGCTTCGACTTCGTCATCGTCGCCACTGGGAAAAGAAAATCCGAAGTCAACCTGCTCATGTTTCATTAGAGACATCTGACGACACCAGCTGTCCACGTAAACCTTAACAATGGCTGTTAAAATAACTGTGTGAAAACAGCATTACATACTTACTGCGTGTACTACCTTAAGCAGCTGATCAACAGCTGTCAATTGGTCCATCAACGCGCGTACACTGGGATGTTGACCTTGAAGTCTCTGTAGAGCTGTCTGAAGGTCAGCAAGCAGACCAGCGAGCGTCAGGCCGGCTTGAGGCCGTGACTGCGGTGGAGACGGCGGTGGTGGTAGGTTGTGAGAGGAAAGGGCGCCGACAGAACGCGATCGAGGCGCTCTCAACGGCTCTTCCTCGCTAACGCTTGTCGTGACGACGTCCGAGCAGGGACGCCGCTCGCCGTGCTGTCTCCTGGCGGCTTCAGCGGCGGCGACCGTGATGGCGACACCGCAGCGAGGCATCGGGACCAACGGTCGGCACGGCGATAGACTGCCGCCGCTACCGCTGATCGACGGGGACGAGATGGGAGGACTGAATGACGCCGGGAATACGGGCATACTAAACCGGTTAACACCACGCGTCGGTGAAGCCGCCGCCTACAAATAACGGACAATCAATCCACCGGTCTAATATGAATATTAACTAACTCGGTACTTGATTGGTCACGGCAATATTTCGCAAAAATAATAAACCCAACAGCTAATAACTCAGAGAAAGCAAGAACTGAAAAAGAGTGTTTCATGATAAAATAACTGAAATACTTGAAATACCTCTCAACTTGCGACACGGTTCCAACACTTAAACAGAACTGAAGACCGTTCTGTTCCGGTTGTCATTTTCTGCAATCTGACAATATACTGTGCTTTATCTGCGCGCCCGTCGCTCAGTGCTGATCTGTCACCATCTACTGGTTGCTATATAAACTGATTTCGTTGACATTGTATGGTGGTCCTGCAGCAGCAGTGCGATATTGCCACCTAAATTATACTCATTTCTACTACTACTACTACTACTTACTTCGTTCTGCCAGCGCAATTCCAACTCGTCGCCTTCGATCATGGATCTGATTGGTAACTGACGCCGAGGCGTTGCCAGTATTCTTCGTGGCACGTCCGTTGCTGACACATACTCGTCAATACCATCCAGAGCGCTATGCACAAATTCAACTGAACCTTTTCAACTTCGAAATAACTCTGTGCAAGCATCTCAACACGGACTGTTTACTAGTTTCTCGATTTTTATTTTCGTAATTTTATGCCTCCGCTGCCTAGATAGGCGCTAGAGGCATTAAGTAGTCCAGTTGTACGCATGCGCCTGTCTCTCCTTGAGTCCGTTTATTTCGCCATTTTGTCTCTTTAATGAACAGAGGTATTTTAGTGAAACTGATCAGTTCCAGGTCCACACGACAGTGATGACATTGAGAAGGTCACAGGTTCAAAGGTCAAGGTCAAGGTCAGTCAGAGATGGCCACAGAAATCTTGTGAACGCGACAGACAATGCACCACTGACGGCAGATGAGTTTTAAACTTTCATTTCATATCTAAAGATGTAATCGACAGATCGACATTATAAAAAGCATCCCAAGTTGCAAAGTTATGACATGGCCGGAAGTTGTTAGAATCGTGAATCAGCGCCTGCCGTGATTGCTAATAACACGGGATCCTAGAAATAAACGAATGACACGAGTCTAAAGTCAGCAAGTAACGGAGAATCGTCGGTGAAAATTACGTCGCACGTACGTACATCCACTTAACGACGAGACCGAGCTTGATAGACCCAGTCGCGTTGAGACTGATGTTCAGAGACTGACGCTGCGCCGCGAACAAGTCCACCGTATCGCAGTTCTTCTCGCCGATTACGACGTTCTTGCCAAAGCTTCGAACTTCTGCCACCTGCGAGACAGTTCAATATCCCTTTATGCCGCCTGTGATCACTGAAGCTCTCTAGTAGCTCATGGCAACGTGTTATACACTGAAAAAGATAACAATTGTTATTGTCATAAACGAGTAAATAGCAGTCAAAACGTACATATTTATTATCTATTTTACATTATATCAATTACAACAGCAACAACAAACTCATGTTAGGCCTATGGCCATTATTCCACGAAAATCGAAGGAAGTGTACAAGATTCATTAAAGGATAAATAAGTCACTCACTGTCTGGTATATTCATAGTTGTGTTACGGATACAGTAGTGACAGCAAGTAAGTAAGCATATCAGAACATTTGTAGATGCGCCGGACTCACAGTAATGCCACATGATTGTGTCTATCACAGTGGTCAAAGCGAAGAATCCAGCGAGACAGTGAACGGCTTACATAAATACATCAATATTCAGAGACAAAGCTATGAGATTCAGTATGTGTGTGTGTGGGGATGGGTAGAGTCTGAGAAGGGACGTCGGCCATAGTCCCTCCCCAGTGTGGGGCTTAAAGCATTTTGCGGATTTTTTTTTTAAATTAAAGGCTAAAATCTGTGCAAATTACTGCATTTGCCAAGTCGAGCCTTGTCAGTTCCTGTAGTCTACATTACATCAGCTGTAATTATGCCTCCAGATGAATTATCACTTTTTTCATTGGTTTGCGTAAAGCCCAACCCCACTGTAGCTTCGTCACTGTTTACGTCACGTCATCAAGGCTGTAAACAGTTAACTGACTTCGTAATCATTGATACGCTACCCGAATGCTGAGAACGTCACCGATCGTTGCTTTCAGCGGAAAGCTTTGCGGCTCCCATGATTGCGAAGTGTCGCCGATTTTGCCCTTGCATCGCCACTTCTGACTGCCGTATTTGAGTAACATCTCGCAGTTATCTCCAGGCACAAGACGTGCGAAGCCCAACAAACCTGGAACAGTACATGGCTGACACTAAATGTTCTCTTATACATTTCAAACATGCACCGGCTGCAATCGGTCCAAAATTATCATAAACTTGCCTGCTGGAATCTGGAAAGTTACTCATATATCCTAGACAAAAAAAAGAATTTAATAAAGATGCTTTCAGCCAGAAGCTAGACTTGAAACAAACAAAAACACAGAGAAATGATACACAAATACAAAAAAAGAAGAACAACTACCAAAACACAAAATATACAGCACAGTCATGGTTTTGTTTTGAGCTCCTAAGCTCCTAAGTAGTGTTATCAAAAAACGTGCCATAAAATTTGAAAACAGTATAAAGTCTGCCTAATTGTATGTTTGAAAGATAGTTAAGTTTAGTTAAGATATTATTATTTCATATTGTATTTTGTTGTGCTACCATGTTTATGGTGAATTAAAAATTATCACAATGCGCCCGAGATAGATAATTTTTTTAAACTTTCCTTTGTAACTGGCTTTACGTTCATGCATTTACGCTTACCTGCCATTGTGCAGTGAAAACTACCAAGCAGGCTTTCAAGCTGAGCTTCTATGGTGCACAGAGTCTGAAATATGAAAAAGTACAGAACAATTACACATCCTGTATTCTTGCAATAAAAACGTAATTTGTAGCGTTTTATATCCCAGAAATTAAATAAACAGTATTGCAAGTCGAAAAGCGCAAAAACTAAGCACATTTCGTAAATGTAACTGTAACTGTCGGTGTGAGGCCTCCTATTTCCTTATGGCCTAATGTAGCGGCTAGACTCTGATTAGATTGGTAGCGTCCTAATAGGAAAGCCTCAGGGATCTTCTCTTGATA
>Ga0209255_1000423_pt1 | contig 10157 bp, 16 predicted proteins | sample WorMetvaBAHAMAS2_FD_187394 | JGI IMG/M metagenome (GOLD analysis project Ga0209255, IMG submission 187394) | Marine gutless worms symbiont microbial communities from Max Planck institute for Marine Microbiology, Germany - Olavius vacuus... | ecosystem: Host-associated > Annelida > Digestive...
TCAAATGCCGTCGCCCCGCGGCTCGGCTTCCTTCACGCTCCCCTCGATTCCCTCCTCGGCCAGCAGGCGTAAGACCTCTCTCGCTTGCAATAGAGGATAGCTCATCTTCGGTATATAATCATACGGGACCTGACGCTGGCCACGATGTCGTGAAAAATACCCAGATGCAGCGCAATAGCCTCGGCATGTCTCTCATTGGCGGCGGTAACCAGGATAAGCCGGCGTCCGTCGGCATGTTCTTGCTTCAGGTAGGCCAGAAAATCACCCTGGTACGGCAGCAAACCGGCATCGATAGCGACCCGCGCCGCGATCTCATGCTTCAGGCGTGCCCTGCCTTTCAGGAGCCACAAGGGAAGCAGAAATACGAACAGGGCATTGCGCTTCAGCAGCGCGAAGACGGATTCCACCAGGAGACCCGTGCGGATCAGGGTCCCATCCAGGTCTACGCCCAGCGGTCGTGATGCGGTGCCTTTCATGCTCGTAGCGTCCTTTCCCGAGCCGGCGTTGCGGCCAGGGAAAAGCGCTGTTGCCGGAGCGTGTGGGAAACCTGGCACCAGGTCCCCGATAAACGCAAGGGTATCCTACATCGCTTGGGCTGGATTCGGCCATGTCGCTCGGCCGGTGTGCGCCAAAGCCATCCCGAGTCCATAAAGAGCCGAATCACTTTTGTCGGAGATATGCATCACAGCGGAAAATCTAGGTATGATGGGCAGATATCCCCCACCACAATCGGCTAACCGAAGATGAGAGGAGTGAAACATGGCCATTGAGGTACAAGGCAAAACCATCGAAACCGACGCCAACGGCAACCTGGTCAACCCCCAGGACTGGAACCGGGACGTGGCCGAGAAGTTGGCCGCCGAAGAAGACGTCGGGCTGACGCAAGAGCACTGGGACGTGCTGGAGTACCTGCGCGACGAGTACCTGAACAACAACGGCAACCAACCCATGGAACGCCAGATCAACAAGGACATGGGCAAACGCTGGGACAAGAAAATCAGCAGCAAGGACCTGTACAAACTCTTCCCCAAGGCACCCAGCAAACAGGGTAATAAGATCGCCGGCCTCCCCTTCGTGGCACGCAAAGGGGGATATTGAGCGAACGAGACCCGGACCGGTCGGTTGAATCCGACCGGTTGGTTTCGACACTAGGGCAGCGCAGTGCGCTGCCCTTTACGGTTTACCTGCCACCCCCGGCATGGCCGTAGGGTGGGCTGTGCCCACCGACAGGGCTCACCGCATCCTACGGGCGGTGACGCCGGTACCGACTGACCAACCTCACCTGGGGGAGCACGGCGTAACGCAATACGGCGCGGTCGATGATGGCAAGCCGATTCCGACCGATTTGTGTTCATTCGCGTTCATTTGCGGCAAAAAAGAATTCCTGACGAAAGGACCTCACCGCACTACAGGAGCCACCCCTGCCCCCTGACAACTGCCCGGCGGGATGCAATCCCTGGCCTGTCCCGCCCTACGGGGGCTGCCGATGCGGTTCGCGCCTCCTCGTGATGCCATTCTGTAAAACCTACTACGCTCACCGCATCTACGGGTTTTGCCCAACCTACGTGGGTCATTCATGCCGGAACACCTTCGGCAAACAGGGTTTCCGGCGCGATGTCTATATCGCTGGCCATGTTACCGTGCCGTAAGGAACGGAATATCGATGCCTGCCATATCGCTGACCTCAGCCACAGCCGGGCAAAGGATTCGGAGATCATCGAGCTGGCGCGCGAGTACCGAGCATAATATCCGCCTGCATCGGCTTCCGCGTTAGTCGGGAGACGCTGTATCAACTGCTTGTCAGACTCCTGGATTAACCAAGAAATCGACGCGGTCAACAGTCGGTTACCGCCTCCTTGAGCTGGGAAGAGCCGGACCAACAGGCCCGGAAACGGCTCTCCGGTGAAGATGCCTGACGTCTTGCCGACCATTTGGCCGGATGCGCGGAAACAATATAATTATAATCATGCGTTTTGATGCAACCAATGGGACTTGCCACCATGTCCTCATTGCAAATTCGTGATATGCCCGATGATCTGTACCAGGCCCTCACCTTCCGAGCCCGCCGGGAACACCGTAGCTTGGTCCAACAGGCAGTGGTCGAACTGCGACGCATCCCGGCATTGACCGCCGGTGAGCGTCGCAAGGCTGTAGTCGCCCGCATCCGTGCCACCCTGCAGCAATCCGACGCGCCTCTGAGCCCTGAGCCCGAGACGCTGGTGCGCGAGGACCGAGAGCGTTAGCGAATGCGTTTGGTACTGAACGCCTCCGCCGCGGTGCGACTGGTGATGCGCGCCGAGGCCGCGGACAAGTTGCTCGGACCCGTCTCGGCGGCGACGGTGGTAATGCACCCAGCCTCTATGCGAGCGAGGTAGCCAACGCCTTGTGGAAGTATGTGAAGGCCGGCAGCCTGGAGGCGGAGACAGCCCTCGAGCGGTATGAAAAGGCAATCGACTTGATCGACGACTTCACCCCCGATCGGGAGCTCGCAACAGAGGCCCTCACGGAAGCGGTACGGTATCGGCACCCCGTCTACGATCTGCTCTACGCCGTCCTGGCCAGACGCAACGGGTGCACCCTGCTGTCCATGGACCAGCGTTTAAAGACACTACTCGTCCGGATGGGGATCGGCGACATCAGGCTGGGTTGACATTAGTCCCAAGGCAACTTTCGATTGGCCCCCCTTTGGAGCGCGGCGGCAGGACATAAACCCCAGTGCTTCGAGTCATCTCCGGTGCCGAGTTGGCAACCCCTGTCCGGTGATCGGCGCGGACCCGACGCCACTTTGGGATCGGGGTTGCTTGATAACTTTGGCACCGGCACTGCCGGCAGGGAAAAGCGCCGTCGCCGCGGCGCGTGTGGCGTGCACGATTCAGGTTTTGGGCAACGCTCGATTGGCACCGCTTAGCGCGAGGATCCGACCAAACCGCGCCGCTCTGCCGGCGCACTCCAAAACAGCGCCGAATCATTCAGGATTACCGGCTCCGGGCGATGGCTTGTTATTCGCTTGGAACAAGATGGCGTACAGGGTCGGGACCATAATCAGGATGAGTAGAGTCGCGAAGCCCAGGCCGACCATCATGGTGATCGCCATATTGACGAAGAAGACGTCGGGCAGGAGGGGGATGAGGCCCAGGATGGTGGTGCCGACGGCCAGGACCACGGGGCGCATGCGGCTGACGCCCGAGTCGAGAATGGCACCGTAGGGGGCCTTGCCGGCAGCGATTTCCTGGTCGATCTCCTCGATGAGTACGATGGCGTTCTTGATCAGCAGATCGATCAGGGATAGAGCCCCGAGCAGAGACATGAAGTCGAAGGAAGCGTCGAGGCCGAGGAGGCCGGCGGTGATACCAATGACCGCCAGGGGTACCGTGCTCCAGATGATCAGGGGTTGGCGCAGCTTGCCGAATAGCAGGATGCTTACCAGGATCATGGCTAGGAAGGAGGGGGGCAGGACGCCGAACAGGGATCCCTGGGCGCTGGTCTGATCCTCGTATTCGCCGCCCCAGGTCAGACTATAGCCGGGCGGGAGCTCGATCGCCTCAATCTGCGGGCGCAGGCGCGCGAACAGGGGGGCGGCCAGCGGGCCCCGGGGATTGGCGGAGGCGATGATCGTCTGCATCCGGTCACGTCCACCGATGACCTGGTTTTCCCACCGGATCTCGAAACCACTCACCACCTGGGTGACCGGTACAGCGTGCTCCAGCACCGGGCTCCAGACCTGAATATCCTGGATATTGGTAACGTCGGCGCGCTCCTCGGCCGTGGCCCGGACCAGGATGGGCAACATGTGCTCGCCGTCGCGGTACAGGCCGACCTGTGATACCGTCGAAGGCGTACTACAGTGCGTTGGCCAGGTCCTTGCGGGTGATGCCGAGCTGACGCCCCACCTGCTCGTTGAACAGGGGACGTATCACCTTGACCGATTCGCGCCAGTCGTCGCGGACCTCCTTGGAGCCGGGATCGGCGCGCATCAGGGCCTTGGCCTGTTCCGAGAGCGTGCGTAATACCTGCGAATCAGGGCCGTGGAAGCGGGCCTCCAGCTTGCTGTCGCGATCGGGGCCGATCAACATGCGCTTGAGAATGGGGTCGGTCCAGTAGAGCTCCTCGCGCAGGAATGCTTCGGCCTGTTTCCATACCTGATCGATTTGCTCCCGCGTCTCAGTCTGGACGATGATCTGGGCGTAGGCGGAGCTGATATCCTTGATGTCGTAGACCAGCGTAAAGCGCTGATGGGGGCCGCCGATGGCCGAGCTGGTCTGGGTCACGCCCTCGAGTCCGCGCAGATACTCGGACACCCGCAGGGTATCCTCGCGCGTCTTACGGATATCCGTGCCCTCCGGCTCCCAGACATCGACGAAAAACAGGGGGTGTTGGAATTAGGGAAAGGCTCTTTATGGATTCCAGACTGGTTAGGATATTTTGCGCAAATTCGCCTTCTCAGCAAGCCAGAGGGGCGTCGTATAACTTGCTGTTATTGTTGAGAAAAGACTGCCTGTTCTGTCATCGGTCAGAGTGCTACGGACCGCCGTCCCCTTCGATCAGTCTGGAATCCATAAAGAGCCTAGGGAAAAAGGTCTGCTTGACGAAACCAAAGCCCCACAGGGAGAGTACGAACAGACCCATGGTCATGATCACCGTCGCCCAGCGGAAGCGCAGGGCCGTGCTCGCCAGGCTACGATAGATGCGAAAGGGGGCGGCGGCGTAGGCATCCGTCTCCTGACCGGCGGCCTTGCCGGGTTTGAGCAGCAACGCACACAACAGGGGGGTGGTGCTGATGCCCGTAATCCAGGACAGGGTGAGTGAGATCAGAATGACATAGAAGAGGGAGTTGGCGAACTCCCCAGTGGCATCCTGGGAGAAGCCGATACCGGCAAAGGCCAGGATCCCGATCACGGTGCCCCCCAACAGGGCCCAGATGGTCTTGCCGACGGTCTCGCCGGCCGCCCGCGCCGGGTCCATGCCAGCGTTGATGCGGATCAGCATGCCCTCGGCGACCACGATGGCATTGTCTACCAACATCCCCAGGGCAATGATCAGCGCGCCCAGAGAGATGCATTGCAGCTCGATGCCGTAGATGGCCATGATGAACAGGGTGCCGGCGACGGTGACCAAGAGCACGACCCCGATGATCAGGCCGACCCGCAGGCCCATGAACAGCAGCAGCACCACCAGTACGATCAGTACCGCCTGGGCCCACACTGACCACGAAACCGGTGACCGATTTATCCACCTCCTTGGGTTGATCGTAGATGGCGTCCAGCTGCATGCCGACCGGGATATTTGCATCGAGTTGCGCAAGCCTGCGATCAATGGCCTTGCCCACTTCCACCACGTTCTTGCCCGCCTGCATGGAGATACCGATAGTGAGGGTCGGCTTACCGTTGTTGTAGTAATACTTGGTAGGAACGTCGACGTAGGCACGGTGAATTTCGGCGATGTCGCTCAGCCGCACCAGTCGCTTGTCCGCCGAGCTCATGAGCACGTCGCCGATGGACTGTACCGAGACCGATTCCCCGGTGGACCAGATACGCAGGTATTCGTCCCCGACGTCCACGTTGCCGGCATCGGTGGCGACGTTCTGGGACTGGAGCACGTTGCGGATGCCCGCCAACGAGATCCCCAACTCGCCGAATCGGGCGCGGGAGATCTCCAGATAGGCGACCTCCTGCTGCTCGCCGTCGATAACGATCTTGCGCACGCCGGGCACCAGCACCAGCTCCTGTTTCAGGTAGTCGGTAGTGTCCCACAGATCGCGCCAGCTGTAGCCCTCGCCGCTCAGGGCGAGATAGACGCCGTACACGTCGGCGAAACTGTCCACCACCATGGGGGGTTGGGCGCCCGGTGGCAGCTTGTGCAGCATGTCGGCGATCTTGCGTCGCAGCTCGTCGTAGATGCCGGGAAAATCCGTGCCCCGATACTTGTCCTTGAACTCGATGGTAACGTCGGACAGGCTGGGACGGGAAATGGATTTCTTGATCCATTTCACCTGCTCCATGAGCTGAATGGCCTCTTCCACGTGATAAGTCACCTCGTCCTGCACCTGCTGGGCCGATGCCCCCGGATACAGGGTGATGATCTTGGCCAGCTTGACGGTAAAGGCGGGATCTTCGAGCCTGCCCATGTTCTGAAAGCCCCAGATACCGCCCCCCAGCAGGATGACCACCAACAGCCAGGAAAGGACCGGCGTCTTGACCGAATATTCACCGATATTCATAGCCTAAGCCTGTGTGCTTGTGCTTCACGCGCAACGCATTGATCGACCGATCTTCACGAACACGGACCCTCGTCGGCTCTGGGTTCTGCCTCCTCGCGTTCCGGCAGTAGCCGGACCTGCATACCCTCGGCGAGATAGCCGACACCGGCGACGACGATCCGCTTGCCGATCTCCAGGCCGGCCTTGATCTCGATGGAGCTCCCGCGCATGCGTCCCACCCCCACCGGTTTTTTCGTCACCTGCATGTTCGCCTCATCCACCACCCACACGAAGGGCTTCAAATCCGAGTCCGCGGTGACGGCGGTGGCGGGCAGGAACAGCCGGGGGGCACCATCGGTGACGCCGCTGAAGTCGGCCGTAACGATGGCGGTCATGCCGGGGAGCACCAGAAAATCCTTCGGGGCGGGCATGGTGAAGGTGACCCCGAAGGTCTGGGTAGCAGGATCGGCACGGGTGGCGATCTCGCGCAGGGTCAGATCGAATTCCTCACCAGGCCGGCTATCGAAGGAAGCGGTGACCGAAATCGCGCTGGGCTCGGGGCCTTCGCCGCCGGAGGCCCGGATGTCGAGGATGACGGTCTCGGGCACATTGATCTCGACCTCCAACCGGGAACGGTCATGAATCACGAAGATTGCCTGTTTGGCCTGGACCTCCTCGAAGGGCTGTACGTAACGCCGGGCGAGCGTGCCGGCAAAAGGAAGCCTTCAGCTTGGTGTAGGCGAGATTCCGATTGGCACGCTCCAGGGCCGCCCGGGTGTTCTTCCACGCGGCCTCTTTGGCATCGTAATCGGACCGGGAGATAAAGCCCTCCTTGACCAGCTCCTTGGCCCGTATGAAATCATTTTTGGCACGGTCGAAACTGGCCTGGGCGTCCTTGACTGTGATCTTGTAGTCCGTGGGATCCAGGGTGGCCAGGATCTGTCCCTTCTTCACCTTGTCTCCCTCTTTAACCGCCAGCTTCTGAACGGTTCCCGCCACCCGGAAGGCCAGCTCCGCCTTGCGCAGGGCGTCGATGCGAGCCGGAAAGTGGCGGATGCCGCCAACATCCGGGTGCCTGCACCAGAACGGTCTTGACCGGGCGGTTGACCTTCTTCACAACCGTCGATTCATTCTCCGTGCAGGCAGAGAGCAAAACCGGGACGAAAAGGGCGGCCGTAACGCATGGTAAGGAGTCGGTGGCGGCTCGGGCAGGAGTGCTGGTCCACAGTAGTACGTCCTCGCAGTCCGGGTAGAAGCTGGTAGGCTAACACGATGTTATCCTGAAAAGGAGAACCATAGCCCAATAGGCTATACCATTACCAAGAAATCGAAACCAATGCCACACACGCTCCCTTGAGGGAGAGAAGTAGGGCGTGTTGACATTCAGCGAATCGCATTAGCCAGGTCGACTGGGTGATAACTGAAAAACGGAGGAAACCGATGCAAGAACCCGAATGCCCGAAAACAGGCCCCTACGCCCTGGAGCTGGACGCCGGCACCTACTGGTGGTGTGCCTGCGGTCGCTCCCGGAATCAACCCTTCTGCGACAACGCACACCAGGGAACCGGCATCCAGCCCATGGAGCTGGAGCTCACCGCAGCGCAGAAGGTGTGGTTGTGCGGCTGCAAGCGCAGCGGGGATAAACCCAGATGCGATGGTGCGCACAAGAAATTGGTTTAGAGGGATAGGCGCCGACCGGTAACGCCCGCCGCGTCCGGTCCGAGCAGATACAGATAGCTTCCCGTCACCGTCTCCGCGCCCGGCAGGCGGTTCGAGTCTTCCCCCGGATAGAGTCGGGCGCGCAGCCCGGTGCGGACGACCCCGGGGTCGATACCATTGACCCGAATGTTACCCCTGTCCCGCGTCTCCTCGGCCAGGGTCTGCATGAGGCCCTCGATCCCGAATTTGGCCGCGCAATAGGCGCCCCAGTAGGCTGCGCCCCGGTGTCCGACCCGATCGAGGGTGAAGATCACCGAAGCGTCGTCCGCGGCGCGCAGCAGGGGCAGGCAGGCCTGGGTAAGTAAGGAGGGGGCGGTGAGATTGATACGCAGTACGCGCTCCCACTCGGCAGCGTCATAGTCGTCGATCCGGCTCAGAAAGGGGGCGAAGGCGGCGCAGTGGACAAGGCCGTCCAGGCGCCCGAACTCCCCGTCGATCAGCCCCATGACCCCTCGTAAGCCCTTCTCATCCACTCGCTCCAGGTCCAAGGGCAGGATGGCCGGTTGCGGTGCGCCACCGGCCTCCAACTCATCGTAGAGGGGTTCCAGATCACGCTGCTCCCGGTCTGACAGGACAAGGGTCGCGCCGTACCGACCGCAGGCCACGGCAACGGCACGCCCGATGCCTTCCACGGCCCCGGTCACAAGGACGACGCGCCCGGCGAGGAGATCGGAATTCGGCTGATAGTTTTCCATAGTCCAAGCTCAATGCCGTTAAATTAGCTGTTGGCCGCTTGCCGTGGTGGGTCGGAATACGAAAGAGAAAACGGCGAATCGCGCGATATCGGCGCAAATCCATTCGTGAGGATTCGCGTGATTCGCCGGCCGGAACGGGCGGAACGGATCCAGGACTCATGACGTCCGCCGACTCTCCCGCCAGGCGAGCCAGAGCTTGCGCAGGGGGGTGAGCCCGATACGCTGGTCGGCGACCGCGAAGCCCGCGCCCGCCAGCTCGTCGAGCAGGGATGCCAGAATCCGTACCCGGACCCTGATACAGACCGGCAGGTCCCGATTCGGATTCGACGCGGTGAGCTTGGCCCTGGCCCGGTCCGCCGCGGGCGCCAACAGCTCCGGCAGGCGGTCGCGATGCTCGCGCTGGACAAGCGATTCGGGCGAGAGACCGAGTGCACCCAGCTGCTTACTCGGAAACGGGGCCCGACCGCGCCGCGCCAGGACCCCGCCAGCGCGGATCAGATAGACCTGGGCGCAGAAACCTCCGAGGCGGCGCGCCACCCGCGGCACATGGGCATTGCTCAGGCCGTGACAGCGGGCGATCAGCTCGAAGAGCGCGCCCAGATCCCGCTCGCAGGCGGCGTCCAGATCGGCCTCGGTAGCGGGCCGACGGCACAGGATTTCCGCTTCCACCTGGTCGGCGATGTCGGTGAACGGGGCCTGAGGCAACCCGTGCTGCTCCAATACCGGTCCCAGGGCCCGACTCAAAGGATGGAGCGGCACGCCGGCAAAGGTATGCTCCAGCTCCTCGCGCCACCATTGGAGCTTGATCCGCGCCAAGCCGGGGTCCGAGACCCGGTCCGGGATCGCCCGGACCTGATACCGCCAGGCCGACAGCACCGCCAAGTCGTTCCGTAGCTCCCGCGGGGCGAAGCGCAGGCTGTAATAGGCGGATGAACCCATCGGCGTTGCCTGGTTGGGGAAACGCCACTCATCCGGCGGCGATCCGGCTAGCTCACTGACCATCTCTCACTGAGGGGGAAATATTTTGGCTCTTTATGGATTCCGGACTGGTCGAAGAGGACGACAGTCGGTAGCACCATGACCGATGACGGAACAGGTAGCCTTTTCTCAATGATAACAGCAAATTATACGACGCCCCTCTGGCTTGCTGAGAAGGCAAATTTGCGCAAAATATCCTAACCAGTCTGGAATCCATAAAGAGCTAATATTTTTTAGCCGCACTCAACCACTATGCACTAAAGGGGACCTTGAAAAATCCCATGCTCAATACTTTTCATGGTGATGCTCATAAATCGCGCTTTTCGAATGCCTTGATTATCATGGAGTTACGCACACGGACATAACGGGGCTTCCTTGTTCTGCAAAGACACCTTGAATTTTTCAAGGCACCCATATGTATATGATCCTTGCTTACGACTCCTTTCAGAATATGAACATCTTCCGCATCACATACCTGAATGATAAGTTCTCGGCATCGCTTTTGAATATTTCCTTTTAATACTGGGTAACGATATTTAGTGACCCATACAATATGGACCATCAAAATG
>Ga0209255_1000424_pt1 | contig 10156 bp, 8 predicted proteins | sample WorMetvaBAHAMAS2_FD_187394 | JGI IMG/M metagenome (GOLD analysis project Ga0209255, IMG submission 187394) | Marine gutless worms symbiont microbial communities from Max Planck institute for Marine Microbiology, Germany - Olavius vacuus... | ecosystem: Host-associated > Annelida > Digestive...
CCCCCGTATGCACCAAACCTGAATCTCATTGAGCGATTTTGGAAATTTCTCAAAAAGAAAGTCCTCTATAACCGATATTATGAAACGTTCGATGAATTCCGAGAAGCGTGTGAGACATTCTTCAAAAATCCGCACAAATACCAGCGCGAGCTGCGTTCATTGCTGACGGCGAATTTCGAACTGATCGGTTGAGTGAAAAACCGAAATATTGATATTAGATTAGTATATCAGCGTGGTGGGAATGCTGTCCAGTATACCGGCGCCACCCTCGATGAGAACTGCACGAGAAGCGGCCTGATAGGGCCGCTACGCAAATCTGCCAACGCCAAGGATGGCAAAAACCGGATGGCGGTGAGCCCATCCTGCTTTATACTGTCCACAGATTGTTTCGTTTTTCATTCTTTTCATTTGCGAGAATCTGCATAATCTGTGGATTCAAAATGCGATCGAAGTCCTGCTTCCAGCCGCCAATGAATGCGAGTCGACGCAGATCGTCGCAATCTGCTCGTCATTATTGAACGTTCTTGATCCAATCTTTCAGCCGCAACCCTTTATTCTCAATGAGCCCCACCGCTACACCTCCTTTTATCACAAGAGTGTGCAATCCAAATCGTTGCCGAAGATATTCGACTTCATGCGGGAGGCGGTCTTGCCGACTCTCAAGGACATTCGCTTGGTGGACGAATGCCGGCGCTTTCTGGTCGATGACGAGGAGTTTCCAGACTCGCGCGATCTGACGGATTATGGCGAAGGTCTGCAACGGATCTCTTTATCTCCCTTCTATTCGCATCGGCGGCCAATGGCGTGGTCCTGATCGATGAGTTCGAGAATGCCATCCACACGGAGCTGATCGGTCGTTTTGCGGGATTCATCCACCAGTTGGCGGAGACCTTCAATGTCCAGGTGTTTCTGACCAGCTACAGCAAGGAATGTATTGATGCCTTTGTGACCGACGTACCGAACCCGGACGATTTCTCCTTCTACGCCCTGGTTCCGTCTGCGGACGGAAACATTGCCGCGCGGGAGTTTACCGGCGGTAAGTTCCAGCGGCTACTCGAGGCCGGGGATGTGGATTTGAGGCGGGCGCGATGACCCGGAAAGTCAAGGCCCTCCTGGTCTTCTGCGAAGGCCCGCATGACGTGGCCTTTGTACGCCGCCTGCTCAAGCATTGCCTCGGCTTTACTAAGGTGGAGTGGAGATTCAGTGAGTTTCCCGCGCCCTTCAACAGTCTCTTCAGGGCGAGCGTCGAGAGGCACGCGGCTCGGGATCTCAGTCTCGACATGGCCCATAAATTCTTTCTGCCGGATCGCGTGTTGCAGCGCGAGGATGTTATCGCACTGGTCTTCAACTCGGGCGGAAAGCCCAAGCGGCAAACGATTGTCGATTTCCTATCGGATTTTCTGCCGCTTTTTGAGCAGGCCACTGTCTTTCCCGACCGAGCGGATGCGGTCGTGACGCAGGCCCGATTCCTTTTCCTGTACGATGCGGATGCCAAAGGCATCGAGAAGGTCCGTAAGGATGTGAAGACGGCTTTCGGTTCGATCGATAGTGAACCCTGGCTCATCGATGATTGGCAGCTCGACGCCGCCGATCCCACAGGTGCGATTGCAGGGGATAAGGCGCTGTACGTCTGGAGTGGGAAAGGTGGACAGGGGACGCTTGAAGACATTCTGATGTCGGTGTTGTGCGAGTCGAAACCGGAGCTGGCGAAGGATGTCAAGCAGTGCTGAGAACCCGGTGCGTTCCGTCGCGGAGCAGGCGAAGAAGCACAAGGCGATCATCACCCTGGCGGGCCAGCGGGAAAAACCAGGGATGTCGATGAAGGTTATCCTGGATCAAACCCAGCTATTGCAAGACGATGTCCTGGCAGCAGACCCACAGGTCGCGGCTTTCACGCGCTACCTGGCGTCCTTCATCGGTGTGGGTCCACGGGTCGACAAAAACTGAGAGACCGCCCTTTCTCTCATAACGCACGGGCTTTTGCCGCAAATGAATGCCAAAAACGCAACTTCGGAATCGATTCGGTTTGCGTCCATTCGCGTTCATTTGCGGCAAAAAAATGTCAACCGGACCTGACCCATGCGACCCGTCGTCCGCTTTACCTTAAGTCAGCGGGTCCTGTTCAATCTGATCTTCGTCCTGCTGATCGTAGCCGGGGCCTTTGCGGTCGGCCGCATTTCGGTCGAACGTTACCCGGAAATCAACTTCGGGAAGGTCGTCATCAACACCTTTTACCCCGGCGCCTCGCCCCAGGACGTCGAGTCCCTGATCACCACCGAGATCGAGGAGGCCCTGGAGGGGCTGGAGCACGTGGAGTTCATCCGCTCCAGCTCGGTGCGGGAACGCTCGACGATACTGGTCAAGTTTCGCGACGACACCGACTACGCCGCCCTCTACGACGAGCTGCGCTTCCGGGTGCTCGGGATGCTGGAGGAACTGCCGGCGGGTATCGATCCACCCCGCTTCGACCTCATCGAGACCTCTACCTGGCTGCCGGTGGTGGCCGCCAATCTGGTCGGCGAGCGCTCCAACCGGGCCCTGACTCTGATGGCCGAGGAGCTCCGGGTTCCCCTGTCGCGCATCCCCGGCGTCGTCGAGGCGCAACTCGAAGGTGAGCACCAACGCGAGTTCCATGTCTATCTGGATCCGCACCGGCTCAGCGCCCGGGGTGTGAGCTTCGAGGAGGTCGCGCAGGCGCTGGCGGATGCCAACCTGACTATCCCCGCCAGCGACTATCAGGACGACTCCGGGGAATTCGTGGTCCGGGTGGACGAGCGCTTCCGTTCCCGCGAGCAGGTGGTCGCCACCCTGATCCGGCGTGACCTGGACGGGTCCTTCGTGACCCTGGAGGACCTGATTTCAAAGGCCCGGGTCGGCTATCGGGACCCCCACATCATCACCTCCGTCAATGGTCGGGACTGTGTCACCATCAAGGTCCTCAAGGCCCCCACGGGCAACGCCCTGACCATCCACCAAGAGGTCCGGCGCATCGTCTCGGAGTACGCTCCCAGCCTGGCGCGACAGGGGGTGGAGACCATCCTGACCCAGGACTCGACCATCTACATCGAGGCCTCCATGAGCACCCTGGGTTGGAATCTGGCCTTAGGGATCCTCCTGGTAAGTCTGATCCTCTGGTACTTCATGGGCCTGCGCAATGCCGGCCTGGTCACCGTGGGCATCCCTTTCGCCTTTCTGGTGACCATGATCCTCATGGAACTCACCGGCAACTCCCTGAACGAAATCACCCTGTTCTCCTTCGTGCTGATCTCCGGCATCGTGGTCGACGACGCCATCGTGGTGGTCGAGAACATCTACCGCCACGTCCAGCAGGGCGAACCCCTGGAACAGGCCATCATCGACGGGACCGCGGAGGTGATGCTGCCGGTGATCTCCGCCACCGCCACCACGGTAGCGGCCTTTCTCCCGATGCTGATCATGACCGGCTCCACCGGGGAGTTCTTCTCCCTGATCCCCAAGGCCGTGAGCTTCGCCATCGTCGCCTCCCTGTTCGAGTGCCTGTTCATCCTGCCCCTGCACTATCTGGACTTCGGCCCCCGCCCCAAGCCCGGCGGCACACCGCTCTCCGAGCGGGACAATATCCTGCTGCGGGTCCTGCGCCGCGGCACCGACGGCCTGATCCGGTTTACCCTGCGCCGGCGTTACTCGAGTCTATCCCTTGCCTTCCTTGCCTTCCTGGTCTCCATTGCTATCCTTGGGGTCTCGATTGCCGGCCTGGCGCCCCTGATTCGGATCAAGTTCTTCCCGGACGACTACAGCCTCTACTACGCCTTTGTCGAGGGTCCGGCCGGCACCACCATCGAGCGCACGGATGCGAAGCTGCGGGAGGTCGCCCGCTACATCATGGCCGACGGTCCGGGCTATGCCCGCTCGGCGGCCGGCTTCGCCGGCTTTGTCTTCAACGAGGACTATGAGCAGGAGTTCGGTCACAACCTGGGTACGGTTACGGTGCCCCTACCTGATCGGAAGGTGCGCGCCTTCCAGGATCCCATCGCCCACCTGGATGCCATGCGTAAGCGCTTGAACGAACGCTTCGCCGAAGAGGGATTCGAGATTCACATGCGGGCCGAGAAGAATGGGCCGCCCACCGGCAAAGACGTGAATATCCAGGTCGTCGGCCCCAACGAGCGCGCGGTGCCGGCGCTGGCCGACGAGCTGCTGCGGGCCCTCCGGGAGAACCCGGAGCTGGGTCCCCACCTAACCGAGCTGACGGACAATCGGGGCCAACCCGCTCGGGTGTTCCGGTTCGACGTCGAGGCGTCCAAGGCCCGGGAGCTGGGATTGACCCCCGGAGACGCCGCGCGGCTGGCCGCCGCCGTGCTGGACGGCCGCTACATCGGCGACTATCGCCTGAGCGACGAAGAGGTGGACCTCAAGCTGCGGATCGATCCGGCCTATATCGACGCCCCCGAGGCGGTACTCTCGATCCCGGTCCGGGAGCACCCCTCGGGGCCCGTGCATTTGGGGGACCTCGTACATCCGGTGGTCGAGATTCAGTCCGGCGAGCTCAAACGCTACCGCGGTCAACGCAGCCTGGCCATCACCGCCGACATCAGGCCCGGGGCCCCCATCTCCTCCCCCCTCGTAGCGGCCTGGGCCAAACAACACTATGCGAAGACCCGGGACCGGTTTGCCGGTGCCACCCTGGTCTTCGGCGGTGAGTTCGAGGAAACCCGGCGCTCCTACGACAGCCTGACCCGGGCCTTTGGGCTGGCGGTGCTGCTGATCTATCTGATCCTGGCCACCCAGTTCAAATCCTATCTACAGCCGCTGATCATCCTTTCGGCGATCATGTTCGCCGTTACCGGCGTGGTCTTCGGCGCCCTGGCTACCCAGACCCTGTTTACGGTCAACAGCTTCATCGCCGTCGTCGGCGTCACCGGCGTGGTGGTCAATGATTCTCTGGTCCTGCTCGACTTCATCAACCGCCGCTACCGGGAAGGCAAAACACGCAGGGAGGCGGTGACCGAAGGCGTCCATGTGCGCCTGCGCCCCATCGTCCTGACCACCCTGACCACGACCCTGGGTCTGCTCCCCATGGCTCTGGGCATCCCCAGCTATTCCCTCATCTGGGGCACCATGGCCTCGGCCTTCGTCACCGGCCTGGCTACCGCCACCTTCCTTACCCTCTTCATCGTCCCCGTCGCCTGGGATCTGCTTATGGAGACCAAGGAGCGGAGGGCTGCAAGGCGCGGGCAAAAGGGTGCCGGCGACACCCAAGTAGTTGTTGGCCGCGAGACAGTTTGAACCAAAGCGACCAGCGGCATCTCCTTCTCTCGGAAACATGGTGGCCATACCGGCCCTATGACAGAGTGTTAGGCGGCTCCAACGTTACCTCTGCCACCACACCGTCGTTCCGGGTAGGACCCCGGAACCCAGTCGTCCAGGGATGGCAAAAGCAGTGGGGGTCGAATCGTTAAGTCGCACAACCATGTCACTTTGAATTTAACCACTACCAGCCCTTTATCTGGAATCGGTAGAAAGAGTCCTGAATCCTTTGGCGCGGACTGGAGGACCGGACCGAAGAGAAAACTACGATTCGCGCGGAAATGATTTCTTACATTGCTATAGGGCACCTTAAAATCATGCAAAACCAAGCATTTACACCAATTGGTGTCCATTCGTGTTCATTCGTGGTTCCCTGTAGCATAGGCCCCTGAATTACCGTCCCGGAGCCGACAGCTATGATCGATGTACGGGTCCAAACCGAGCTATTCGATATCGCCGCGGAGCAGGAAGACCTGTGGCGCGGGCGGCCCCAGGTCGGGGCCCTGGTGACCTTCGTGGGTCTGATGCGGGACATGAACCAGGGCGACTGGATAGACCGCATGATCCTGGAGCACTATCCGGGGATGACCGAGAAGGCCCTGATCGCTATCGCCGAGGAGGCGAGCAGGCGTTGGGACCTACAGGGGATTCGGGTCCTGCATCGAGTCGGGGAGCTCAGGCCCCAGGACCCGATTGTCCTGGTGGCCGTGACCGGCACCCACCGCGGCGAGGCATTTCGTGCCTGTGAGTTTCTGATCGATTACCTGAAGACCCGAGCCCCCTTCTGGAAGAAGGAGATCACCGACCAGGGTGAACACTGGCTGGATTCCCAAACCACGGACGCAGCAGCGGCGCGGCGTTGGGAGCAGGAATAGGGAGTGCCAGAATTTGGTAGAATTCAGTCACGAGGATGTGAAGCTTCTTAAAATTTTTATGGCTTCCAGTTCCGGCAACCCCTATCAAATTGGCAGTATTGCCTTAGCTTAATGGCATTGTATTAGTAACCAGTTCGATTCCCAGGCTTGATTTGGAAGCCTGCCTGTTGAAAATGCTCGTCAAATGTAAAGGCAACTTGGATTTGATATTCGTGCATTAGTACAAAGGATGAGCAATCTGTAAAACTCCAGCCTTTATCGTGTCGATTACGGAAGAGTTTGATAGTTTCTGCTATCTGTAACGGAGTTAGGTATATCAATTGTATTCGCTGACTGGTCTGTAGAGTATCCAAAAAACTTACAGCATAATTGTGACCTATACGAGATTGTAGCAAGGTCACAGTTTCATCCATCACACAATCACTTGTCATCAATGGCAAATCATTATTCGCTAAAAATTGTTGGCTCTTTATGGATTCCAGACTGGTAGGATATTTTGCGCAAATTCGCCTTCTCAGCAAGCTAGAGGAGCGTCGTATAACTTACTGTTATTGTTGAGAAAAGACTGCCTGTTCTGTCATCGGTCAGAGTGCTACGGACCGCCATCCCCTTCGATCAGTCTGGAATCCATGAAAGAGCCAAATTGTTTTGCAGCCTTATGGTTATGATCTTTCCGCACAATTGTAGCGTACCATCCACCAGTATCTACAAAAACACTTTGCATCATTTTACATCATAGAGATATTCATCGTGGTGTCTCGCCACATCCGCATCTTCCCCCTCTGCCATACCCACAATATCCCACAAAGAATCGTTCTTCTCAGGAAGTCGGACTTGTAAAGGTATACCTTTTCTCTCAGCAACTTGAGCTTATCTGCATGGGAAAGGGTCTCAATAATTGGAATTATATCAGTAATTGTCATATCATACCTCATTCGTTATTCCGTATAATTTCATGGAAGGAAAAGTGGTTCAATTTCCAACCCGCACACAATGAACCGTTCGGGTATCACTGAGCCTGGTCTCCGCCGGATAGGCCCGCGCGCACTCGGGTCCGGCCTCCGGGCACCGGGGGTGAAAGTGGCAACCCGGCGGCGGTTGGGAGGGGGAAGGCATATCGCCTTCGAGCCGGATAATTTCGCGGCGCCGGTGCGGGTCGACCGTAGGTACGGCGGAGAGCAGGGCCTGGGTGTAGGGGTGCCGGGGGTCGTCCAGGACCTCGGTAACGGTCCCGCGCTCGACGATATGGCCCAGGTACATGACGGCTACCGCGTGGGCCAGGTAGGAGACCACCGAGAGGTTGTGGGTGATGAAAAGGTAGCTCAGGCCCAGGTCGCGCTGGAGCTGCTGGAGGAGGTTGAGGATCTGGGCCTGGACCGAGACATCCAGGGCGCTGGTGGGCTCGTCGCAAACGATGACTTTGGGTTCCACCGCCAAGGCACGGGCGATGCAGATCCGCTGGCGCTGCCCGCCTGAGAATTCATGGGGATAGCGGTCCAGGGCTGCGGCGGGTATACCCACCCGATCCAACAGGGAGCGCACTCGCTCCAACCGCCGTGCCCGGTTGGGCTCGATGCGGAGGGCCTGAAGCCCTTCGCCCACGATGTCGCCCACTAGCATACGGGGATTCATGGCGGCGAAGGGGTCTTGGAAGATGATTTGCAGGTCCTTGCGGTAGCCGCGCATGGCCCGACCGCCGAGTCGGGTCAGCTCGGTTCCGTTGAAGCGCACGGTCCCACCGGTGGCGGGGATGAGTCGCAGGATGCCTTTACCCACCGTGGTCTTGCCGCAGCCTGACTCGCCAACCAAGGCCAGGGTCCCACCCGCGCGCAGATCCATGGAGACCCCGTCCACGGCCTTCACGTGACCCACGACGCGGCGGAAGACACCCTTGTGGATCGGAAAGTGGACCTTGAGGTCGTCTACCCGCAGCACTGTCTCGCCTATCTCACCGCGGGGGACGGCGTCCTTGGTCACCGACGCCTTGGAACCTGCGTCCCTGGTCGGCTCGCCGTTTTCCCAGAGGTGACATCTCACCCGATGCCCCGAGGCGGGAATATGCCACGCAGGCGCTCGATCCCGGCAGCGATCCATTACCCGGTCGCAACGGTCGGCGAATCGACAGCCCCGGAACGGCTGGTCCAGCGGCGGCACCCGGCCTGGAATGACGGCCAATCTGCCGGCGCGCTGCTCGGGCGCCGGTAGGCTCGCCATAAGCTTGTTGCTATAGGGATGGGCCGGGTGGGCGAAGAAATCGGCGACGGTTGCCGTCTCCAGGATGTGACCGGCGTACATGACGGCGAGCCGATCTGCGGTCTCGGCCACTACGCCGAGGTCGTGGGTAATGAGCAGCACCGCCATGCCGGTTTCGCGTTGCAGGCCCTTGAGCAGACGCAGGACCTGGGCCTGGATGGTGACGTCCAGGGCCGTGGTGGGCTCGTCGGCGATCAGGAACTGTGGGGCCCCCGCCAGGGCCATGGCGATCATGACTCGCTGCTTCATGCCGCCGGAGAGCTGGTGCGGATACTCGCCGCTCCGCCGCTCCGGGTCCGGAATGCCCACCGCGCTCAAGAGCTCCCACACCCGCTTCGGGGTCCGGTCGCGGGCGCGGTCCTCATGCAGGCGCATCGCCTCGGCGATCTGCCGCCCCACCGTCAACACCGGATTGAGGGAGGTCTGGGGCTCCTGGAAGATCATGGCCATACGCTCGCCCCTTACCCCGCGCATGGCGCGTTCGGGCAGCTCCAAGAGCTCAGTGTCCCCGAGTCGCACGGAACCCTGGGTAATGCGTCCGGAGGGCGGCAGCAGCCGCATCAGGGACAGGGCCGTCATGGACTTGCCGCAACCCGATTCCCCGAGCAGGGCGAAGGTCTCACCCCGACGGAGCTCCAGATCCACGTCGTCCACCACCCGCACGGGCCGGACCTCGGAACCGAGCAGGGTGGTCAGCCCGCCGACCTGGAGCAGAGGATTGGTCATATCGATCCACGCTAATTGCACACTAAACGAAGCGAATCGATTTCAGCCGATTTGCGTTTATTGTCCCAGCACGCTAGTCCAAAACTATGCACTTTAGTGCAAGGCTTTAGGCTACACAGGAATTCTCTCAAGCAATTCATGAGTGGTGGAAGAAGTGGTCATCATACCGTCTCTTCAAAGCGAATGTCCGGGGCTAAAAAAACGATCCGGGTGAAAACCTGTTCGGATGATCGGATCGGGTGTTGGGACAACAGGAAATGTCAGCTCCCGAATGATTTCGGACTTTCAGTCCAAGAGCAACCTATGCACTTTCAGTGCATAGTGGTTGAGTGTCCCAGCACGTTAGTCCAAAACTATGCACTTTAGGGCACCTTGAAAAATTCAAGGTGTCTTTGCAGAACAAGGAAGCCCCGTTATGTCCGTGTGCGTAACTCCATGATAATCAAGGCATTCGAAACGCGCGATTTATGAGCATCACCATGAAAAGTATTGAGCATGGGATTTTTCAAGGTCCCCTTTAGTGCAAGGCTTTAGCTGCTACACAGGTATGCTACAATTAGCTAATGAGTGATCAAAGACGCGGTAGTCATACGGTTAGCATTTTGATGGTCCATATTGTATGGGTCACTAAATATCGTTACCCAGTATTAAAAGGAAATATTCAAAAGCGATGCCGAGAACTTATCATTCAGGTATGTGATGCGGAAGATGTTCATATTCTGAAAGGAGTCGTAAGCAAGGATCATATACATATGCATGTCGAATATCCGCCGAGCTTATCAATAAGCGATTTTGTAAAGTGGGTTAAAGGAAGGTCATCACGTCTTCTTCAAAGCGAATTCCCGGAGCTAAAAAAACGATATTGGGGAAAGCATTTTTGGGCGATAGGGTATGGTGCCTGGACAACAGGGAATGTAACGGACGAAATGGTTCAAGAATACTTGGAGCATCACCGTCACCCATCCAATATGGATACAGGAAACATTATCCTGGAATGATTTAGGACTTTCAGTCCA
>Ga0209255_1000425_pt1 | contig 10154 bp, 10 predicted proteins | sample WorMetvaBAHAMAS2_FD_187394 | JGI IMG/M metagenome (GOLD analysis project Ga0209255, IMG submission 187394) | Marine gutless worms symbiont microbial communities from Max Planck institute for Marine Microbiology, Germany - Olavius vacuus... | ecosystem: Host-associated > Annelida > Digestive...
GCACTGACAGCTAACATGAGCGATTTATAGACATTTGTTTTATAAATAACAAGATCAAAACAACCATATTTATTGATGAGGTTTTATTTCTTCAGCATAAAAGTAGTACATAATGGTTCGATAATTAAAAGGTCAATGTTTTCTTACATTGGCAGTTGCAAACTTGATGTGTACTTGCGGTGAAAACAAGGTACGGTACTTGTACTTGTACTTGTACTTGTACTTGAGGTCTGCGTACTTGATACATCTCTGCTTTTCAGCCGTTGGACCGGTCCTGTAATTTTATAGCGAAATGTGGAAGGATGGTGTCAGAGTCTGTAGCCAAGCTCATGCACTGGATGATTCACAAAATGCTAGAAGAAATCACTGCAACAGGTGGAACACACAGTGACGTGTCTTGAGATTGCAGCTCTCGCGAAATGAATGAAATGACAATATACAGTACAGTACACAGATGTCACGGACCTAAAAATAGATAAGGGCGTGTTTAATGGGAGCCGTGCCCCCCCCATTGACCATGCACTTATTACTGGGAAACATTTTATTGGCTGTTACACTGGTGAATTGCAAACTGTATATGTCTTATTGGTACGTTTAGCGACCACGAAGGACTAAAAAAGGTCATCAAAATATTACAGAAGATGTTATCTTTGACCGGGCACCAAATTGGCCCCCTCCAATCAGAAATTCTGCGTACCCGTCTGCAAATAGACAGAATTGTCGCAACATATCGCACGTCGCACAGCAGCATGCGTACAAAATCTACCCTGTTCGAAAGATGGCGTCATTATATGCAGCCTTTTATATCTCTAGTGGTGTCAGACGTAATTGTGAAACAGCAGATATAACAAGCCACTGCATGCAATAAGAGATACGGTCGACGAAGGAGGCTAATTAACCAGCGATAGACGCACACGAAAAACACGTTTAGCCCTCGCACCTTATGCTTATCGATCACTGCGTAGGCTGTCGGGAATTGTGGATCTCGAAATACAGTGTGTCTCAAAAAATATCCCCGACATTTTTAGCTGTAACTTTAGAAAGCATTGTCGGATTTTCATAATGTTTGGCATACACGTTACCGAGAAAGTAAGCAATCAGCAGATGCTATACCTAACTAGTGCTTCTGCACTACCTGAGAAAATACAGTAGTTCCGAAGTAGCATCATTTAACTCAAAATGCTGTATCACTGCTTTACCAGTTTTAAGCAGTCGCTGCTTGATTTCTTCACTCGCGACTCAGTCTCATGCTATTGTATGCATCTCTAAATCGTATAATCAGTGGGGTTCACCGATCATATCTGGGCTGTTGGGGTCATTGGTCAGAAAAAGTGAAGCTGATAGGTTTGGACTATGTTGCATACAAGATGTGCCAGTACGCTGTCTTGCTGAAAGACAAAATTATTATTAGCAATGTGTTTGGTAGCTATTAACATTTTGTTGAGATGGTAGAACATCTCAATAATGCTATCCATTGACATGTAATTCATGTTTGGTGAAGAAAAACTTCCATTCTTGACATGGTGCCCAAGCGGCCTGACATCATCGCAGATATGGTAGTCACTAAATGTGTGCGAAACAGGTGGCTGAATGCCTTTTTCACGTTCTTGGTCTTGTTTGGTGCAGACATCCTATCGTTTTATGAATGAAAAGTTGTATAACAGTGATTAGGTGATAATTCCGATGTGACTTGTATGTCTGACTTGTATGTCTGTTGGCAAATCAACATGAAACATTTACGTGAATAGATACAATTTCCATGTTTTCAGTTTCGCAAGGTAGTGCAGAAGCATTAATTAGGTGAGGTGGAAAAATATAACATAGTTTGATTCCTGACTTTCTCAGTAATATTTCTGCCAAATATTATGAAAATCCAACAATGCTTTCTCGAGTTATAGCTAAAAACATCGGGGATGCTTTTTGAGACACGGTGTACATTTTAGTTATGCACTACAGCGAGCGGCGACAGCATCTTTAACAATGATGAAGGTCGTGACGAAGCTTGTGGCACTGTTTGCTTTTCTGCGGCGAATTACAACGCACTGAATAACACTGCAAGCGTATTAGTGATAGCACCGGAAATCACCACTCTGACTATCCGCTGCTCATTCGCTGTTCTACTCCACGCTTAAAACCTACCTTTTCCGTACATCTTCCCGAGATAGACTGCGTGGTGTGGTGGTGGCAGTGGCGCAACGGTGTGGCATCGCACTTGCAATCAAGAGTTCGTGAAATTCCATTTCCGGTCGGGCACTGCTGCGTAATAACTTTCGGTGTGCTACTGTCATCAAGCAGTATAAAGTCGGTACCGGTGTGAAAACGTGGAAGGTATGACGGCAGGTTATGGGAGATGTGTGGTTCACCCCCGACTTCCTCCCTATAACACTGGGTGTAAGCTCACTGCCGGCCCAAGACCATTAAACAACGACGAGCTGCTGCACCTGTATGTGACAGCTGAGAGAAGGCGATGCTATCTGGATCTCACTTATCACAAATGTGCGGACGCGTCCGCAAGCTTTTTGAGCGTCCGCGGACCGACACGGACACAAACTTACGTTTTAGTTGTGGACGCGCACACGCCTCACTGAAGGCGTGCTTTGCATGTAAGCGATGAATGCCAATTGTAAGTTGTGATTTTTACTGGGATCGTGCTTTTTGTTTTTTTTCTTGCACTTCACCAGCAACGTGTTTAGTGATGTTGAGGCCAGGCCGAAGTTTCTGCCATGGTCACGGCTCATCACCAGTGCCATTGTGCGGTCGCGGACGCCGACGCAAAATCTGCGGACAGACGCGGACAGACGCGAACGCTCAAATATCAGTGCGCGTACATCTCTGCCGTTTATCATAACTGCTAGTTCCCTTTGGAAGTTCGGAGTACCTTCCTAGATTCTGGAACTGTTTTCGGTTATTCGGGTTTTCTCGGTTTTCTTTCTTTGTTCTGCTTCTTTTGATAATTTTTGTTCGCTTGCGGTACGCTAAGCTGGCTAGTCATCAGTTCAACACGTTAGTACCGGATCGTGTCAGCGTTAACGTTATGTTCGTGTCGATTTTTGCACCGTGCATAAGTGCCTCTAAGTCAACTACATGTGACATGTTCAGACGGACATGTATGTATGAATGCAGATATTCATATTACCGAAATGGATGTAATGACACGTAGTTATGTATGCAATAACATTTGTGCTTTTTCTTCAGAGAAGGGCATCGGTAGCTTCGATCTGCTGCGAATTCCGGTGGGGAGAAATGTAGCGAGTATTTGAAAGCGGTGGGTGTGGTGGATAATATTGTATGGATTCCGTTGAAAATTTATACAGGCTTTCCAGCGGTGAAAGAATTGTAAAAATCGATTAAGATTTGACGAATTTGTCGTCATTGATTTAGGCGGTCGGGTTTTTTTATGGGACACGGTGTATTTCTTCAAAAGCACAATGTGCAAAGTAGTAAACTGACAGTATATAGAACCAGACTAAAAGGGTAAACGCTCAAGAATAAATATAGCTCAACAGTACAATAATAAGTAGGCTATAGTACACTAGCTCTTTGTGAACGTGTTTGAAAACATTTAAGACAAGTAGCCCAACTATAGAGAGTGGGTTAGTTTTGGCCAAAAGTGGAATGCTGGAACGGGGAGACATTATTTTGCGGACATTATAGGTCTATTTTCAATCACTGTGACGTAATTGGCCAGCGAAGCTATCGAATTCCGTGAACAAAAACGCAAAATAAGGGCTATTACGCCGTTCATAGTAATTCAAGGTCATTTAAGGTCATCGAGGACGGTATCAATTCGAAAGCCCATATGCGACTTTCTATTAGCGATTAATACTAACTGACATCCTATCTCGTACCGTTTCGGGGTTATCGCAGCTTATTGTTCAAATTTTGGACACTTTGCGTTTTTGAGCCACCCGTTGGCAGGCTTAGGACAAGGTCACAAATTATGTGTTTGACAGACAGAGAGACGGACAGACGGACCGACAGACAGTTTTCTCCTGACTAGACCGCCCTGCATCCAATGCAGCGCGGTAAAAACCAGTACAAGCAAGCTTGCTTACGGACCGTTTAAAACTTACAATGGAGCTAAAATCTACTTCAGCAGTTCTGTTATGAAAAGATCTTGAAATCGTCATGGACCGGACAGCGATGATACGAGCCGCTAATATTTGCTTGCTGTATTGTAAGTTCTGTCACTTGGCGACGCATGATTAAATTCGTCGGCGACTCGGCGTGTAGCGGCAGCAGCGGCCGTACTCAGTGACAGGATCGGTATGGTGCGATGCGGTGGGGTGCAACCACCACAAACGGACCAGCGGCAGACGGTGATGTGACACTACCCACGGTTCCCTCTATTGATGTTAATACAGGGGTCCGTGCACTACCTAACCGCTATAGACAGACCCTAGTTAACCCCTTCGAGTCCGATACCAGGTGTCAGTGGCTTCAGTTAATAAGTTCCCAGTCTCAGTTTGTGATTTCAAAAAATATAAAGTTTTCGAGGATATTTTATTATTCTGCTGTTTGTAAAAATAATGTCCCACTTAAGCCTATTATATGTTAGACATATGTGACATTATTTTATCTGTCATTTCTTAATATTTCTTGTTTATGTTCGTTAAGTTTCTTACGCTATCGGATGTTGAGTCTGCTGAATAAAGATTATCAAAAGAGCCTAGTCACGTTAGCAAGCTCTGGGTAGAACTTTTGAATAACCAACACAGTTAATGACTGCAGAGGGGCTGCAAGGGACTTCCCTGATACCCAACACTTCAGTTAAAATAGGCCTATATATGTGACAGTGGAAACTGACATTAATTTAACCCGTACATCGGGCGTATCTCTGTCATAAGCGCGCTAATTATACAGTCTGCAAAAAGTTCTCCTGCAGCGTCCGGCCCCAGGTCACATTTTCAAGTAAGCGAGTGTTTGATGGAAGAATGATGACCTGCTCTAGTGTTGCACGTAATCCCTCATTCACAATATCGCCGCTAGTAATAGTCGCCGCCTGTCGTCCGTTTCTTCGGCTTGCATCTCCGTTCTGTTGCTGAACATCTGCGGTCAACTATCTCTTTGTGGCGTCATATTAACTCAGGGTGCATTTTCGTCACCTTACGACACAACTACGGTGACCCAGTTTCGGCGGTGCAGACTTTTTATACCGTTGGATTTGAGGTTTTTTTTCTGCGTCGATTGGGTTACGCCAGTTTACTAAAATAGGCCTATATTTATTTCTTTGTATCAACATAGTAAAAAACAGTTTAGTTGTGGAAATATTCTCTGCCTTGAAATACAACTACGAGATTCATACATCTAAGACTCAAGTTACAGCAATTTTTGTATCTTTGCATTTTCAATGGTTTTTCATACGTACGTTCCGTACATGCATGAAGAATATTTTGTATAGCACATTAATAACAATAAGCTCATCAGAAGATGAGATAGCGAAGGTGAACTTTTTTACGACGACATCGTACACGTACTTCAAAGTACAATAAATTAGCGCATAAATTCCGCCTCAGACGTAGGCCTATCACAGTGTTTACTGTAAACTGGAAGCCAAGCATCACATCAAGACAGCAACGGTAAAGCGGAACTTAAACGATAAATTAAAAGTAAGTAACACTGAAATTCACTCCACCCGCGAATGCGTGAAATTAGTTGCGCACACTAACTTCACCGCTGTATGTGTTACAGAAGCCGACTTCTGATCAACAAGTTCAATGCTCGAGGAAGCGGTTATGAGTTGGAACGCAGGTTTACCAAATTCGGTGAAATAACGCAAAGTAAGGGCCATTACGCCGTTCAAGGTCATTCAAGGTCACCGATTTTAGTACCAATCGAAATCTCATATACGACTGCCTATCAGTGATTAATACTAACTTACCTCCTATCTTGCACCGTTTCCAAGTTACGGTCAAATTTTCGCTGCCTCACTTTAACGCTGTCGCTATGGATGATTGCCTGCCAATATCGTCATAAGTGATATGTGGCTAAAACTAGATTCTTTGGGCTACATTTCTACCGCCGAAAGTATTGGCGTATCGTATCGTCAATCACTTTTACGTAATGCGCCCAGAAAGCTACCGAAATGGGTGAAATCACGCAGAGTTTAGGGCTATTACGCCGTTCAAGGTTATTCAAGGTAGCCGAGTTTGGTACCAATCGAAAGCTCATATGCAACTTCCTATTACCGTAGTGATTAATAGTAACTTACGTCATATTTTGTACTGTTTCCGAGATATAGCATTCGAAAGTTCTAAAATTGCTATATTTGTCTACCCCTCTTACGTTTAACCTCCCCAGACGGAGGGGGGTTTCCCTGTGACGATCTCCGTAAAATTTTACCTGGATGTCAACGGATGGCCAAGGTACTAAATGCGGCATAAATAGTATAAACATTGCCGAAAAAAAATTCAATCGTCTGAGTAAGCCGCACGAACGTTACAGACGACAGACGACAGATGACAGACAAACAGACGAATTTATGACGGCATATAGCGAACATGAACGTGGGTTTACGTTCGCTAAAAACGGAAGTCTGTAAGCGCATCATGAGCAGAGATAATTTCATAAGTACCATTGATTAGAGCATGAACTCTTTCAGATAACCGAGGATGCTGTGTTTCTTGAAAAAAATGGTTTATCAGATCTAGTTTTCGCTTTCGTTCAGGGCAAATCTGAAAGGGTAAAGCATTTACTAGCTTTTACCGAGCTGCTCGAAAACAAAATTGTGAAGATACGAGCCATTCAGGTAAACGATGACCAGTCCAGCAAAACTGGGTCGCATTTTTGGCTTGGAGCCTCCGTGCACCAATCCAGCTCAAAATTACATGCGCCTCTTCGTGATCGATTAACAGTCTTGTGAAAATGTCGATCATAAACCACAAATTCGGACAGATAGCCGGCGGCAAGAATGGATACGTTGTGTCACCGCGAGTCGTGTTGTAACGGAAAGCCTCCGCAATGCCGGTTATATGTCGCCCGAGTCCAGCAGCTGTGTGTCCATTTGATGTTGACGCAGAACACAGCCTTAAGCCAGTGACTCTTAAGCTTTCTCGTTGCCGAAGCCCTGTAACTGATTCATACAAGTAGCTCGGCTATCGCCGTTCAAGGTCAAGGTCATCGAGGTCGGTACCAATCGAAAGCTCGTATGCGACTTCCTATTAGTTAATAGTAACTAACATCCTATCTCGTATACCGTTTCGGAGTTATCGCAGCTTAATGTTCAAATTCTGGATACTTTGCGTTTTTGAGTCCCCTTTGGAGGCTTAGGGACAACGTACGATGATCATCTTGGGTTCATTGGAAAGCGCATAGTGGACTTCCTATTAGTGTTAATTGAACTTTTTTCGCAAGGTGTTAGGGCTGAGTCGCTACGAGCGAAAATAAATCGAAAATCGGCGATTTCGCTCCGTATCTCGCAATGTTGAAGAATCATTCAAAAAATTTCTAAATCCGGATCCGGAGGCAGATGACCTTCAAAAGTCAATCAATTCATTGTCCCGAGCTATATCTGTTGCAAAATTTTCACGGAGATCCGTTCAGTGCTTTTTACATAACGTTGCTAACAGACAGAGAAACAGACTTATACATACAGACACACGCCAGACATTACATAACCTCCTTAGCGGAGGGATTAAGTGTCGACGCTGCTGAAGTAGATTTTCACAGAGGCGCCTCCAACGAGTAGGCGCGCAGAAACAGATAAGTCTCGAGTCCTCGTGCGCACTGTTCACGACTAAAATGTCCTCAGTTCAAAGGGTGGGACGGAAGCTTGTTCCATACAGCCGGAGCAGAGATGCGGAAACTCCGAGGACCCTATCTCTTATGACACGCGCAGCAATAGTGCTAATAGACGGCAAACATCACGGAAGTAGGCAGGACATGTGCTACGAATTCAGCTGAACGTCATCAGAGCGATTTTGTATGCCTAATGCGCTGAACAGCAGGCGGCCAGTGCAATATGTCGCGAAGTGTGGGCGTAATGTGCTAACACATCAGAGATGAGTCGTACAGCGGCAGATATTACTGACTGCAGACGACGGATCACATGTATGCTGCAACTACATACAGAACAGCATTACAGCAGTCCATCCACTCTGCTGACGACGAACGCGTGAACGAGAATCCGCAACCCATCGAACGTCAGTGACCGTCGAACTGAGCGCAGCTGACGTAGCTGGCGTAAGCAGCGTCAAGCGACGGAGTCGACATGCTGTTTCATTGACAGTTTTGAATGGGCATCGCCACCCTGATCGCGAACGCAGGCCAGTGAAGTGACGTCAACCCCGCCAACCGTCAGTTGGACGTGTTCAATCTTTTGCAGGTGTTATGGAGAACAAAACCAAATGAACTGTTTTATCAGCGTTCAGTTTACACGGTTTGAAGACATCCAGCGATCAGTGTCGTCGATGCAGTGCAAACGTTTAGCAGCGAACATGGAGCCATCGGCAGCAGCGTATCTGGTGTAGAGCTGTGTCTCGTCGGCATAGGATGGTTGAGTAAGGTTTAACGTCCCACCAAACGTATTATAGGTCATATCGGGGACGGGTTTTTACGAGTCAAATGACTCAACCAACAGTGTCAAAGCACTAAAGGAAGATAGGGTCCTAAGGATTAGGCTTCAATCACATTAGGTCCACCCAACCGTGTTACAATAATATAATACATGCAGTATGACAAAATAACACAAACACAAACGAATCTACGCACAGTGAAATGGGCCCAGTGTGACAAAACCCAACCCAAAGAACTGTAAGAACTGCTCAATTAAGTGTGCTTATGACTGTACATAGCTTCAGTACTTCATTACACAATACAACACATTACAGTTCTGATAATCTCTTCTTACCTCCAGACAACCACCATAGCTCAGATGTTGTCTATTGGAGGAAAAGGTGTCGTCGGCATAGGACTGGGTTGGTCGGACCTACCGTGCTTCTGGGCAATCGGAGCAACATCAGCAGTATACAGCAGGAAGAGGACTGGCTCGAGGACAGACCGGGACACACCGAAGTGGAACAAGATGTAGGTCCTGGAACGCTACAGCCTGAGTTGAGTTGTCCCAATCAGGAACGAAGCAACATGCCAACAGATCTCAAGACACTTCTGTCGTTGAAACTTGAAAGTTAGGTCATGGCAAGCTAATAACGTTTCACATTTTCCCCTCGCTCAGTAGTTTAAGCTTCTCGATGTCATTGTACTGAATACGTTTAAAGGTTTCCATAAACTGCTATCATCTGCTTTGAGGCTTTTTCGAGCCCGTCTGGCCTTTTAATCCTTCACCCACGGTGTTGCCTCCGTCGCTGGTTTAGAACCGTTGCCTTAAGCTGATGACTAAGAGGAAGCCGGAATATGTTACTCAGATACGGTACTAAATACGCTTTTGGTACTAGTTCATGGCGTCAATTACGATAGCGCAGCTGGTATTAGAGGTCGGCGTCAAGAATCTGCGGTCGGTGTCAGCATGGTGGGGGACTGATCGGCTTTATCCATCGCATCGGCGAGTATCGTTTATTTAGTGGCGGTTCTATGAGAAAACTAGAAATACGTTCTGTATAACGTGGTATCTGCCCCATAGCCAAATTCACACAATGACCGAACTGTTCCTATAATAACGGTTATATTGCACGTTTTTCATTGCGCATGCACGAAACGGCCATATTTCCACTTCCGGTCTAAAATATGACGTCACCATCGTGTTCTTCGACTTGATTTCTTATAGGACGCGGAAATTTCGGCGATTTGCGTATATTTAAAGCAGATATACGATTATTAATATTTGCATGGATTTACAGGACCTCTTGGCCTAAAATTGGGGTTTTGGAGGACAAAATTGGGAAAGGGTGGTGCGATGTTGATCCTAAACGAACTCGTTTTTACTTTTGGGGGTTCTTACGTCTGTGCCAATTTTGGTGAATATCGATCAAAAAATGCGCACAGACGGATGCACAGATACACTGACACACTGACAGACTGACAAACGCAAACCGATTTTATAATCTGTTCCATGCTACATGCTATAGCTGTGAGACAGATAACAAATCTAGCTGTAGTGCCAACACTGTTTGTAGTCCCAAATCCTTTTGTGAGGGATATACGTCAACTTCTGGAGTTTCGTGTCCGTCCTGGGCTTAGGGCTCGTCCGGGGTTGTAAG
>Ga0209255_1000426_pt1 | contig 10149 bp, 7 predicted proteins | sample WorMetvaBAHAMAS2_FD_187394 | JGI IMG/M metagenome (GOLD analysis project Ga0209255, IMG submission 187394) | Marine gutless worms symbiont microbial communities from Max Planck institute for Marine Microbiology, Germany - Olavius vacuus... | ecosystem: Host-associated > Annelida > Digestive...
GGCCGAATAGTCTCATGTTGCCGAGCCGAACCGAGCCGAACATTCGGCCGAATCCTTCGGCCGAACTTCGGCGTCTACCGAACTTCGGCCCATCTCTAAAGCAGAGACAGACTGCTGATTGCAGGTATTCTGCACTAAAGTTAAGTAGTTCAGTCACAGACCAATCAGTTGTACCACACTGAACTAAACAAATCAGGCTGTGCTCTGGCAGCCAATGTCGTTGATGTATTTATAACAATGATTTACGTGGTATAGTACACTTTGCCACCTCGTGTAAAGTAGGGTGAGACCGATACCACAATTTACCGATACTTCCGATACCGATACTTTTGGCCTGCTCCGATACCGATACCGAGTACCGATACCGATACCAGGAGTTATTTGACGATGACGGTAGATGACAAACGTCTGTGTAGGCATGTGTGTTGTACATGTCTTCGTTTTAGGTCAGCACCAATAGCATAGAACAGTATGTAATCATTTGTAACTAGGCATGTTAAACGATAACCGAAAAATCGATTATCGAAATGGATTCTCGTTCTCGTTCTCGTGTCTCTGTTATCGATTCTCGAAATGGGTACGCGTGCGAGGAGCGGTTGCTTGCGTTACTGATAATTAAGCTTGAACCCCTCACTTCAGTTCACACTTCACGGACGGCCGTCCTCTGTCGTGAGCGGTGGCCTGGCCGCCGACTGGCCTGCCCAGTAGGTCTACTGGTAGGTCGGTATGACTGCAGACTGTCTGCTGGACAGGACACCGTGTTCTCCCTCCTTCCCCACCGCCGTCGAGTGGCGGCATTATTGAGGGGCAGACGACGCTGTGATGTGCACGTCGTTTCACACCTGTTGTTAACTACATGCAGCTCTCCCCCTTCCTCCCCCACACTCTCTGCAGCTGAATGAATGTTCCCGTGACAGATCTGTTTCACTAGTGGAGGGTATAAGGAGATTGGCCGGCGTGGCCGCCCGTCGGGGTGCCAGTCATTGAGGGTCTATTATATAACAAGGCAGCATAGTTTCATATCACGGGAGAGTAAACGACGAGCAGCTAGCCACGTGCGGAGGCCGTCTGTTCAGTCTGCGTGTCTGTCCAGTCTGTTTCTAGGCCTGCCTCTCCACCACCCGCCTCGATGGCTACATCAGACCTCACAGCAGTGCAGTACGTTGGAGCAACCAACCGTCACTGTGACGTCAGAAACGATAATCGATAAAAAATCGATTTTAAGCAAATGATAATCAATTTTTAAGAAAAACCGATTTTAACATCCCTATTTGTAACATTCACTGTCACCAGTCATTAATCTTCATCAGTGTTCAATTCATTTGTCATCAGTCATCATGTCACACGTTCATCAAAAGCATCACTCTGTTAACAATGTAACTAGGGTTGTTAAACGAAGTTCATAAATTCGAAGTTTTATTTATAAATTTGAATTCAGTTTTCCCGTACCGGTATTCACTGCTTTAATTTACACTCATGGATAAGTCTAACGGCGACCGATTACTGAACAAACAGTCGTGTAGCAGTCACAGCTTTGATGGTTCTCTCACACATATATAGCATCCACACTCTGCCAAAAACCTGTAGGCCTACACGCGCTGCACCCGTGAAGGTTTGACGTTGACCATCACGTTTATCGCACGCTATTAACGTCCCTCACTGAGAACTGTCAAGCGTGTACAATACAGGCCTACCTACGCGTCAAACACCAGTGACGGCCATCAGCGGGAGACGGCGACGGGCGGCCTACGCACGATTTCGTTGCATTTAACCAGTGACTATAGGTCTAACGACCGTTGACCATACTTAAAGTTTTCGTTGTGGAGGCGCCACTGAACTGCCAATAAAACTACTATAAAGGAATGATGGACAATTCTACTCGGTTGAGTGCGTGTATGGACTGTACGCCCCATGCAGAGAAATGAATTTGCCGCCGACTTTCATCCCGTCGCTGCAACACGAAGCGCAAACGTGCCACGTATTATGTTACCGGTGACTTCAAAGGATTGGGCTATTAGTGGCCGTAGCACGGCGGCATCCAACTGCAATTACGGTGCAATGCATGCAGGTTAACGAGACATTTAAGCACAGGCGGGCGGCTTCTTTGTTTGATGTGTGCAGTCAAAACAGAAGACGATTGTTTTCGTTACACAGACGTGATGTGTGCGCAGTATCGGTGCTGGTATCGAAGCATTTTTTCCGATACCGATACCGACTCGATACCGGCGGTATCGGCCGATACCGAGTACCCGATGCCGGTATCGGTCTCACCCTAGCTTTGACACTGTCGACTGCGATTCAGAATGAGCATCTGTCCTCTAAGAAATTGCAAAAGCGGTCAACTGTGGTTTCGTTGGAGAACATCTGGGTCCTGGTCTCGCCAGTCATGTCTGCAACTCTGCTCAAACAGCACTCGGGTTAGATTTCATAGAATTGAAAACTGTTGTTGTTTTTGGTGACTTCGTGTTATTCTGACTGTATTGTTGTAATAACTGTTTTGTTACAGGGAATTAGTTTTCTGGATGTGAAGAACCATCTTATGCTGAGTTATATCATGAATCTCACTCATGTCATGTGCCACAAGGTGTCCGGAAAGAGCATTTGTGGATCTCCGGACGTGGAAAGGCTTGTGGAGATCAGAACGGTCGGTCAGATTGTATTTATTTTGCTGTCGTGTTTTTTTGTATGCTGTAAATAAGTAAGTACATTAACTGACATCGTACGCTTCATTTAATATTCTTCAGCATTGTGTTTGTGGCAGTGTTAAACAGACTCTTTCATTTGTTACTTTGACGTACAGTATTGAGTTTCCTGTGCTGGTCTGTAGGTGTTGGAGAAGATGAGGCCAATTGACCGCAAGTTGAAATACCAGATTGACAAGCTGATTCGCATGGCTAAGACTGGCATAGCAGGCGAGTGTGCTGTGTTTTGTCACTTTGATAGGCATGTTAAACGATAATTGAAAAATCAGTTATCGAAACGGATTCTCGTTCTTGTTCTTCTGTCTCTGTTATCGATTCTCGAAATCTGTACGTGTGCACTGGCGGCAGTAAGCGTGGCGCAGTTGATTGCCTTGCTGATAAATAAGCTTAAACCCCTGCCTCAGTTCACACTTCACGGTGAGCCATCCTCTGTTGTGTGTGGTGGCCTGGCCGCTGACTGGTCTGTCCAGTAGGCCTACTGGGAGGTCGGTGTGATTGCAGATCGTTTGCTGAACTGGAGTTATTGCCAGTCGATTAAGTTTTACCTTTGAGAAATGGGATTTTTTAACTTTTTTGCTCCTGTGACCTTGACCCGATGACCATATACAAACTTGACCTGTATTCCATTGTGATTACTGGATGTGCAAAAATGAACTTCCTACGTCAAGGGCTTCAAGGCATTCAAAATTTATTGTCTTGCAGACAGACAGACAGACATACACCACTGAAATTACATATCATGCTGCTTTGCAGGTGGTCAGTGATATCCTGCCACCAGAAGCTCTTAACTTTAGAGGCGACAATGGTCACAGATTATAGAAGACACTGTCATACCATCTTAGCTGTCTAAGAAATTACTCTCAAAGTATGTAAGGTAAGGTAAAGGTAAGGTAAAGGTAAACATTGATTTTTATAGCGCCTTGTCGTGAACACACCTCTAAGGTGCTGAGGTATGGCACACATTCTCAAGGGATCTCACAGTATGTGTGCTGTTATGTGTGATAATAATTATATGTCACCTACTCACCTTGAGTACGATGTACGTACAGCAGTAAATTTTACATCATTTCATTATATGCATTTCTTGAAGTCTTGATTTAAATGTAACATTTTTGCTGTTTTCAATAACAGATCAGAACGATCCGCTTTCTCTGAAGCCGAATCCAGACAACTTTGTTGACAATGTATGCGTTTGTCATGTATTTTTTCTTCGCTTAATATATTATTGGTTACATTTTAAGCATGGACTCGAGTCATTATATACATAGTGACATGCTCTATACTCCTCGTCACCATATGCACGAACTTGATTGAACCTCTTCAGAATTACTCTGCCAGTATTTTGTCTTAAAGCAATAATTGAAGATGTTACTGTTTACATGTATGTTAGACTGTGATGTCTGCTTTTTTTTGGCGTGAAACTGTCATAATTTTTGCTTTTCATTATTATGTGTTCTTGGTTTTTTTTCAGCTCACGGCATTGTAATATTTGTTTGTGCATAGTGGTCTTTGAAGTTACTCTTACTTAGACCACTATAAATAGTTTTCTAATGTAATGTGCTAATAATAATAATAGCAATAACAGTGTTAATAATGTTAATCTGTAGCAACGTCATTGTGTTGTTGTTTAGGCTGATGAGGCTGATGGTGATACGGAGGCTGGCATGGAGGTAGATGCAGCTGAATCTAAGCAGGTCTACAAACCTGCCAAATTGGCGCCTGTATATTACGGTTAGTAATTCTGTTTTTCTTTTATTATTGTAATAAATCTCATTAAAGTTACATTATTGTCACAGGTCTTGCAGCACGTTAATGGTGATATCTCAAGTCAGTGGAGAAGTAAGTGCCAAGCAATATTTTAGTTTACACTATACAGAACACACAGGTGATTGTGTCTGCACGGCTTGACACTGTGTGTGCCGTACTTGATGTGTATACTTCATTCATAAATTTATTATGAACTGCTTTGCGCAGAAGTCTGAAAACAAAACTAGTGAGGTGGGTGACCGTATCCGGGTTCAGTTCCCGGTGAGGGACATTTATCTCGGTATTAACACATTAGAGGCTTTGCGTTTATGTGCTATATAAATCCACGATTGATTGATTGATATGTGACCAGCCACCCAGGTGAACTCAGCCTGGCCATCCCTTCGTGGGTAGGCGCAATGAGTACCAGCCAATTATTATTATTATTATTATTATTACAAAATTTGTATAGCGCACAAATTCAAGCGAGCTCGAGTCAGAGGCGCTGGGCGGTGATGCCTTGTGGCTGGGGAGTAAAGGCAGGTATGGGGTGGCAGGTAAAACTGTGTGATCCCCTTGTTACACACGGGCCACATCTGAGCGCTTTAGAGATGAGCTTATAATAAAACGCTGTATAAATTCGCCTTCTTTACTTTTTTACTTTTTTTAGTGTTATTCTGTTTTGAATATGTGACGTCATTTGTCAGACGGTGATGAGAGTCTGAAGCAGAGGAAAGAGCGACGTCTTGAGATGGCAAAGAAACGTCTCGCAAACAGCGAAGTAGTGAGAGAGTTACATCGCGAGTACACAGACGGCCCGGACGAGATACGAGTGAGTAGTATTACTGAAGTTCATTTTGTTTTTCATTTCACAAGTGATGAGATTACGGTGACCAGTGCTGGCAGCAACCGGAGTGCACATTTCTGCCAGATAAGATGGTGCAATTCCATGAACGCACTTGTAAACGATGGTGCTGATCTTGTACACTATTTGCTGACGAATTGGTAGCCAGTGTAAGTCGTCATGTAGTGTTGAATTTCTGCTTCCGCATGACAAGTTGAGCACTTGCATTTAAGACTGAATGCAGAGCTTGTAGATTGGCTGCATTACTCTGATAAAAGACGCTGTTGCAGTAATCTGTTGTGACTCGCGATGAGTGCATGAACACCATTCTCGCTGCCTCTGTGGTCAACGCAGTACACAGCCTGGCGGCCAGTTTCTTTTAGTGCAGGCCTCTATGCCCTGCGCCTTGATAGCCCTGAGTGGCCCATAGCCTGCCCGCCTTCCCGGCGCGGTCATAGCAGGTTCTGGTGCTACAGTGACTGGTGTGGTGCACATGGCCTAATGCTATCTATTATCTGACCACCCGTACTCATTACAGTCTCGTGCGCTCTTATGTCTGAGCGTAATGGCTTGTCACAGTTTAATGAGGACTCAGGCAAACCCTCTGTGCCTGTCCGAGAATTTAATCTCAGCATGCCCGCCAGCCTAATCGAGCTGAAAAACCCCCTTCCAGACCTGGATTTGAACCCAGGCTGGCGAGAGCCATCAGCCTATCAGCCCAGCAGGCACTGTGGCCTATTACTAGTGGTGTTTAGCCCACTGTGACACGAGGACAGGTGGATTTCTGCTGTAGGAATATTAAAATATGAGAAATCTGAGACAGTTTTTAGTGAAAACGCTGTAACATCAGGTTAGTTTAGTGGAAAACTTGCCTATGAAGCACAATGTTGAATGTTGTGAATCATGATGCTGATAACTTTGTGGTTGCTTACAGTAAGTTCCTGCAGCGTTTATGCTTGTTGTTTAGGAAACAGCCAATCTACATCGTTCAAAAGAAGATCGTTTGGGCCGTGAACGCCGCGAGTATGTTGTCTGTGCTTCAAGTGTATTACATACATCAGCTAGTGTTTTTGTATGTTAAACTTGATAGTTGTATTATTGGCTTATTGGTGAAGGCTTTGCATTGAGGAGACTGGGTTTGATTTGAGATCTGTATCAGTTATTGTATTGGTAGCATCATGGATGATGTATTGTTAGGACAAAATTGCTCCATTTTTGCAGTAAAACTCCCATCTTGCCGGAAATCGCATCAAAGTCTTTGTATTAAAATTAGAATTAAAGTGAGATCCCTCGTTTCTGGCATTTTTTGTTGCCACTGTTACAACACTGTTACATTTGTTATGTGGCTTGCGTACTTTAGACTGTTGCCTCGTAAATGCCTACATACTTATTGTACTTCTGTAGTTGCTCTTCCTGAGTCTGTAAAATCAATAAGGTAAAAGTCTCGCAGATAAGATGGAGATGGTTATAAAGTGTTAACATGTGTTTGTTTTTACAGATATGAAGAGAAGTACTTCATTCGTATGTCGACCCCTAAAAAGGAAAAGGTGATTGGAGACTGATGTTGTTGTTAGAAGATATTAATTATTTGATTTTGTACTCTGCAGCAGCTTTGCATGTTCAGCTGGATGCTACGATGGAAGTGGTGTAAACTAACATGAAAATGCGCAGAAAATAAAAGCAGCTGCTCGCGTCAATGCACAAACTGTCAGTCAGTACAGTGAGTTAGTATGTGATCGTCATTATCTGTAAGAAATATTACCATTCTGCAGTAAGTGGCAAGTAACAGAGGATTTATGTCTACAAACTAAAAGTAGCTTCGTGCTGCAGTATCAGGGATGGGCACGACGCGTAAAAGCTCGAGACCGAGACTCTCACCTCCCGAGACCTAGACGTTGGCTTCACCAGCCGAAATGAGACCGAGACGAGGCGTTAGTACGTCTCGAGACCGAGACCACAACCCTGTGCAGTATCAGTTGCATACTCGATGACGAGCAACAGTGAATGACTTGTCACATCGATGAGTCTTGGTCCACAGCACAACAGTTGGACACCAACTAGCAGTGGAATTAATCCATTAGATACAGCAGCGCCGTGTTTTAGAACTCGGAAGAACTGAATGTAAAATGCTTGAATCTTCTCTGTCCATCTTATATGTGGTCTTTAAAAGTTTGTCATACAATCCATTATATGTGTATCACGGCATTAAATCGTGTTTAATGAAAGCAGTGACATTGTGATTATCTGTCTGTAGATTGCTGCACGTCAGTTACAGACCGTGTCTGGTCTCGACAGTCTGACCAAGTTCGGCAGTCTTAGCTTACTCACTGGCCAGGTACCAGTACTTACTACAATGCATCGTACACAGTGTCTCGAAAAATCTCTTTGTTTTATGTGCGTTTTCGGGCTGTTTCTGTGTGCATGATGATGTACTAATAGTTGAACGCTAGGTGTTATGAACAGCTTGGGTGAATTTAACTGAATTTACAACTGCAGTTTGATTAGATCAAAGCTCAAGGCCACCGCAATTCACATATGCTCAAATACATATGCTGAAATAAGCACTTTTGTATGTATTTTCTCATCTGTCTCTAGAATTCATGGACATATTTTAATGAAACTTATTATGAATACTCGTTACCACGTCCACATGTCACTAATGACATTTTCAAGGTCAAAGGCCACAGCTCACAAACATTTTCCGAAAATGCACTTTCCGGCGCAGGCATGCAAATCAGTGGTTTAGTGTCATAAGTTTATGTTGTTATGAAACATCTTCGTTGCTGTTGGTTTGTAGCGACTGCTGTCATCAAACTGTAACACTTTACCCCAAATATTTACGGAAAAAATAAAACGCGACATACTGAATTAACTGCAGTTACCCCCTCCCTACCCCCATACTTTCTGGGTTTCTTTCGTCACCATGTTCTGCAAACAATGTTATCCGTAATTGATTGATCTGAAGTTTCCGTGGCGACTAGCGAGATATTTGGTGAGAATGAAACAAGTCTGCAGCAGGTATTATCAGGTAATAATATGAAACGACCAGTGCTTTGTGCCTGCGTAGCATGTTCTATTGTGAAGTGGGAAATTAATTTAAAAACCTGGGCTATTCAAACTTTCGCTCGTTATGACTCGCTCGCAATTTTTCTCGCTCGCTCTAGGAAAAAATGTCACTCGCTTTCGCTCATCCCGTTTCTCGCTCGCTCTGACTTTCGCTTCGGAGTCTACCCCCTCAATAGTTTTTTTACGGTGAAACTTTTCAATTTTGTTCTTTGTATGGTCGACAGGTTTTCCTTTGGATATCCTTGATGAGTCTAGATGTTTCGGTAGTTGTAATGCTTGTTACATTTATTTCGACATGCATTAAAGTGTGTAATTTTGTATCATATTGTTCCAGTGGGCAGTTCTCAGAGTTGTTGAGCCGGCAGTTAAATAAATATTTGGCATTCTGATGTGACGAGTAATAGTAATTTAAAGGAATGGAAGTAGTAGCTGTTAGCAGTGTCGTTGTGCTCATATTTCAGAAGGACAGCACTTCAAAGAAGCGAAAGAAATCTTTTCGTGGAAAACACAAAGGTCGGCATAAGATCAGTGTTGTTTGTTGTTTAACGTTCCTGTTTTCTACAGCAACTTCAATAATAATAATACTTCTGTCCATTTGCCATCGAGACAGCAGGTGCATGGCATGAGACAGCCATAGAAGTGACGCAGGAGATTGGCCGGCGCATCACGGTTGTCACTGAGGACACCAGGGAAACAGAGTTCCTCTTCCAACGCCTGTCCATGGCTCTTCAACAGGGGAATGCGGTCTCCTTCCAAAATACTATGATCACCGAATGAAATGTCGTTGCAGCCATTTACATCGTTTAGCTTCAGTATTTCCGCCTGCGGCTTTGTGCTAGTGGGCCCTAAAAAATAATAATAATAATAATAATGCACACATTTCCATACCGCCATAAGGTCGTAACTTCAGAGACGGTTTACTCCCCAGCTTTCACCAGTACCAAATTATACTGCATGGTGACGGAGGCACACTGGCACATAGGTGTAAGTAGCTTGCCCAAGGACACCGCACAGTAGTGCCAAGGCAGGTCTCGAACCCATGACCTATGAGTCGCAAGTCCGATGCCCTGCCAACAGTGCCACCACACCACTCCTGAACTGTGAATGGAATTGTTTGAATTGTTATTTAATGCTTCGATTAGGATGAAGAAAAACAGGTGGATCAAATCATATTAATTGTTTTTTTCGCCCTGAGGAGATTATGATCGTCTAAGAGTATCGGCTGAGTCATATTCACTTTCAGAAGGGTCCACTATAATGAGGCTTCTATCATTTGTAATGTAAACTTTGCTGTGTTTTAGGTGGATTTGGTCATGGCACTGGCGGCGGAGATGCTGGCGGAGCCCGTCAAAGTTTTGGTGGTTTTGGTGAGAACGCTGGCAGTGGCTTTGGTGAGCGCAACAACATGGAACCGAGGTATGGTTGTCAGTAATGATTTGGTTCGATTATACATTCTCCTAAAATTTAATTGATTGTCCTGAAAAATTTTTATTATTAGCAGTGAATTTTTTTAGTCAGGTGTGTTGTGTTACACGATAAATAAGAAGGTCCTTGGGTAAACAGGATCGGCATTGATGAAAAAAAATAATAGTAAAATATCTCATTATATGCATGAGGCTATCATGTTTTGCATTGCATTTACAGACATTTTAGACTTCATATATGCATTTGATATCGTGTGGTCTGTCATATCATCATACACGTAATACAAATCAAGCTCGCTCAACGTAAAAAATTTACTGGAAATTTGTTGGGCTGGCGTCGTAGACACCCTGTTAAATAAACAGTAGA
>Ga0209255_1000427_pt1 | contig 10142 bp, 2 predicted proteins | sample WorMetvaBAHAMAS2_FD_187394 | JGI IMG/M metagenome (GOLD analysis project Ga0209255, IMG submission 187394) | Marine gutless worms symbiont microbial communities from Max Planck institute for Marine Microbiology, Germany - Olavius vacuus... | ecosystem: Host-associated > Annelida > Digestive...
GCTGCGACCAGTCATCTGTCGAGTCATGGCTTGTGCAGCCAATCAAGGAGTTGTTGTCTGCGGCAGGGAGGTGTGGCGTTAGGGCTTTGAATATATTAGGCAACTAGCTAATTGAAACAGGTACTCTCCTGTCCACAGCAAAAATTGGACCAACACTCTGCAATACCTTGGAAAGAGTGTGAAATAGGATGTAAGTTAGTATGCACACAGGCTTTCAAGTGGTACCCCAAAGTGGTGACCTTGAACGACCCTGAACTGCGTAATGGCCATTATTTTGCATCATTTCACCCAAAGCAATAGCTACATCAAACTATCTGCAACAAAAAAATGTTAGCCCAAAGACTCTAATTTTTGGCAATATATGACTGACAACCATGAACACGTGCTTTTTCATTTCAGTATTTCATTTGTGGAATGCTGTCCAAATTGTCAAATGTAGTATTACAAAGCATCTTCATGGCAATAACGGCTACTAGCTGCTTTGGTAAAAACTAACAGCAGAGTTTTATAGAAATATGTAAAGAGAACGTTGCAAACTCACTGAGTTTAAAATGGCGCAGTAAAACATGTCGACTGGGCAACAGTTCATCATTGTCTTCAACATCGATCATTACACCATTGTCCTGTAGTAACACCACAACAGAAGAATCACGGCTGCACAAAATACACAAAAAGTCACCTATTTGCCGGAAATTCCAAACCAAATTAAACTAGAATTGGCATACGAGTAGGGGTCGCCGACGTAATCAATCACCACAAGTTTAGTGCCGAGCCTACAAGCCAAACGGACCAGCTACGTGTAACAATGTAGAAACCAGGATAAAAGTTAATTAGACATAGTGTTAAAAAGATATGTCTTGAGCTTGCACTTAAAGCTGTCAGAAGTGTCCGCAGCCCTGACAGACTCCGTTATAGCTAGTTAAGCCCAAACGCAGTTCTTGGGCATTAGCTAGTTGCCTAATTTATGCACAGACACTCCAAGAATATGTAATTTTTATTGTGTGTGTGCGTTCTGTTAACAAGATGTTACCGTTCGTGAAATTCGCGGAAGAAAAGGTGCTCATTTTCTTTATTCTCCGTGAAAAATGCTAAAATAGTGCAACTTTAAGTCTAACCCTAATCCTAACCTAATTTCCAGGGCAGATTATTCACATAAATCGGGATGGTATTGTCGAACGGTACATTGTTGTCAAATAAATCTGGTTCGATAAAAGAACACAGTGAAATGGGCATAAACTCAATAAAATGGGCATAGAAAGCGACCAATCATCTGTCAGGCCGTGGCCTGTGCAGCCAATCAAGGAGTTGTCGTCTGTGGCAGGGCAGTGTGCCGAAAGAGGCTGTGCATTAATTAGGCAACTAGCTAATTATTTACAACGTAGTTTGAACTGTTGTCAGTCAGAGAGCATTGATAATGTTTTCAACAGCCGTTCACCAGGTGAAATACTGACCATGGATGATGGCAGATGCTGCTGCTGCTGCTGATGAAGAAGAAGACTTAACGTCTCTTCAAGCTGTTGTCGTTTGCACTGTTCACTCACCAGATGGCGTTCTAGCTGGCTTCTATCATCACTCACTAGAGGTCGCTCTAGCCACGTCCAACTGTGACTACCCTTCGTTGCCGGTGCCGGTGCGTCTTCATGTTCCAGTGAACTGCAAACAATGAACAAACTGACGATGACGATGATGATGATGATGATGATTAATAATAATAATGAGATTGAGAGAGACCACCTGCCAACAGGAAACAAAGACACGCTTTCTTTGCTCTTGTGACCTTGACCTTGACCGATGACCTCGACATAAAAACACGACTGAGATATTCTGAAGATGTACCTGAACACCAACAACGAAGCTTCAAGGTCAACACTTTCAAACGTTCAAGCATTAAAGGCAGATGCAGACAGACAGATGTGGCCGAAAACGTTACGGAAAACGGAAAACTGTTGAGGAACTCGGTAAATTTCTATTTACTAACAGTATAGTAAAATAATAATAATTGGTGAGGAGCTAACAAGACTCGGAGATAAAGAACTGTTACCGGAAGCTTGAGGAGCAAAAACTTCATATAGAAGAGCAGGAGCTGAAGGTTGTGGAACAAGACTTGGCACTGAACAACTTTTACAAGAAGTTTGATGAACACGAAAGAATGAAGAACGAGTTTGTGAATCAGTTATCGATGCAGGAGGATGTGATCAGGTCACTGAGAGAGGAGCTGGGCGGCAGCAGCAGTAGGATGGACGATGCTTTGGGACGGTTGCAAGTGTTGGAAATGGAAATGAGTGGTAAAGATGACAAGATGCGGAACTCGGTAAATTTCTATTCCATTTCATTTCTTTTCCAACGTATTTTGGTGTCGGAACATTTCAACGCATCAATTCACCTCTATCACACAACACCTTTATGATCATGTGAGCGGAGTGTGAGCGGAAAAGAACGGAGCCAAACCTCGAGTGGAGTGGAGCGGTAAGCAGGTGTGGCAGAAAACGACGAAGCGGGAGTGGAGCATGGAGCAGGAGGTCATCATCATCATCATCATCACAAGTATTTTTAGAGTGGCCTAAGCTGCAACGCCACCACGAGGACCACTATAGTCAGAGTCAGTACAGCAGAATCAGAGAGTGTTGTAACAGCAACGGAATAAGTGTGTCTTCAAATGGCATCGGAAGACATGCCACACTGATGCAGGCTCAGGTCCGCCTCCACTGAACGGCTTGACGTTCCAACCTGTCGTCGGTCAACAGTCGGAGGTCGTGCTTTTCCTGTTGCTGGTGCAAAGGTGTGGAACGGCCTGCCAAGTGATGTGACATCAGCTTCGTCGCTGGCGGTGTTCAAGAACAGGCTCAAGACGTACTTGTTCTGCCGCTGCTACGAAACTGCTCCATTCTGAATGACACTTTTTCCCAGTAATTTCATCCCGTCCAGTACAGTGGTCCTTGCAATACTGTTAACTGTTCAGGCCACTCTATAAACGTCAGTTGATGATGATGATGATGATGATGATGTTAGTCACTGATTACAATGATACTGATGAAAAAAAACAGTCCAATCACATTACCTGTATGAGAGGTGAACAGGTGTGTACTCAAATCCCGTCCACCTGTCTGAACCAGCAGCAGCAGCAACTGACGACGACGCTGATTCAACAAATTCTCCATCAGCTAAATCCACGTCACTCATCTTCTCATCCACCTGTGTGACGTCATCACCAACATAAACACATTCCAGCAGACTGTATCAATCACATCAACACAGCTAAACCGTCCAGAATTCCCGCTGTCAACAGGGGGGAGGGGTGATGTCGAAGAGGCTGTCAAAAGTTTTGACTTGTCTGAAGAACACGAAGAGGCTTGGAATAAATGCAGAAGATAACATTTAGGGGTCGATAAGTTAATGACTAATCAGGCACGTGATTAATCACCAAATGTTTAGCAACTGAAAAATTAGCTGCAAAGTTTTAGACGCCTGCTGGAAATGCAACTGTTTAGGGTGTATGCAATGCAGACAGTGCAGTTGAGAAGATAACTATTGTGACGTTGTGCTACATAAATGTATGATTGACACTGACACGGACATCCTCCAGAGACCGTCAACAGTTTAGCATACTTAACAGACTTGATGGAAACCTCACTAATTTGTCTCGTTTGCGAGACCAGTTAACTGGAGAACAAAAGCAATTTTCTTGGCCAATTTGTAATGCTCGGTTTTTAACCGAAAATAACTATAAATTAGTCACCAAATTTTGTCAAGTTTAGTACAATTTTTGTATAAAAATTAAACGGAAAACTGTCAAAACAATGCTCGTGTAGAAACGGTAGGTTCTACTGTAACAATGCACTGAAATCTCTCTTCAGTGTTGACAGTATGATTAAATATGTAAGAACAGGTGTGGCAGAGTGACAGGTGAAACAGAGAACAATTATTACCGGTACTCACCGACGACTGCGTGTAACTGTGAACAGTCATCATCTCAGCTGATGTCTGCTGTCTGTGTATCGTCTGGCTCGACTGCGGCCTCGGACTTCCAGTCCGACAAGCTACTACCTTCCGATGCAGCCGTTCATTGCTCGACTTCATACCTTCAACGACCGACTTCAGACGACTGTTCTCCTTCTCCAGAATCAAGTTCCGCTGTTTGAGTTTGTCCAGTTCAACTGCCATGCTCTTTCTGACTTCATCACCATCTGGATCATGTGTGTCCTCAGCTTCTGGAGCCAGACGCTGGTCTTTTTCTTCTGGTCGACTACTGTCACTTTGTCTTCCACTGGATCCCTGCAAACGCACACTTTCCTTCTCCAACGACGAGTGCTGTTCCCTCAATTTCGGTAGTTCACTCTCAAGACTTTCTGACCTCTCTTCACCTCCACACTGAACCTCAGCATCAGTACACTTGACAGCGGACGGCTTATCATCGAGCTGGGCACGAAGCCAGTTCACTTGTGATTCTAGATGACTCACCTCATCTTCCAACTTCCGCTTCTCATCGGACAACTGTTCCACCAAGCGCCCACAATGTTCCTCGGCTTCCAATCTTGCCGACGCTTCCTTCTCCACAGAACTCAGTCGCTTTTTCAACATCCCGTTCTCGGACTGTACTTCGAACATCTCTGCCTGCAGCTGGCTTAGCTCTTCCTCTAATCCGCTCAGATCCTGGATTTTCCAGTTCAGTCCGTCGATCTCTGCCAACAGCGACGCGTTTTCGCTCCGCGCAGAATCGAGATCACGTTGGATTCGTTCCACGTTCTTCGACTCCGTCTCAGTGGAATCCACCTCGGAAGTCTGCCATTCCACAAGCCCAACATACTTCTCCTCGAGCTCTTCCTTCTGATTCTTTGCCTCGACCAGCTCTGAAGACAGCATCTTTATTTCAGTGCGAAGTTCGTCCACGGTTCCAGACTGGGTTCGAAGCAGTTCCTCGAGCCTGGTGTTGTCGGCAGAATGTTGCTCCAACAACTGCTGATAACTTTCAGTATCAGAGAGAACAGCCTCGTGCAATGTTTGCAGATCTGCAAGCTTCTGTTTCAACACTTCCTCGCGCCCACTGAAATCACTCTTCACCTGATCCAAAGAAGTTTCAGCAGAGTTCTTCTCCAAGCCCAGACTGCTCAGCCGTGATTCGTAGTCAACCGTCTTACTGCGGAGTTCGTCGCGGACTGAAGTCATCTGCTGCTCTAGAGCAGATTTCTCAGCATCAGCAGCAGCCTGGAACTCGGCAAGTCTCTGGGTGATCTCGTCTTCATATTTCTTCTCAACACTCACCAGTTCCTCGCGCAAACTGCTCACCGTAACTTTGTAGCCATCTTCAGCACTCGACCACTTTCTCTTCTCGTCTTCAAAAACTGTCAAGCTTCCGGTCAGCTTGTTCATTTCCGACTCCATTCTGGAGAGTTCGGCAGACTTCATATCGAGCTGTTGTTTGAGGTCCTCAACCTGTCCAACAAGACCGTCGTTAGCAGTCTTCAACTGTTTCAGTTTCGCTAACATCTTCTGTTTTGTCGCCGTCAAACTCTCAATCTGTGCAACGTTCTTCTCATTCTCTGCCTCGAGACCCTCCTTCAGTTTCTCGATGCTCACAAACCGGCTCGAGTTCTGTCTCTCCGCTAACAACTCGTCCTTCAGCCTCGTATGACTCGACTCCAGCAACGAGTACTTCTCCTTCAGTGACAACAGTTCATCAGAACCTGGAAGGTCAGAGCCAGCGGGGTTGCCCTGAGTCAGTTCAGTGACGAGGTTGACTCCTACCGGACTTAGCTCTGACAGTTGACAAACAGTAGGCACAATATTCTCCACTACCAACCCATCACCTGTTTGCCGATAAACTTCAACATGGTCAGTTGTATTAGCAGAACTAGTACCGTTTTCGGCGGAAAATGCATCCGCTTGCAGAGATGCATTCCGCAGTGTGCAGTTTTCAACCTCGAGGTCAGCAAGACGATTCCTGATGGTCGTAAGTTCTGCTGACAGCTGACTGTTCAGCTCCGCCAGTTCCGTGTTCTGTGCTGCAAGAGCCGACATCTCATCCGATGTATGATTCAAATCATGAGTCTGAATGGAAACTGCTGTCTTTGTTATATCATTGTCTCTGGACTGAGTTGCATCAACTGTGTCCACTTCCGTATCTTTATCAGCCATCTCAAGTCTCATGCTAGCTAGTTCGGCAGTCTTTGTTCTAAGTACTGCCAATTCCCGGTCTTTCTCTTCAAGAGCAGTCTGCGCCTCGGCTAACCGCTGCTGGCACATCCCTGCCTCCGCAACCTCCGACTCCAGGGCAGATTGCCGCGCCGACGATTCGTTCAGCCGTCGCTCTAACTCAGTTATCAAATTCTCGTAACGTTCCACTTTATCGGCGACACTGCGGAGCTGATCGGACAAACGACTCACGTGCTCGTCTTTCTCGCGAACTGCGACCGTAAGAATTTCACATTTGCCACGACGGTTCTCGGACCGCGAACGCTCTCGGCTCAGTTCCTCGCCGACGCCGTGTAATTTGGCTTCCACTTCACCGTTCTTCTGCCGTAATTCCACCTCTAAAGAACGTTTCTCATCCAATTCCTTCTGCAATGCATTCAGCTGCTCCTGGCTCTGCTCAAGTGCATTAAGGTCAGACTCGTGCACTGACGACAAGTTTGCTATCTCATCTGTACACCGTTTCAGTTCATCCCGCTGTCGTTCCACCTCATTTTCTAAGCACTCAGTCTCCTGTTTCAACGCTATGATATTATCATTGCACTGACGAACTTCGTCCTCTTTCTCACCAATACGTTGCAATAACTCCCTGTTCTCATCAGCCACCTGACCTAACTCCGAAGCCTTCTTATCGAGCTTGTCTTGTACGTGACCCAGCTCGTTCATAAGCTGCTGCATCGTGGTAGCCTGGGACTCCATCATTTCACCGGTTTCTTTATCGTTGAAGTGCAGCAAGTTCTTCAACTCCTGGTTTGCGGCAGACATGCTGTCCAGCTGGACAGTTTGTGACTCCAACGTCTGCTCAAGATGAGCCAGTTTAGCAGCCAGTTCACTCAACTCATCATTCCTCTGTTTCAGCACCTGCTGTGACTCTACCACTTCACTGGCGTTAGCTTCAGCCTCACCAGCAAATTTACCGAGTTCCGCATCTTTCTGCGCCACCAGCAGCTCGGTTTCCGCCATCTTTGCCAAGTATTCCTCACCCTCCACAGTCAGTTTACTTATCTCTGCATCTTTCTCTCTCATCAGCTCTGATAGTTCTTCATTGGTTTGATTGACACTTAGTTCCAGCTGTCTTCTCCTATCAACTTCAGCCTTCAACTCTTCAATTTCTGTCTTTCGCAACGCAAGTTCAGCTTCCAGTTGTGCACCGGCCTCTTTCAGGCTATCAATCTCATCATGAAGATGGCCCACAGATTCATTCTGACTTTCTGCCCTGTTATCAAGAGACACTTGTAACTGCTTCAGTTCACCGTCTTTTTGTAAAAGCTGTTCTTGTAGCACAGAGAGCTGAGATGTTAGCTCGACAACCTGTTCTCGATATAACTTTAACTCATCATTTATTTCATTTGAGTCATTCTTTGATTTGTCCAGTTTGGCCTCTTTCTCTGAAAGCTGCTCCTGAAGCAGAGAAAGTTTAGGTGTCAGCTCAACAACCTGTTCCTGACATTGTTTCAACTCAACACTTATCTCACTCGAGTCGTTCTTTGATGTTTCCAGTTCAGCTTCTTTCTGTGAAAGCTGCAACTCTACTGCATACAGCTGAGACGTCAGCTCAACAATCCCCTCCCGACACTGTTTCAACTCGTCACTTATCTCAGTAGAGTCCTCCTTTGACTTGTCCAGTTCAGTCTCTTTCCCTGAAAGCTGCTCTTGTAGCACAGACAGCTGAGACGTTAACTCAACAACCTGTTCTCGATACTGTTTCAATTCATCAGTTATTTCATCGGAGTCCTTCACTGATTGCACCAGTTCAGCATCTTTCTGTAGAAGCTGTTCTTGTAGCACAGAGAGCTGCGAAGTCAGGCCAAAGATCTCCTCCCGACACTGTTTCAACTGAACACTTTCCTCACCGGCATCTTTCTTCAATGTTTCCAATTCAGCATCCTTCTGTAAAAGCTGTTCTTGTAACCCAGAGAGCTGTGAAGTCAGGCCAAAGATCTCCTCCCGACACTGTTCCAACTCAACCCTTCTCTCATCAGCATCCTCATTCAATGTTTCCAATTCAGCATCTTTCTGTGCAAGCTGTTCGTGTAGCACAGAGAGCTGAGTAGTCAGTTCAACAACCTGTTCTTGACACTGTTTCAACTCATCGCCGATATCATTCGAGTCCTTCTTTGATTTTTCCAGCTGCTGTTTCAGCTTCTTTGCAGCAACAGCGTATTTATTCGCCAAAGTTTTCTTCTCTTCGAGCTCCGCAGTCACTGCAACGAGCTCAGCGTCTTTGAGTTTCAAAGCCATCTGCAGGTCTCCTATCATTTCCCGACATTGCTCTGCGTACAACTGAACACACAAAAAGTCGTTCTCGACGGAAGTTGAAGGATCAGATGCGTTGTCGTCACCGGCTGACAGTACAGCACCAAGAACTTGTGCGGTGTTAAGCAACGCACTTTTCAAACTCTCAGCATAAATAGCTGTCTGTGATTCTCTCAGCTGAACATCCTCATCTTTTCCAGTGATGGACGGATGAGATGAATCAACGTTGCCAGTTCCTTGCAATTCTTCTGCGGGCAAATTCTCGACTACAGCTGGTGGTACTCGGGATTCCTCCGAAGCAGCGGCAACATCGGCAGAAGACTCTTTTCTATCAATCTGCTCCAACGCTGCCACGATCTGTTCATTTTTGTCCGCCAGCAACACATCCAGTTCTTCAACCCTGTTCTGCGCACTAACACACCGTTGCCGTGCCTCGGCCAAGTCTCTTGTGACGTCCTCCAACTTTGCCGTCAGATCAGCAATCTCCTGCTCTTGTCCTTGCAGTCTCCTCCTCAAGTCCGACAATTCCACATCCTTCTCCTCAACAGCCACCTGATGTTTCTGTGACACTTCTTTAAGCTTTGCGATCGACTTTGCCTTTAATTTCTCAAACCGAAGCGTGCTGGTTTCAATTTCCAGCCGAGCTGCTTCCAGTTCTTGGCTCCGCTCTTCCAGAATTCGACACTGCTCGGACAGCTGCGTACGAAGATTGTCAACATCTTCACAATATTCAGGTGACGTCTTATATCTGTGGCTCTCAATACACTGACGAATGTGTGCCACATTTTCAGCCATAGCAGTTAACGTCGACACAGGAAGCAGGGAGGTAGAGGAGTCACCTGGGTGGCTGGAGTCATATTCACGTGGTGGAACTGTGGAATGACCATCTTCGAACTCAAAGTACTGCCGCGTGAGTGATTCGGTCTGTTCCAGCTCAACACCAATCTTAGTCAGGAGATCGGAAAACTGTGTCCATTGCTTCATACCTTCAGCCACTGATTTGTCACCGAGCTTCGCCTGTGATACAATTTTGTACCTCGGTCGAACACATTCGACAACATCGTACGCATGCAAAGCCATCTCCTCATTTGTGTAGACATATTCTTCTGACGGTTCTGCATAACTCAATCTCTCTGATACTTCAAGACTGGAGGCTTCCAAGAGATGCTCCACCATCACTCCAGGATCTCTGCTGTCTTCCAGTCGCGAGGCCGACTGATCATCACCTGCTGATATCTTCTGGCTCGGCTTGTCAAAATCTGCAACCTGTGCTTCAATCCTATCTCCATCTTTTATCAACTCATTGCTCAATTCTTCACATGACGACCTTGATTCAGCAAGCTGCCTCGTGAGAACGTCCACAGATTCATTCAAGCTGGCAACAGTTTCAGTCAGTTCCCTACACTCATCTTCTCTCCTAGTAAGCTCAGCGTTACTTCCAGAAATTTCAACCTTTAACCTCTCTAACTCGACTTCCTTCATTTCAATCTGATCTCTGGCCGTCACCAACTCACTTCTCAATGATTCTAACTCAGACAACTGGTCTTCACCGCTCTTCAACAACTTCAACAGTTCTTTGCACTCTTCATCCTTTTTAGCCAGTTCGGCACGACCTGCTGAAACCGTATCCTGTAAAGCATTTAACTCTGAATTTCTCGCTTCAATATAATCCTGGTCTTTTGCCAGTTCGTTTCTCAGTT
>Ga0209255_1000429_pt1 | contig 10133 bp, 5 predicted proteins | sample WorMetvaBAHAMAS2_FD_187394 | JGI IMG/M metagenome (GOLD analysis project Ga0209255, IMG submission 187394) | Marine gutless worms symbiont microbial communities from Max Planck institute for Marine Microbiology, Germany - Olavius vacuus... | ecosystem: Host-associated > Annelida > Digestive...
AGATAGACCTATAATGTCCGTAAAATATTGTCTCCCAGTTCCAGTCTTCTACTTTTGGCGAAAACTGTAACGCACCCTGCAGCGCGGTCTCTCTGCGATAGCCGAGCATCTTGTTTTAGGTAAAGTAATTATGAAAAATATCACGTAATCTGACTTTATGATGGATAAGTAAAATCGTGAACCAGTAATACTAACTGATGCTTATGCAGTTTATTAATGTGGTGAAGTATCGTGACAGGATACCGGAGGCTGATGGCAAGGTTGAGGACCGTTAAAGTTGACCGTTTGAGCCTCTTTGAGATCAAAGCTAAACCGATGTTGGAACGGTCGATCGCGGTCTTCTATTTCATATGTCGGCCAAGCAGTGTCGACGGAACTGGCTACGCCGGTCAGTGTTGTTGGCTTCGGTTGGCGCGTTTTAATGGAGTGTAGGTTTGACGGAAGTTTCTGGCCCATTTTCATCGTAGGCCTACAGGTTGTTTACGTACACAGCAGTAGAAGAAGAAAACGCGTGCCATTGTGCCAGCCAGCCAGGTGCGTTCTGAGAGGAACGGTTTACGCAAGCACCGGCCCTGTGGCTGGCCGCCATGAGGGTGTCACACAGTAACTTTTTACATAAGGAAAAAAATTCTTTCGCACTTCCTACTCCATACCTCGAGTCAGCTATATTTTTACTTGTGCAACAGCTGTGCTCTGCTGAGCTAAACCAGTGTTGCTTTCTTTCTGTGCTTGTGTCTGTCTGTATGTCTGCCTGTCTGTCTGTCACTGTCTGTCTGTCTTTTTGCGCAAAAAAGACTAAAATAACTATTAATCAGAAATTGATTTAACTTTGTTTGGAAATATTTGTTACAGTGAACCCTGGAAGTCATTAATTTTGGTGACATTCGACCTCTGACCTTGAGAGTTGACCTTTTGACCTACTTAACACAATTACCTATAGCTTGAAAACTACTGGTTAGATGATGATAGAGTTTTACGTGGTAATGTGTATTAGTAAGTCGACCTATTTGACATTGACCTTTGTTCTTGAGACTATGCATGGCAGCGTTATCGTCTGACAGACAGACAGACAGAATCGACCGAAATTATAAAGCTTGCTCAAAAACGCTGCTCTATCTTTACTGAGCAATGATGGTTACCTTGGGGACACGAGAGAAAACTACAGGAACTGTTCTGAGCTGTATTGTGTACAGCAGTTGTTTCCAGTCGTAAGGCGACTACTCATACGAGCAAGAGCTATAGTCTGTTGGTTTAAGAGTAGGTTTAGTGGTGTTGTTGTGTATTTTCTCTGTTTGATGTAAACTTGGTTGCGTCAGTACCAGCGTGCCAGAAACAGCTCCATACGCGCCGACCGAAGCCAACAACATCGATTGCTTGGAAAGACTCCATTCATGTTTCTGCGTATTATATCACTCGTACTAAAATTAGTGTTAATTGGCGTCTGTATTCGGTTGATATAATTAGGCCGCCCGACATCGTATGACGGAAGACCTTAACAAACGCTGCTGATCTTTTTTACCCTGCAGCCTGTAATCTTATAGACCGCGCAGTAGCCGCCCATCAAAATGTATACCACAGGTTCGGGCCGTAGTCTCTACTCGATCATCCTGCTCATCATTCTCCCCCACTCATCCCCTAATTTTTACAGGGGTCAAAAAGTGTGAAATTTGGCCTTGATCTTCGACACCATTCGTCTTTGTACCACTCTCATTTCAAAACGAAGTAACCTATCAACACCAAAGTAAGAATTTTGATGCAGCGATGACGGGAGCTCTGTTCTGTCCAAATTTGGTGCAGTTTGGTCCACCCCCTCTGAGCAGTAGAGTTTGGAAGTCCCCCCACCTTTCAAAAAAATTACTAAGTCGTTAATAAACTCAGCCTGTTATCCAGATTCAGGTTTATGCCAGAAGGCTAAAAATCAAGAAGATTGTTCGATTTCGCTCAAATTTTGCACAGACTTTGACCAAGTGACACGGGATGTACCACACAGTTTCAAGGTCATCGGGTCAAAGGTCGAGGTCACAGCGTGACATAACGTATCAGCAGCAAAAAACGCTACATGTTCAAGGTCAGTGGGTGAAATACAGAAATCGCGGATTGCTCGATTGCGCTCAAAATTGGTAGAGAGTTTGACCATGGCACAGCCAGTATACTACAAATGTTCAAGGTCAAACGTCAAACGTCAAGGTCACAGCGTAACGTAACGTATCAGCGGTAATAAAAACGCTATAAAATGGCAGTGGATAGGTTGAACGAGTTCATTATATTTTGCACGGGCGTCGTAATTAAAGCGGATAAGGACTGGCGCGGCGTTGGGCGGCATCAAGTTAGTATTAATCACTAATAGGAAGTCGCATATGGGCTTTCGATTAGTCCCGGCATCGGTGACCTTGAATGACCTTGAACTGCGTAATAGCCCTTATTTTGCATTATTTCAGCGAATTCGACAGCTTTGGAGGCCGATTACGTCACGATGGTTGAAGATAGACCTATATAATGTTTGCAGAATATCGTCTTCCACTTTTGGCCAAAACTGACCTACCCTGCAGCGCGGTCTCTCTGCGATAGCTGAGTTACTTGTTAGTAGTGGTAGCGACCAGCGAGGAGTGAATGTCGCACACTCGTCTGTGCTGCATGCAGTGGACAGTGATGTTAGTCCTTGGCCTTCGCTTTGGGTCCAAAGTCCTCGTTAACATCCCTGACAGTGGACTGATTGAAAGACAGCGTGGGACGACGTTATGTCAACGTATACCGTAGTTGTGCGACCTCCATCCGTATACGACCTCGGCTCTCTGCAGTAAATAACGCGGTAATTCATCTGCGACCAGCAATGCGGGCGTTCAGTGGTCGACGGGCGAGGGGAGTGGTTGGGGGAGAAGCAGATTGCGGGCGAGAAGAATGCCGTATATCAAACTGTCGCGCATTATAATTGTTGATCGCGTTCTGTAATGTCACGCAGAGCGATCCGATCCCGCCGATATGGTCACATTCTCCCCTACGCACTGAATTGGATAGCCTGTCACATGACGTGCATGGGCGTAGCCGAGGGGGTCCTGGTATCTTACGCCCCCAGTCATAGGACGAGTTTTTTTTCGTGCAAATACGAAAACAACTGTGGACTACGTAGACAGTTCTGTATCACAATGTTATTCAGAAGGTAGACCAACCAGGACTCTCCAGTCTAGTGGCCGCCATCCTCAGAAATTCTGTATACGCCTCTGACGACGTGTCACGCTGACGTAGACGAAGTTAAAACTTTTTACTCTGAACATTTACGACATCGATTTTTCTACTGTTGTTTGGACGAATGGCATGGACAATATAATATTTCGGTTGAACTGTTGATTTTTAGTGTAGAAAAATACCCATGCATATCGCTCGATTTGATCGGATCGAGATACGAGGAAAAGAACAAGAGATCATATCGGATGTGATGGATTTGCTTTGGTTCAACTCGGTCATAATGTGTTCGGATGTCATAACAGCGGCAAAGCCAGTAATTTCGGAGTGGGACTGTAGGGGAGGTTTGTCTAGTATCTGGGAGAGTACCCTAACCGTTGTGAAATATGATGTTAAAATCTGTGCATCTTGGCGCATTTGGCAAAGCTGAAGGTATTCACTCGCCGCAGGGTCTACACAATATCGGCTTTAAATCAATAAGGAGTTTTATCCCTCCTGGGGGTTACCTAAATTTACGACGAGTGTCCCTCGAGACAAATATGGGAGTTGCACCCCCACAGTCCTCCCCGTGGCTTTGTTACTGATCTTGTGGATTTGATCGGATTGATTTCTCTAGTCCACTTTGGCTTTTTAGAACGGGACATTTGCTGACGTCGTGTGCGGTGGCGTGGTGTAGTGTGGCGCCGCCTGTTATGAGTCAGCCATCTGCTGACTCACCTAGTATACATGACTATATATATGACTTCATTCCGTCTCCCCTCCGCCCACTACTCCCCGTCCCGTCTAATATTTGCTGCACGGCGACCACTGGAGGCCGCGTTCAGTACTGCATCGTTGTTGCGCACCTGCGCGACGGCGAAGTGTTTACTTGCACCTGTAGTGCGTTCCTTACCGGGATGATTGGCCATCTCAGGTGAGAAACGCGGAAGTCTTCTTGCGTCTCTGCGTAGTCGTGCAGGTCGAGTCGCTGTGGTGAACAGAGTGACACACGAGTAAAGTGAGTATTTTACTGAGCGATTTCTCGTGTATTTTCTGTTACGAAGTATCGCTGTTAACGCAGCCGTATTTTCAGTGCTCAGAGCAGTTTACAGGGTGCATTCCGCCCGCGTCGACAGATGCATGCGGAGTAGAGATGCGATGCGAATCAGCACTGTACTGTTGATACGAAACTGTAGTTTACATCGCTGCGTCACTGTGCTATCCCGTGGACTTAGATTGGAAAAGTTGTGGAACGGCTGCACACCCCGTTGGTACACTGTTGATCATAGTGGTGGGCGTACAAAGATTGAGCATCAACATGGTCTACGATAACCTACACTTGTAGGCTACACTTGCTTATCTTATCTCCGCCTCCACTCCACTGCGGTTCAAATTTCGCACCTGATTTAGGCCAAACTCACTGTTGAGGATCCCTCTCCCTCTGCCCCTTCGCCGTATGTACGATACTGCTGTGCCATGTGCAACAATGTACTCGTCGCGCACTACACGAAGGAGTTGTTTTGGTGCACAATGATGGCTTTTACTATTCCCAGACTTTGCAGTTTTTAAATAAGTAAAGTAAGTCGTGGCGTTTGTATTGACGTACTGTCTGAAAAGACATGTCTTCTCTGGCCGTCCGAACGTGTAGTGTGAGGCAGAGCAGGTGGCCCAGACACTGTTCGTCGTGGGGTGCCCGTGCATTGCAACACTGACCGATTGATGTATGTGCTTGTCGTTTACTCGTTCCTAAATGCTGCCGAATGTGAAGTCACCGTTATCGGACTCATGCGACCTGTTGTCAATGCGTCTTTACTGTAGGAATAGTTTTGCTGTAGCATCTTCATCGACTGTAATTATTGTGATCAATAGTTAACAACAAACGTTCTTCACTTCTTCAGCCGACAGTGGACAGTCAGTTATAACGCACTTGCGGTTTGATATAGTTTTGTGCTGTACCTTTTATACAGCATTAATGTTGATCGTGCAGGTCCGTCTTTTACATGCGCGGGGCTACTGACCTGCCGACTGTCGCACAGTGTCGATGAGTTCGTATACTCTGTGTCTATTTAAAGCCGGCTGAGTTTAGTTGTATCGCCCATAACCACTGATCGGCGCTGTTCCCTGCAATTTTAGATACCCGGTATTTTTTTGCTGATGCTCGATGGTAGAGCTAACGTCGCTCTCGTAAACCTTTTGCTTCTTATTTTCGTTTACAAAAACCCCTCATGTTGAACAGTTGAATGTTGCAACGCCAAACCGCTGACAGAAATTGCCCCAGTCCCCGCAGTCTCGTAATTAAAGCCCAGAACGACTGGTCGGGTGATCTCAAGCTACAGTCCATCGCAGTTGCCAACTTTTCTATAGTTTATTCTTTAATAACAACTTAATCCGATGTAAACTGTGTGTTTGTTGACAGACCGAAGCTGGTTACGCGCTGCACTCTCGCCAACTAGTACCAGCTGAATTGACGTCATCGTAGCTTAACTGGCGGTCTGTGAGCAAGAGATGACGTCACTTTCGGCTCGGGTCAACAACGCACTGGCGCAATCATCGCTATGTCCGATACAACAGGAAGTCTACTGTTGTGGCGAGGACGGACAGCGGCAGATCGTCGTGCTCGTAGCGGTACCAGCGCCGCAGTCCATTTGTGCGACTGAACACACGACGACGACGACGACGCCATCAGTTGCGATGTCATTGTCACAGGCGGCTGAGGATTTGACGATGCGACCGTCACACTGTTCCAACTTTGAGCTTCACGTGAATGAAAGACTGTCGCGTGAGTGGACGTCCAGGGACGTCGACAAGCAGGCTGTCGTGATGCCACAGTTTTCGACGAGGAATCCAGTGTTCGGCAGTTCCAAGTCGCCCAAGTCTTACTGGCTGAGACGGCACTCGGACTCGGTGTTTGCCGACCGTGACCTAGCACAGCGCACTGACGAACCTGCGTCGTCGGTAGAACACGCGTCGCGGCACGCCAAGGAACGAACTGTTTCCGACTCCCATTCTACTGTGAAAGAGTTCGATCTCGGTGGATCAGCCCTGGTGGATAGTTGCAAGCCACCGGCGCACCAGTTCCAGTCGGTAGTCGTTGGGATGCGATATTCTGGCGAGTGTGACGACGTGTTTGATGAAACGCCCGTAGTTCCGTCGACATATGCGCGCAAGAACTTGGACACTGAATTACAACGTTCCGAAGAACCGACAGCGAACTACCCGCAACTTGAACAGTCCTTAGTGCGCAGTCATCGAGACCGATCGACTGTCGTGAGCTCAGCAGATCTAGAAGACATCGACGAAGAAAATCGAAGTCCGGATATTCAAAAGCACAAGAATAGTAATGGAACTGATGACGTTGTGGCAGACTCGGCCACGTTGGCTGAGCTGGAAGTGAATGAAGCAAGTGAGCGGCCACTGAGCGATAGCGTCAGGTCGATGGAATTAAGCGGCAACTCAGTGTGGCAGTATTCCGACAACGTGACTCGCTATGATGACGAAAACCGGAAGTTGGTGAAGGGAGAAGAACTGACACGACCGCAAGCTACGACTGCACGCGCGGCGATACGTCGACGCGTGTCCCGTGTGGAACGTTCTTCGCGAATGTCGTCATCTGTAGAATCCACTTCCGGTTGCGACACGACTTCCGGTGGCGGGAAGATTCACCGTTGCGCAGTGTGTCGACGGACGTTCTCACGTAGCGATATGCTCGAGCGGCACGCACGCCTGCACACCGGGGTCCGTCCTTACGCGTGCCGGCTGTGCACACAGGTGTTCTCGCGCTCCGATCACCTGACCACTCACCTGAGAACTCATACAGGTGAAAAACCGTACTCGTGCCCTCGCTGCGCGTACACGGCGTCCAGGCGCGACATGGTGACGCGACACCTTCGCGTCCATCAGTCGACACCTGCTGTCGATCCCGCTGCGCCGGTCTCCGGGGTGGTCGGACCACCGCGACGGCGTATCTACCGCAGTCGCTACAAGGAACGGTCGACACGGCGACCACCCGGCGTCGACGACAGCCACGCCTTGGCATCACGTATCTCTCCGCCGGAACCACAGTCTGTATCAGTGGATGAAGGAACGAGATACGTTCGGTCTGGAGTTGACGAACGGCGTCTGAGTGGAGCGGGGACGCTGTCTTGGTCAGGGATCCAGCCACATGACACAATGGCCATTCCATTGCCGTCACCATCGCCGCCAGCTTCTGAGACTGCGTCACGCCGCCGTATGGAACACCTCCAGGCACTACACGCGCTGTCACGGTCCGTGGTGGCTCGCGGGTCCACAGGCAGCACTGACTCATACAGCAGTCCGGGCTGTCTGAGCGCCAGTGACGTCTTCGAGTTCGCGGTAGGCGGCAGTGGCGTTGAAGGAAGTCCAGACGTGTTCCGGTCACCATCATCAGCACGCAAGTCAACCGTGTTTCTCTTCCCGTACGCCGCAGCGTCAGCTGCTCTCTCAGTCTGCGATCCGTCAGCGTCAGACTCGTTTTGATCTTCTGCAGCCTCGTTCTCATCTCTTACTTATCTCATCATTGGACCGGTGACCATGTTTGATTCTCATGACCGTGGGACAGAATGGTACTTACGGCATGATCCCTCTGTTGGACCGTTCCGGTATTGTGCTGTGACGGCAGATTTGTTCTAGGAATAACGTCGTCGTGTCGTACGATGCTGTTACGTTGTACATGATTTGCGAGTTGATGTTGCTCTAGGTGTTGCCTGCTGTCCTCCTACAACGTTGTCCTCCATTCCCTGCTAAAATACCACGTCGTCCCATTGCACTACATCATCATGCGGAAGTATCGTTTGTGTCCCGACACCATTCGCTATCTGGTACTCATTTCATCTCATTGTAAGTTCTGTGCATCGACGCGAACCGGTGACAATGCGGTGGTTGTTGATAGTCGTTGTGTTGTGTCGTGACGTCACGGGCACCTGTTTGTTCGTATCACTGTCAACATATCACTTGACACGTTCCGGTGAACAAGCGACTGTCACCAGCGCGCAGCAATCTCTAACTTGTGTTGTTTATTTGTAATTGTTATCATAATCGTTAAATTTGTCAAAGCGAATTGATAACAACCGCCGTCAGGGTTTTCGAAAAACTAGGCCTAGGCCTATTCCCTAGCTGTCCCTGTACCTTACTCAAAATTTCGGTCGTTTTTGGCTTTTAGTCACACGACAGGCGTCGTCAGTCCACATTTGACGATTGATAAGGCGTAGCCAGGGAGCCTAAGAAGACTATTGGTAATACGTTTTTAGGTTGTTATGCTTAACTCGTTTTATAAGTCCCACTCGCTGTTTTAATGTCAGCTTTTACGATGCCCAACCTGCAAGCTAAGCTTGTGTATTTTTACTCCATTATATTTGAAGCCCAGCCGCCCAGTTAGCATTTCTGACTGTGCCCATGATGACTGATGTCGTTTGCTACATGAACAAGACATAGACGCACGGCTGCAGTCATGAGATAACACGTTACTGAATGACATTTGCTTTCACGCCAGCCACTTGCCATGTAGACAAAATCCGAACTAATAACTTTTTAGAAACGGTGTGTGCTTGTCTGTTCGCCCGTCGCCATTTATGTCTTAAAGAGAAAACATAGTCGCCTTACAGTTCACACAGTTCACGCAGCCTTACTGCACAGTTTTCGCTTCACTTGTTGCCCTTAATCTGCGCAGGTAAAAGAGATGAAAAGGTATGAAAGGAGAAGATTAAAGCACAGAATGATGATGAGGTTTAGTGACAAACAGGCCTGATATTTGTGTATACTGGTACATCTGTGTGTTGTTAGCTGTATATCTGCCACGTTATGAACACAACGTGTTACTGAATGGAAGTTATTTGCCTGCTTTATTACCGGTAAGTTTTTGTAGTGATGACAATCTGTCTCGTAATCTGCCTCGTAAGTATTCGTTGTTTAAATTGTTTGTTTGTTAAACGAACTGTTTCGTGTTGATGTCGAAGATGATGTTGCTGTTGATAGTTTAAAGACTGCAGTAGCTGCCTGACATTGTTGTTTTGTGAACTCGTCGTCTAGTCGACTACAAGCGATTGTTTGTGTATAGTAATTGTACATACATGTTTGCCATACTGCAATTACATCTGTGTGTGCTGAAGTTGTGTAAATGTAGACAGCTTGCTGTTGCCATGTTATGTGTGAAGGACAGATTCTCTAGAATACAGGCTATAGAACAGAGTATGTTGAATATCCACTTTTCATTTTGTGTTGGAAGGGGGAGGGGGCTGAACCAGACTTATAGCTTCACATGGTTCCAGTTGCCATGATTTTAGGCCTATTTTTGATGTACTCTTATATTTTCTATTTAGTATCAGTCAGTCGCTGAAAATAAGCTTGAAGCGTAACGTCACAGGCGGCTCAAAAAATTTTACATGTCTCGTGAAAAGAGATCTGTAATGAAATGGTTAATGATCATTATTTACACAGTAACGAAAACTAGAGGAGGTCATCCGTGAACGACGACTGCGCTGGCATGGGCATGTCTAATTGACTTCCCTGCTAGGAAACTGATCTCCCGCGGACCCATTCTGCCAGATTCTGATAGCAAAGAAAGACAGATCAACCCCCGCACTGACTTTAGACTGGACGCAGACGGTGAAACGGGACATCAGCAGAGAAGGTTTCAGCTTGAGTGGTCTACCAGTGTTGATAGCTGATTCAGCTATCAACACTGGTAGACCACTCACTCCTGGTAGGAACTGACTGGTCTGTCTGCCTCAGACGCGCAGAGATTCCACTGTCGCATTCATACCTCTGTCTACAACGGAAGTCTAGCGTGGTATAACGTAGTGTTAACTCCACGGATTCATTCAACCGTGAAATACAGTCAACTGGAGCAAAGTGCTAACATCTATGACGTCAGCAACAAGCAATCAACACGCACATTATACCCGTTGAAAAAATTGCAGTGACAACAAACAAAGAACGTAATGGAATTTTAACAACGG
>Ga0209255_1000430_pt1 | contig 10118 bp, 7 predicted proteins | sample WorMetvaBAHAMAS2_FD_187394 | JGI IMG/M metagenome (GOLD analysis project Ga0209255, IMG submission 187394) | Marine gutless worms symbiont microbial communities from Max Planck institute for Marine Microbiology, Germany - Olavius vacuus... | ecosystem: Host-associated > Annelida > Digestive...
CTGTATGTTGTGGTAACTGGAGTAACTGTCCATCTTGCAATGCTGTTTGACTGCAACTTGTGAAAACAGGTGACATTGATGTCGAGGCGCCATACTTGGACGCTCGCATATTCAACGCACGTGCCGAGTCCGCAAGCTATGTTGATGATACATTGTCGTCAGTTAGACGGTCAGTTGTGCTTCTTACCATTCGCACATTGTGATTCTGTACTCACCTTGCTGACTACTCACTAGACTCCAGCAGTTATACTTTGTGGCTCAGTTTAAAAACGTATTAGTTTGGTTTAATGACAAATTGATCAGCAGCCTACAGTGGAGCTGATTGTGTGTTATGATGTGAAGTTGCCGTAACTGGCGCCGGTGCCCATGGAAAGCTCGTGAGACTGGGCTGATGATTCCTTTTGAGAAGATGCGTGTACCACTGCCGATTTGTCATCCCGCCGTCATATCAGCACTTATTCACAACCGGTCAGTTGTATTCAGTGCAGTATTGGTACATGGGGCATACTGTAACATTGGGCTGTATTTATTACGAGATTGTACAAATTGGGAAAAAACTATCGACATTGGCAAGATCAAGTGAAAGACGAAGTGAAACAAGTTGTATAAGGCTTTACATACAGATATATACATGGATCTAAATTATTAAAAAATGTGCGAATGTTAGCAGCAGTGCATTTTGTGTACTACTGAGGCAGTTGTTTGAGTGTTAGATGCACACGCTCAGTCTGAAGGACCTCAGAAGCTTGAAAACTAAGTTAGTCTGGTATTTTCCCGTTAGTGAATGTCTTGAAACTGGTTGATTACAGGCATGCTTTTGATATTGTGAACATGCATTATACACTACGATTCTACGAGTTCCATCAGTTTGTGAGGTGACAGACTGTGTGATCTGATGCTGTTGACACACGTCATGCAGTAGTTGATGCGTGCAGCCATTCACTGTTGAATGTGTGTAGAGATGTCGATGGTGAGCCAGTCAACCTTGATGATAACATCTGTGATCAGATCCTGTCAGCAGCTGAAGCACTGCAGTATGTGGAACTCAGCGAAGGTGCCATGCCTGCTGGCACCAGTAGCTATGATGTTGACTTGGACACCAGTACGCCAGATCACATGACATCCAGCTCAGACCCTGATGTCGTCCAAGTTGGTGATCTACAGTGATTAGAAACTGTGTACTTTCATTGTTATCTGTGTGATCAGATCATGCAAGCATAAGGGCTGTGGGTGGCATTGCCACTGGGAGTGGAGTTGCCCTTACAGTTACACCCATGCAGTGTTTCGTCACAGAAATAAAATAACCACTTAATTATAAGAATTTAACAAAGTATAATTGTGAAGGAAACCAATCAATAATCAATCAATCAGTCAATTTACATCGTGCCATAGTACAGAGGCGTGTGGGATCTCACATTGCAGCCTTGCTGCCTGTAGCCTCTGCCCCAAACCCCACTGGAGGACCTACAGGGTGGCTCAGAATAAAATACCCCACCAGACAGTGTGCAGTATCTCAGCAACCAGTGGTCTGATATTAAAAATTCTTGAAGCTGCATAATCCCAACACTTCTGTAAATCCAACGCTATACAATGTATCCACTGCACCTTAATTATACAACCACACTATGGTGTAAAACAGTTACTATGAAAATTACAATTTTCATCAGTGCTTGGAAATGGAAATTTGACATTTCAGACTGTTACAGCTTGCTAACAGTTCACAACCCTGCAAAAACAGTTTATTTCAAGACGTGTTAGTGTCCGCCTCCAGCTTTCACACAAGCTCGAATTCTTGACAAAGCTCAATATGGCCTTGTTGATGGAGTTCTGTGGCAGATCATCACATATTGTTTGCAAGACATTCTTTAGCTCGTCGATGGTATTTGGCTTGGGTTGAAATGTCTTGTAGTGTTCAAGCATAGTTCCCAGACATGGTAATCAAGAGGGTTAAGGTCCGGTGAGTTTGTTGGCCATTCGTTATAGGTATTTGGGTGTTACCAAAAAATCCCGTGAGAAATTGTAATTTTCATAGTAAATGTTTTACATGGTAGTGTGGTTGTATAATTAAGGTGCAGTGGATACATTGTATAGCGTTAGATTCACAGAAGTGTCAGGATTAAGCAGCTTCAAGAATTTTTGAAATCAGACCACTGGTTGCGGAGATATTGCATATTGTCTGGTGGGGTATTTTATTCTGAGCCACCCTGTACATGTTCAGTGCTCCCAGACTGCTGATGGCCAGGACAGATGTAGTAAAGTTTCTAACCCCTGAACCGATTTTGAAATGAAACTTGGCATGGTTGACTGCGTCCGGGACCCCACCCCACATGACAACTTGTTGAAGCTAGAAACCTCAAATTTAGAATGCATATGGCCATGAAGGGTACTAACGAAAAATGTTCAAAATTAGGTCAGAGAGGTGGTGAAGTCGTCGCGTAACCTACTTTTAGAATTTTGTGACCCCTCTATATCTCGGGAACAGTTTATGCTAGAAACTTCAGAGAAGTTGATAAAAGCATACAGTTAGAGCGATGGCTTATATACAACTGTGAAACTGAATGCAGTTTTGTTTATTTATACGGAATGTATACATATAGCCACAAAATACTAGTTTCATTGCAGTATTGTAGCATTGTTGTGGTGCTGCAAGTGTCTATCACACTATGTTGTGTCGTTGTGTGAGGAAGAGGAAGACACTTATAAATCTACAAGTGTACCGTATCTCATTTTACAGTTGGAAGATAGGTAACCGGTTGTAAAGAATGCTGTGACTGTGGTGATGCTTATACGCCAGTAAGTATGTGAGTGCTGATTTACGTCTTCATAGTCATGTTCTCTTACATTAGCTGAGAATAATTATAAGGCTAAGTTGCAGTTGTAGTCATGTTGTTATGACATTGAGCAATGTGTGTTGCAGGTGCATGTAGCTATGGAGCAAGAGACACCAGTGGTTGGCAGTCCAGGCATGGAAGATGCTGCAGTTGCAGCACCAAGTGATAGCGAATTGCAGTCGTCAGATGCTGCTGCGCTGCGTGTCGTGTACTTGGCAACTGCAGCCGACACGTCATGTGTCAGTCATGATGAGGGCAGCCGTCAGCGTGCAGTTGTCAGCGTCGGCGATGTGTCACAACACATGATCATGGATATAGACGGCTCTGATGACGATGATGACGGCACTGAAGTGACACAGCACAGTGTGGCGGATGCATGCAGCACTGCAACAATGATACAACGAAACTAGCTAGTCTGTATTCGCCGTTGTCATATAGCCATTGGTGACGTCATATAGCCATTAGTGACAGTCCTGTCACTTCTGGTGACCACAACAAATGGCGCGTGTGCAAAGATTTGACAGTGGCTATGCTTTGCCACTTCCATGTGATCTGCAGTCATTATAATTTTCCTTGCACACTTAATAGAGTATTTTGTTGTTCCAAAGAGATGAGGAGTATTCTGTGTGATAGTCACTTGCATGTCAAATTTTATAATAAAATTTTAATTGTTATATACAGCATGTAGTGAATGTTTATGTATTCTTGCTAGCAAGTGCAAGGCATACTGAGGCATGTGCCATTTATGGCAATAGATTAGTTCAACTTATAAACTATTAAATGTTAGTTGTTGCATTTGTGAATATAAGTTTAGTTTTTTCACATGTATTACTGTATTTGTGCTCTGTGACTAAATGCAGGTGTACAGTTGTTTTAAGTTGCTTTAGTCCATGTTCTTTAGTCGGCCTTTGTGTACTTTTTTTGTATAGCATATTTGCCTACTGCTAGTTGTGTACTAATCGTGTGCATCGTAACATCAGAAATTCGTCGAATTTCTGTCACGTAATATTTGAGTGCAACAGTTGAGTGTTGTGTTTCACAAATATTTTACTGTGCAGATGGAGGTGTCACTGTTAAGGACACTATGCAAAATTGTACAGTGTGATGCACAGTGATTTTGACTGATTACAGTTTTTTTGATTGTCTGTTAGACACTTTTGCGAGTAAAAGCTTGGATAGTTAGTGAAGCAGACTGACTTCTGACCCACTGTCACAAGGTTTGTATCAGTTCATTCTCTGTACGTTGCTGGTGGATTGTTTTATGCTTTTATGTTTATAACAGTGTATTCATCTGTGTTTATCTGTTATGGAGTGCATGCTTCTTGCCTCGTTGTCTGCAGTAATGCAGTGTTAAAGTTAACAGGATTGTTCATGCGCTGTTAACATAAAGCTTAGTGCTGTTAGCAGTGTTAGTGGTTTTAGGCTTCAGTAGTATTTGAATGGAGTCACAAACAGTTAATGCGTGTTATCTAACAAATGTTCAGGGTGAATTGAACACTGGAATGTCATCAGTTCTTCTGTAATGCATATTGAGTTGCTGTGTGATGCATTTTCCATATTTCATACATCTTTCTCTTTGTGTTACTGTAACTTGGCTTTCTATGGAGGAAAATGCCTGTTGTTAATGGTATGGTATGGTATGGTAAATGTAGATTTATATAGTGCATCATCACAAAAGTCTCTAATGCGCTGACGTAATAAGTTGCTTTGATGTATGTCCTTAATTAGCAAAGTACTTTGTGTTCAGAAAAAAGAGACCGTAGTGTCTAGAAATAGTAAAACCAGTTTGAATGAATTTTCAGCTAGATTGATGATTGAATACAGATTACATATGTGCACATATGCTGGTAATTTATTAATTAATTGGCGTTCTTTGCTAGCGGCACTGTTATGAGGATGGTAGTAATAGTGCTGTGGACGCAGTGGAATTTACTGTTGAAAAACATTTCAGTAAATGCTAGTGAGTGTTAAATTATGTATCATTCTACTTGCTCATGACAGAAATACTGTTGATGTACTAAAAATGCTGATGAGAGAAAGTGACAGTGTTGACTGACATTGGTTTAGTGGTTGACCGTGATTGCAAAGATCTCGCAATTTCTTGATTGGTGTCTTTAACAATCATCTTTGTTTCGTCAGAAAACGTGTTAAACCACCCTTTGCTGCATACATTTTAATCATTCACTGCCATTTAATTAAATGTTTTTCTTCTGGTAAATCCCACTGTTGTAACAACTTCAGACATCCATAATACACAGCGATCTAAAAAGAAAACAGTGCCACAATACATTCGTTTATAACTTCGACAAAAGTTGGCTGATTTTCAAAATTCTTTCACTGTCATATTCCTCAAGAAATTTGCAACAAAATTTGTGCCACGTTGCCTACCACACCTTAGATGTGTAGCTCCACTATCTTGCGAAACTTTAAATTTTTTATTATTGCTAGAGTGAAGATCAATGATACATACTACCTAGACAAAATATCGTCTTCGTATATGCTAGTCGCATAACGTTAGTGGTATTACAGTCAACACCTTACTGGTAGGGTACATACTACCGTGAGATGCTTCTGACTCAAAAGCTACTGCCTGTCATGCGTGAGATCTGTGATGAGTTCTGTATTTTCTAGCAAGGCAGTGTTCCTGCTCACCAAGCGTGTGAGACAATAAAACTTCTGAATCGAGACACCTGCATTCATTTTACCAGATTTTTTGACACCCAGCAGCACATATCTGAACCCAGTTGACTGCCAAAATATGGGAGAAATTTAGCAAGTTCACGACATTGATGAACTGAAGCAGCGCTTGATCGATATCTGGTATCGTATCAAGCATAGCGTCATCGATGACACAGTTGATAAGTGGCGCAAATGTCTCTGCACGTTAATTTATGTGAAAGGAAGATCTTTTGAGCATTTAGTTTAACTCCAATAATGCATACGTTGTTTTGCGTGTCATGTTTGTTAATTTTATGAACATTGAACAAGTGTTATTGTGATAAATGCTGCAGAATTTCGCCAATTTTGTTCTTTTACATTTTGCAAGGTAGTGCAGCGACACATCTAACGTGTTGTGGACATTGTGGCATGAGTTTTGTTGCAAATTTCTTGAGAATACAACAGTGAAAGAATTTTGAAAATCGGCCAACATGTGTCAAAGTTACGAACGAATGTATAGTGGCACAGTTTTTTTGACTCACTGTGTACATTACTGTTTGCAACATATTTAATCAAGAGTAAAAAAATCATATGCATAGTATACCCAAGTTGTATAGCCTGTTACTTTCATTCAGAATGGTTGTTCTTCTAGTAGCTATGCAGCACTCCTCTAATATTTTTATTTGCCAGCGATGCTTTTCTTCTTGTTGTCGTGATGTTTTAAGTTTAAATTTTATGAATCGTTATAATTATTAGATGTTAGATCATGTCTAGTTTGTACTAAATTCTTTGTGGTTCATTTTACAATGTCGATATATAGGGAGATGTAGTATTCCGTGCTCTTGCTTAGCTTGTGATGCACATTGCTGTGGCTGTGGTTGATGCTGGTAAAGCAGATTTGAAGTGTGTGAGACAGACAGATGTGGTGCTTATAGTATTGTGTACAGTGCTAGGACTGTATTTAGTGTCAGTGAAAAGACCTGTCTAGTATGGCTTGGTGCGTATGACGTTTGTTACAAAATTAGTTGCTGTGCCAAATAACTAGACTGCTGTTGCAGTGATGTGATTTGGAGGCGATTATGCTGTCATTAATTTCACATTTGATCACATTTGTTTGCGATTACTACTGCAGAGTAACTGTCACGTGTGACATGCATGTTTGTCTTTGGCATTTCTCAAGGCTGTAGGACGGATGCAGAATTGTCAGGTTTTGTTGCTCATTTATTGCCTCCATCACAGAGGTTGTTTTGCCTTGGTCGGTTGATCTGTCGGCAGGATTACTCAAAAGTTTTGGACGAATTTTTTCGCGAAAATTATGCAGGTGATATGCCAATGATTGGTGCACTATATTTAGTAGCTGATCCAGGAATCTGTTTACACTTCCTTTAATGTTTTGAAGATGCTGCAGCCTTGGAGTAAACCACTGTGGCTAACCCACTGACATTACTGGCATGCTGAACATGTGTTGCATTGAGGAAAGCTGCTAAGGGAAAATGCCAATTCTGGATTAGTGCCAACATAAACGTGCATTTTCCAAGTGTTTTATTGTGTTCTTGCTGTTATTCTGTATCAGACATCAAACATGGTTACAGGCGACTACCAAGTTATAGTTATAGTAGGGTTGTAGGGGTTTAACGCCATGCTCAACACATTATAGGTCAGTTGGAAGATGATCTTCCCCGCCAGTCACTAGACTGGTTCAAAAAACCTGGTGTGGTACTAGGAACCATATCTTTAGTGCAACCAACTGTAAAACATGAACATTTGTTAAAAATGACTAATAACATATGCAGAAAACTAAATATAATGAAATTATAAAGCCCGGTTTAGGGACTTGTCTGTGTGGGGCACCCGACCAGTATACAGTATACATTCACTTTAGGTCTCAGTCGCTTATTCTTTCTGTGAGGACTATTTTTGTTTTATATGTATACTACCAAATATTTTCGTCTGAATTTCCGTCATCACTGTCAGAATGGCATATCACAGGCCAAGTCAAGTTGTAAATTTATCCTGGCATTGCACTAAAAGCCTGTAATGTGTTACATGTTTTCATACGTTGCAAACAGGTGCAGTCGCAACAGCAGCAGTAAGAATGCAGGCTTGGAGTTCTGGAGACTCATTCTCGATGTTAATTTTTATGCGGACAGTTAAGAAAATACATGCTGATGCTTATTTCGAATTCACAGTCAGCAGCGATTGTGAAATTTGGTTAAACTTACAATAAATAAATACAGATTTTGTAGTCAACCTACTAAAGGCTTGCAGCTCTTGAAAGAGTCGGTCTCGAGACTCTGTTTACCCTTCATGTTGGTCTCCGACACGAATCTTCAATCCATGTCCATGTCTGCAGACGGACTGTTGTTCTTACAACTGTTGACGTGACTATTTCCTGCTCTCTGAGAATGGCATGCTTGCCTGTTTGTGTGATCTGCCTGTGATTGATGTTTTGCCAGTTTAATGACATTCTGCATTCTGTGCAGTCAGCATTACGTGTTGCTTTGTTCTTGTCGTACACTGCTAGTCATAAAGAAAAGTTTAAATAACGTGGTCTCATTTATGCAGTTGACAGCAGCTTTTACTGCCACTGTTCTAGGTAGTGTTTAAAAGCATGCTGTGTTACTCCAACACTAAAATCTGATGACTCTATACACATACCGGATGAATTATGAGCATTTCAGTTGCTTACTGTGCTCATTGCTAAGCCTTTATTAACTGCAGTGTATGTACAAGTGTTATATAAAAAGACTTTTCTGTGATGATAACCAAAACAGTAAAACAGCTACTAAGAAGCCACATATGACCTGATAATCACAGATGACTTCAAGTGACCTTTTTAGCTAGTGTAAAGTTTTCTACATTCAGTGTCTCAATTCACCATTTTTCTTGCGATGCAGCTTCTGGGCAAATACAACTAGGAATATGAAGCATATGTGCATGGAGGAGCATTAGTTATGCCCATGTTGGTCACTTGTAGCCCAGTCACCTTACTCGTATTTGTAAACAAGTAGTAATTTCACTTAAATACTGCAAGACAAGACATTCTGAGTGCAGAGCTTGTTCAGATAACTGTTAAGACCTGGTAACATTCAGTGACAATGACAGTGACAGTGTTACTGAAAAGGTCTACAACTTCAGCACAATGCAGACAATAATACTGTGATTCAACTGCCATAATATATTCCACTTCCAAACGTTGGCACAACATTAGCACCTTTAGTCCTGTCATCTACTGTAGATCATTATACAGTGGTCCACAGCGATCAGGCCCATCAGGAACTCGCACTCGTACTTTGGACTGACCACAGAGCCATGGATCGGCCGTAGCATTCTGCCATGCAAGCAAGTGCTGCTGCAATGTCTTCATCACATCGGACATTGCAAACTTATTAGCTAAGTTGTGTAGCTCGTGAGGATCGGCCAGTATGTCGTAGAGTTCCCATGCTGGCCGGTAATAGTAGTGATGTAGATCAGTAAACCATTCGAGCGGTCGGTGGTCATGTGTCCGCTCCAACAGATCCTGGAATGACGGGGATGCATAGAAGTCCTGATCAATGGGGAATGGCATGCGGTAGGCCATGTTCTGTATAAGTCGGTACTGTCGCGTGCGTACTGCGCGCATTGGATAATACATAGTGACTTCATGCAGGCTCTGACTGGCAAACACGTGATCCCATCCAGAGCCGGGACCTGGCTCAGACTGCAGCAGTGGCATCATTGAGCGACCAGGAAGGCAGTGATGTAGTGTTGGTGGCTCACAGTGCTTCACTGGAACACCAAACCAATCAAGTATTGTCGGCATCACATCCAACAGACTCACCATTGCTTCTGATTCCTACACATTGCAACCCAAGCAATAAAACGATGAAACTTGCAAAATACTGTTGATAACGGCAGTTTTTCCCTACTAGATTAATGTTGTAACAAGATCACCAGTTCTACTGGCTAAGAATCACTTCACTATAGCAGTACTGTGACATAATTAAAGCTACTATGCACTAGCACTCTATCTACACTGTGTTTCAATAAAAAACACCCACTTTTGTTTGCTTCTATATCTCCTAGAATAATGATCAGATCTGCACAAAGATTTCAGTAAATGCAGCTGAATAAATTCAGGGGCGAGTCTAAAGTGCAAGATGTCTAGCCTAGGAATTTTTGCCTAGCCTAGCCAAACGCTTTAGACCATAGTCTAGCTGTTTTGGCTAGGCTAGGAGAAAATGTCTAGCCTAGCAATATTTTTCTTGGCTAGCTTTCACCAATATTCATATTTCAGCAATATTCATTTAACTGCTTTGCTGTCACGGCGGCAGTTGTTTGTAACCATAAAGTTAACCGGTCGCTGAAACTGTTATTTGAACGTTGGACGACGCAATTTGCTGTGTCGGTCGATCGCAGTCGGCACGTGCTGGCGTCGGAAGTAAGCCGGCTGGCGTCGGAAGTAAGCCGACAGTCGTCTGCCAGATATGCCGGTGCCTTTCCAGTCAGACACTGGAAGACCAGGACGGCGATCTTGAAGGCCACTCGTTGACGCATGGGCGGCCAGTGGAGCTGTCGTAGAATCAGCGTGATGTGATTGCGGCGCCACGCGACGGTTACAAGTCGCGCAACGGCGTTCTGGACCGATTG
>Ga0209255_1000431_pt1 | contig 10114 bp, 9 predicted proteins | sample WorMetvaBAHAMAS2_FD_187394 | JGI IMG/M metagenome (GOLD analysis project Ga0209255, IMG submission 187394) | Marine gutless worms symbiont microbial communities from Max Planck institute for Marine Microbiology, Germany - Olavius vacuus... | ecosystem: Host-associated > Annelida > Digestive...
TTGTGACGAGTTGACCGTGTGACGAGTCGACCGGGTGACGAGTTGACCTGTGACGAGTTGACTGTGTGACGAGTTGACCGTGTGACGAGTTGACTGTCACCCATTTCGCCTCTGAGGAGTATTTAGGACGCGCTTTACAAATCTGCCCAGTGATTTGTTGGAGAGGTTTGGTCTACTGCCCACAAAACGTGAGCTTTCACTTTGGCTTACTGCTAATTCAGGACCTTTGAAAGAAAGGTGAGCACTGCCCTGTAGTGTAGAATCTCACAGATGTGAGTAATCGTGCTGAGAACTCTGTTGCACAGTTGTTGTTTTCTTACAGAGCTGCATTCATTGTGATGTTATTTTGTCTTTATCACATGTTAAGACAGTATGCAGATGACAGATGCACATTATTATTATTATTATTATTATTAAATCTGAACGTCATGACAACATTATAGTCTAAACGACTTCAAGGTTGTAAACTGAGTGCTTACACATGCTTACAGAGAAACACAAGACGGCAAATAAAGCTATGCATATAAACTGTCAAATAACATACAAACAGTGTAACTTCTATGAGTTTGTTTTAGTTTATGAGCAGTGAGTTGATGGAAAGATGTTCCCAGATTGTCACTTACTTGTCATCTGTGCAGGTTTATTACGGCCGTTGGCTCATAGAGGGTTCTCCAAATGTCGTGCTGTTTGACATTGGATCCGCTGCATGGAAGCTGGAGGAGTGGAAGAGAGACGTGTGGGACAGTCTACATATTGGCATCCCGTGGCACGATCGCGAGTCAAATGATGCCGTTATTTTTGGCTTTCTTACTGTGTGGTTTATTTCTGAGGTAAATGTTCGTTATAATTTTCTTATTGTCTGCCGGAAGATTTTGTAATTGCTACTGACTTTATATTGTGGTAGTAATTTTTCGTCTCCTCTTGTTGTGTCTGCTGCATAATCTTTCAGTGCATTCTTTCGGTAATTGAAGACGTTTTTAATATTTAGATCAAGCCGATATAATTCTTAGTTTGATCTTCATTTAATGCCACTCTGATATTGTCTGGTGCTATTTCTCTGTACATGCTTGGAGTCTTCGTTTTCAAGGATACATAGCACAGCATGACAACAATAATTTGTGATGTTGTGTATGTATGTGGCAGTTTCGCAAGAATTTGTCTCGGGAGTACGGTGAGCCACACATTTGTGCGCATTTCCACGAGTGGCTTGCCGGTATCGGATTGATCATTTCCCGAGTACGGCATCTTGAGATATCAACGGTGTTCACAACACATGCAACGCTGCTCGGCCGATATCTCTGCGCTGGTGCTGTGGATTTCTATAACAATCTAGACAAGGTGCGATAAGTGGTTGGTGTTGGTGAAATAGAAACAGCAGATGCCGTTAATTAGTTGTGCACTGTTTGATTATTACGTGACAGTTTTGGCGAGTTTTCCTTGTTGCTTTCATTGTTGTGATTAATCATGAGTTCCTCAGCTTAGATATCTTGCAAGTGACTGTCAGATTTAAGTGTTGTTGAGTTAAATTCTGCCTGTGTAATTCTGTTAACTTCTTAAACATGTGCATTTTGTTGAATTTTTATCACGCATGTGTACGTTGTCCAGTTTTGCACAGTGGTTTAAGTGTTTGTGTGCATGCGTGTTTTTTTAAATTAGCGCTTGGTAAACGTTATAGGGATAGTTTTTTGTATTTTTTTTTCTTGGTTGTTCCGAGTTTGGCTGTCAGTGCTGGTGCAGTCAGTTGCCTGGAAAGGCTCGTCTCTGAAGTGACCTTGTGTTTTCAGTGGGACATTAGCTAGTTGCCTAATTAATGCACAGCCCCTTCCGGCACACAGCCCTGCCGCAGATGACAACTCCTTGATTGGCTGCACAAGCCACGACCTGGCAGATGAAGGGTCGCTAGCCAGTACCCATTTCGCTGCTCTTTTGGTTGCGTTCTTTTATCAAACCAGATTAATTTGACAACAATGTACTGTTGGACAATACCACTGTGATTTATCTAATCAATCTGCCCTGGAAATACGGGTTAGGATTAGGGTTAGACTTAAAGTTGCACTATTTTAGCGTTTTTCACGGAGAATAAGGAAAGTGAGCACCTTATCTAACGCGAATTTCACGGACGGTAACATCTTGTTAACAGAATGCACGCACACAATAACAATTACAAATTCTAGGAGTGCATGTGCATAAATTAAGCAACTAGCTAATTAAACGTTGATCTCTCGTTCACTGTTTGTAAAGCAGCGTGTGTTGTGTATAGTTTAACGTTGACAAGGAGGCTGGCGATCGTGGTATTTATCACCGTTACTGTATTGAACGTGCTGCCGCTCACTGTGCTCACGTCTTTACGACGGTTTCGGAGATCACTGGTTTTGAGGCGGAGCATCTTTTGAAACGTAAACCAGGTATTGTTGCACATTGGCATCTTTGTGACAACTGATACGCCAAGTCTGTCTGCGACTGTACTTCACGTTAGTGTTAGAATGGCTTGTATCATTGGATAGTTATTTCAGTTGAATGGTCCCTTCAGTCGTAGTTCTCTGGCATCAGGAATCATACTGAAGTTCCACATCAGGGATGTGAAATGGGTCCATGTGTTGCAAAGCTGTGCAGATTGGAGCTTGCTAAATCAGCTGTTAGTGAATGCAGACAACAGCAGAGATTTTGAACTGTATAGTTATAATAATAATAATAATAATGCATACATTTCTATACTGTCGGTGGCACGTCTCTCTCATGCGTTGCTCAACGGCACAGACCAAATACACAGCAACAGTTGCACAAATGCACATAGGCCAACACGCCGTCCGTTTGAAAATGATGCAAACGGTGATAATTTATCTCAAGGGCGGTCATTTGATGCCGCCTGATAGGCCCTGAACAGATGGCCTGTCAGCACCACTGCACCGTCTAATACACGCAGATAACATTACAACACGAGCTTTAGTTTCGTGTCACGGTCACAACGGTCACATCAGATGCCGCCCAAGTTGTTTCATTTGTACTTTGCCCACTCAGCATTCTCCCTGTTACAGCTGACGACGACGTGGGTGGCCGGCAAGACAGGTCGTAGGCTGACAATGCTGTTCACATTCCGTACCGGTGTGCGGTCTACCGAGGTGTGCAGATCGTAAGATTTAATCCGCCTCATTCCACAGAGTTTGACCAAAGATCCACGTCTGCAGTCCATAGCAATATGCAATCTGGACTCTGCAGTTAGTTCGTGTCCGAATGTTTCCCTATACTCATAGTACCAACCTGTATGGTAAAATGCTGTGTTACATGAGGCATCATTAGAATGATTGTGTAATTTGTGTATTTTATTGTAACAGCAAGTAACGAACCTGTAGTATCTTGTATCTTCTGCGGATCTGCGTCTGCAAGTGCATGCATCCGCAGACCGCACGTCACTGCGTCGGCCTTCTGCGTTGCTTGACCACCACCGCTATGGTAATCATACGATATCACGTTTCAGCGGACATGCATCTTAACTCTCCACATGCTGCTGTCAGTCATGTTTACTCCTCCACATTCTACTGCCATCCAGGGATAAAAGAAATTTAGCAAGATGCAACTGCATCGGGCGGCAACCAGCCTAGATTGCTCAGTTGAGGGAGTGTTTGGTTGCACTGTACAGTGTACACGACAGTCACTTCACGCAGGCTGTCAACATAGTGATTATGTAACTGGGTTTCACTTTGCCGGCTACCTTCCTTTCGAGGACTGCAGCCATGTGACACATGACGTCACGTAATCCGATTACCGGTAAATAACCGGTTTCCACAAAATGGTTACCGGTTTTGTTTAAAAAACGGTTTTAACGCCCCTACTGATGTCAGTGCACAGTACTGAAGAAATTTTGTGAAGATTTTCTTGCTTCGTTTCCAGTTCATGGTCCATGGCAGTCAACAAGGAAATGGTACTATCTCGTAAATGATGCAAGAGAGAAACAGTGTTATTATAGACCACTAATAGGGAATTGTAGTTGCTCCGAGACTGTAACACTGCATGTGGGATTGGTAGACGTCATTTTGCCGAATGGTCTCAACGTACAGAAGTTTGCTGCGCTACATGAATTCCAGAATCGTCATGCTCTTGCGAAGGAAACGATAAACGAATTCATCCGTGGCCATTTTTACGGGTATATATGTCTAGTCCGTTGTTTTTCACTTGATATTGACTGTATGCATTGGTTTCATTAGCAGTGAACTTGCTGTTTTGTGTCGTATGCAGACTCTTACATAAGGTCAGCTTATGTTTGTTTGCCTAGTGTACTTTGAGTACAACATGTATTGAGCAAATGATTAGACAAGAAATCAGTCAGAGATCAAGGGCTAGCCAAAGTGTACGGTAGGTCATGGACAGAAGTCATATGTTGAGTGCCTGAGGAACATGAGTGCCTTAGAGGTTTGTTCATGACAAGGCGCTATACAAATCCACGTTTACCTTACCTTACCATATGGTGGAACAGGATGTATGTTCAAAGCACGATCTAAATCAATCGGAGAATTAAAACAGAAGTATGATGTGTTCCATGTCCGGAGTCCGGTTTTGGAGTCCAGATGCGGAGTCTGGATGGATTCCAAAATTTGACAAAGATCGCCTTGTCCAAAGATACATCTGTGGTAAAATTTTTATGAAGATCTGATCAGTTTATCCAGTGATATGAGCGAAAATGTTGCAAAATGCCTTACCTCACAGTGTTGAAGAATCTTTCCGATGAGTCCTGGATCTGGATGCAGAGGCAGATGAATTCCCAGATTTAAACAGTTGGTGCCTACGTGTGTGTGTGAAGTTTGGTGAAGATTGCTCTTGAACTGTAATCTGTAGTGTGTGAACAAACACACACTAACAAACAGACAAATGCAACTGACCAATACGCTAGTGGAAATTTTCATTTGATGAAATTTCGGCGAGCGGTAAACAAACACTATCAGTCGGTAGTTTGTGTTAATGTTGTTATTGGTAGTAGTATACATGAATGTGTCGTAGCGATGGTGGTGCTTCACGACATCAGTCAAGTTCCGTCAGTGATGTACATATTGTTTTTGGTAACCTACAAAACCAGCAGTTTTGACGTAACAGAATGTTCCGAGTGTAATCAGGAGATGATCAGTGAATTTTTATTGTCGGTCTCTCTGCACGAACTAATAGAATGTTCTATATGTAATGCCAGAGAGGCATCTAAGGGTCACAATGTGCTTACTGCTTAGAGCATGGTGCGCAGTAAAATTGGTTGTTATGTGGTTTTAATAATTTGTTACCAAAATATTACATATCTTCTTCGTGTACAGATTATGTTACCCGAAATACTGCAGTGTGATCTTGCTAAATTCGTGCATTTTACTGTTTACTAGCTTTCCTGCAATTCTGTGTATGGGTTTTAAATTTCAGCCACTACGACTTCGACCTCGATAAAGTTCTGTATTTCTTCACTGCTGGAAGGTACGAGTTCTCAAACAAAGGTGGAGACGTTTTCGTCGAGTCACTTGCAAGGCTGAACTATCTGCTCAAGGTATCTCACGTTTTGACACTTTAGACAACTTTATGTTGAATATCGACACATATGTTATGGCTGCAGATGCTGACAGTTAATTAGGCCCACATAATCGAGTATCCGTTACAAATTTCATCTGTTAAAATTTTGAATCAATGCTCTATTAATTAATCATTCAATCAATCAGTCTTTTTTCAGGCACATAGCCCGTAAAATAGAGAAGAAAATATTTACAGAAAATGTTCCATATGCTTGCATGTTGCACAGCGCGTTACTGATAAAGTTACTGATGTTTGTAATGCCTGTTAGCTTGGTTAGCTTAGCTTTTCTGTTGGGTCGGATGCCACTTTGTAACATTCTACATTTGTCAGATAAACCCAATGAACTCTCGTAATAATTTTGCATGATGACAGCACCATAAACATTGTCCTGGGTGTTAATATTATATTATTATTATAAGTCTGGTGATTTGTGATTGAAGTCCTTAAATCTTGTGTAAGGCCAGTGAGTGTGCAAGGCTGTGAGAGTTACAATGAGCATCCAGCATTGCGCTGGCTGTAGAGATGGCTGTGATGCTTTTCGTATGGAATGATTTTGGACCAAAAACTCTCAGTTGTCATACTCATTTTGTTATCTTATTCAGTGCAGTTTTTGTTAGATTTATAGTTATAGCTAACAAAAATCTTACTTTTTATTAGCAAAGATTTTTGTCAATAAAAACATCACTGTAGCTGGCTCTATGCTGAAGCTTTCCTGGGTCCTGAAGTATGGCAGTGCCGGCTTTGACTAGGTGGCTGATTTTGTGAAATTAATCATTTTACTTGCAATTATTCATTACTGATGTTTGGATTGTTTGTTTAAATGCAGTCAGAAAACAGTGATACAACAGTCGTGGCCTTCATGATCTTTCCAACAAGGGCCAACAACTTCAATGTGGAGTCCCTTCGGGGACAGGCCATCGCAAAGCAACTGAGAGAGACTGTGAATGCCGTCCAGAAAGATGTGGGCCACCGGCTCTTTGAGATCTGTCTACGGTATAAAGATCTTCATATACTTTATGATGCCATTTTTGTCTCATTTTTATGTCTACACTATGTCTTGAAAAAGAATTTGATGAAATGCCAAGTGAATTTTACGTGATCACAACTGATGTCCCTTCTTATTATGGACAAGATTGCGTGTCTGAGATGTTTTATTGTTTTAATGAGTAATTTTCACGTTTAAGTTTATATAGCTGATAATTTATTTCACCTGCAGACAGATGCATTTCAGTAAATTCTTGTCTGTCTGACTGTCCCTATAATCTCTGTGTATTTTGTTTAATTCTGGTTCAGTGTACAGTGTAAATGTCGTGAACCAGGATTACCAGCCTTACAGCTGTTTGTCTGTTGTCTGTGTTGTCAGGGGTCAGATACCAAAAGGTGACGATCTGCTTGTGAAAGAAGATTTGATAAAGTTGAAAAGGTGTATTTATGCTGCACAGGTGACTGCTGTTTCTGGTGATTGTATAGTCAGTCTGCACTTGTAACACATGGCCTCACACAATGCCAGACTGAGCTGGTGACCTATCAGCTTTTGAGTGCAAATGAATATTATATTTGCATATATTATTGGTGCATGGCGACTTTTTGTTTTTAGGCACCATGTACACATTTTCTTACTTACTGTAACTATAGTAGATAATTAGCTAGTTGCCTAATTAATGTAAGGCCACTTCTGGCACACCCGCTGCCTATCGCAACGGTCTGCTGTCAGGTTCTCGTTTGGGTGCATTCTTTTATTGAACCAGATTTATTCGACTACATTGTGCCATTCGGCGGTACCACTGCGATTTATCTAATCAATCTGCTCTGGAAATTAGGGTTAGGATTAGGGTTAGACTCAGAGTTGCACTATTTTAGCATTTTTCACAGAGAATAATGAAAACGAGCACCTTACCTTCCGAGAATTTTACGGAAGGTAACATCTTGCTAAAAGAACACACCCAAACAATCAAAAACAAAATAACATTATATATTCTAAGAGAGCCAGTGCATAAATTAGGCAACTAGCTAATGGGCAGCAAACCACTGTGTCTGTTTATGTCCTGCAGAACAGCAATTTACAATTTCCACTTGGGAGCCATATTGAAACTCCATATTGTTACTGTAGATGCATGACATTACTCTTTGCTTTTTGGATTGGGTTTTGTCACACTGCGTCCATTTCACTGTGCGTAGATTTATTTGTGTTTATCTGTGTGTATTTTGTGTGTTTTTGTTTCATACTGCATAGTTGTTGTATCGTGAGCATGGTGGGGTGGACCTGATGGGATTGAAGTCTAATCCTTAGGGCCTATCTTCCTTCAATGCTTTGACACTGTTGGTTAGGTCATTTGACCCGTAAAAACCCGTCCCCAATATGACCTATAATGTGTTTGGTGGGACGTTAAACCTTGCTCTATCTATCTATCTATCTTTGCTCAGCAACCCTGTGGCATTTCTTCTGATAGTGTCACTTCGATATCTTGTGAAAATGTAACTCTAATAATGATGATGATGATGATGACGGTTGGTGGTCTGGTGTAGTGGTTGCGCGTTGGCTTCGATCAGTGAAGTTAATCAACGTCGGGCCCGGATAGTACTGAGGTGGATGACTGTATCCGGGTTCAATTCTTGGTGAGGGACATTTATCTTCATATGTGACCCGCCACCCAGGTCAACTCAGCCTGGTCATCCCTTTGTGGGTAGGCACAATGAGTACCAGTCAAAGGGCTGTGATGCCTTGCGGCTGGGGAGTAAAGGCAGGTATGGTTCGTGTGTGGGTGGCAGGTAAAACCGGATCTCCTTGTTACACACGGGCCATATCTGAGCGCTTTAGAGATAATAAAGCGCTATATAAATTCGCCTTCTTTACTTTCACTTTTTACTTTAGTGTCTTACTTACTTACTTGTTTACTTACTTGCTTAATCCTGAATGTGATTGCACTGGGTGTTGGGTGTTGTGTAGCGTAACACGTTGCCGCCGATCTGTACTCACAACATAGTTGATGACGGCATTGACCCGGTGCTGTGTTCCTTCCGACGTTGCCAGCTCTTCAACAGCCATCACGACCGAGTGAAGGTGACCATTTCGCTGCAGACCGGAATCGAATGGAATGAACCCTCATTTTTTTAAAGAACAAACCGAACTAGATCTCGGACGCGGGAAAATGAATAGAACTGGAACTGCAGCCTAATAGTCATAGAACCTGAACCTCGTGTCATGAGTAATTCAGGAAATTATTCTGCTAAAAGAAGCACAACTAATCCTTTTTCAGCTGCGAGTCTGGTGTGATTTTCAACGAGCAGTAATCCAGTTATTAGCAGTAGTAGAAATCAAATGGTATCGAGCTTGTGTAAATAGTGTAAAATAATGTAAGAGCATGAACCAAACTCGAGTGTTCTATTTCGGAACTAGAACGGAACTTTGAACCCTGTTTGACAACTTCACAGGGGCCTGAACCAAACAGAACTTAAGAATTGCTAGAACTTGACCAGAACCGAAATAATGGCCGATGAAGGTTCGTTTTCATCTGCAGATTTGATATCTCTGTTGAGTTAATATTAACAACAATAATATTAACATTAATAACATCTATGTTCTGTTTACTTGTTCATTTAGCAATTACTTGTTTTTTTGTATTTTCGTTAATTGTTGATGTTATTGAAATTTGGCATTATAAATTTATTATATTTTATTTTATTTATTTATTATTAAATTGTACAAGAAGTACAGAGCAAATGAATGCAACAAACTAATGAAAATGTCGGCATCTCTTTCTTTTTTAGATGCCAAAAAAAAGTTTTACTTCCTTCAAACATTTGCATTTGTTACATTGTCTTTCCAGCTGATCTTCATTGTACGTCTAAAACACCATTGTTCATGTTCGTCAGTTCGTTTAGTCAGCGTTTCGCTGATGCATATTTCAACACTGTTGGTATCCACAGCAGACCGACCGACAGAAACAGACATCGAGATCACAGTCATCAGATAACTGATGTTGCTTGATTTTACTCTGATATGTTAGTTACTCATTACTAACAAAATAACAAATTATGTATATTAAGGTTATTTTTCATCCGGAGTTCCTCAGTTCCACTAATCCATTGTTTGGACTTGACTACGAGGAGTTTGTTCGAGGTTGCCATCTGGGAGTCTTTCCGTCATACTATGAGCCGTGGGGATATACTCCAGGTACTGATGTGATATCTGTATTGTGCTGTCTATAGCACCAGATACAGGCATAGCTAAAAGATTAATTTAAGTGTAGTCTGTAGTAGAATCTCAGAATCTTGTAAACGAATTTGTAGTTATATTTTCTGTATAATAGGTATCTAGAAAGTGAATAATTGAAGCATTTCTTTATTGAATGATGCCATCATTAGCGGTTGATATAATGCACTTAACTGTGGCCAGCAGCAGACCATGAATCTTATTGTCGACGCGTGTCCATAAACAAAATTTGAAGGTAGATTGCAAGGGTGGCTCGGTTGTGTAATGGTTAGTACGTTGGACTTGTGACTCGTGGTCGCAGGTTCGAATCCCGGCCATGACACTGCCTGGTTATTTCTGAGATAGGTGACCGTATTTCGCGGG
>Ga0209255_1000432_pt1 | contig 10114 bp, 6 predicted proteins | sample WorMetvaBAHAMAS2_FD_187394 | JGI IMG/M metagenome (GOLD analysis project Ga0209255, IMG submission 187394) | Marine gutless worms symbiont microbial communities from Max Planck institute for Marine Microbiology, Germany - Olavius vacuus... | ecosystem: Host-associated > Annelida > Digestive...
CCAGTCACAACAAATTTACATGCAGATGTGCTGTTAAGAAACTACTCATTCGTCATTCATGCTACATGTGCATTACGTTACGTTAACGGCAGTTTGTGCTGAATAATAATTGAGATAAACCATAAGTAACGGAATTCAGTCTGCAGGTCATTACAGCAGCAAAGCAATGTAATACAATGCAACAATACTTACCAGCAGGTGAGCTGCTGTCAGATTTCGTTGCTGCTGCAGGAGATCTTGTCGGAACTGCTATGTATACAATTTACAACAATAAATATGGTCTGTAACTAAATGCAACAAATAACTGTTGTAGTCTGCCCTAAACAATGAAAACCAAAAATGGCTCTGGGGTCCATTCGTATCCATATCTCTTAGCTACGGTACTCAACCAAAGGGTAATCTTGAAACTGGCTGGTTAGCTTTCTAATGACTGCAACAACACACAAGTACTCCTACATTCCCTATCAGCATAGTTGCTGAATACAGTCCTGGTCTCAAGGCAGTCAACCCACAAGTGACTTACGATGCATAAACCCCGTGGTAGGCTGCCATTACCTTCAGCAGGCACGCAGCAACTATCCAAGCCACCAAGAGTTATTTGGCAGGACTAAATATTACTGTTGGTAGCAACTTGTCACCAGTCATTATATGACAGTGGAACAGCCAAAAGTCTGATATCCTAATTATTACACACCGTACTCAACTGAACACAATAATTTCAAACAGTCACAATGTCAACTAAGTACAAAATGACACTGGCTGTAATAAAGCAGAAAATTATAAGCATTTTTCAAGTTTTAATATATATTCACAATGACTGAAAGAGACATCCATGCAAAGTCATTGGTACTGACCAGTGTGTTGAGCCAATGAAGTCAGCTGTGTTGACTGTTTTATCAGAGAAACGCGGTAGAAATAGTTACGCCAAAACACGTCTTCCTTGATCCTGACAACGCAGTTGATAAACAAGAGTTATTAGACCAGAATTTCACACTCTATCAGACGTCAATTTCACATACAGAGAATATGAATCAACATGCAATGACATCACTACAGCTAAGTTGTATATTAGGTGCTTTAATAATGTAAATTACTTAGAAGTAATAATATAGACTACAAACAAAATATTGCAAGCAATACAAAATAGCAAGCATGATCCCATTCAAAACATTCTAGCTTTTCTGACAACAAATCTACAGATAAACTAACCCAGCATTATTCCAACAAACATAGCCCTATACAAAAAGTTACAAACCATTTAGCAGATAACGTTCACTCACTCTTTCGGCACAATTTTGAATCTCATATCCTTGAGATCTTGATCTTCCTCAAGCATTACCATGGCAATTGGAAAACTGGCCTCATAGTCAAAATGGAACTGCACTCCAGCTGGCGGGTTTCGCAAGAAATTACGCTTGTCCTGCACACAAAATCACTATCTATTTTTAACAAGTTTATTTATCGAGGACATAGGGTAAAAATAAAACAAAGAAAGTAAAGACAGAACAGTCAGGAGAACACAAGAACAATACAAACATACAAGTAAATCACTTTGTGGGACTTAGGCACATAACATACTACATAAACCTCTGTTTAAAAACATATAAACTAACATACAGTTATTCAGGGTATGCTTTATAGCACACATAGACAAATTAAAATTAACACTGTACTCTGTAAGTGACTCCTATCTAAACAGTCAAAACAAAAAAATCAGTCGGTGAGAAATAAATTCTTTGAGGTAGGAACTCTATACAGGAAGAGTAGCGTACGACAGTAACGAAGCCAAATAAAATCTTATTACCTATAGTAATCTCTATTTGTTCACTGCAGGTTAGGTCGCTGGATGGTACATATATGGCAATGAGCCTTACCTTAGACAACGCCAGAATCTGAGTCTTCATGGTCTCTTCCTCGTTATAACCGACCCACGGTGGCACTGCTGCCTCCGACTGCTTCTTCTTCTCACGATGCTCACTGACAAACTTCTCTTGCTCACGAGAAAAATCACCAATTATCGTCTAAAAGTCACATTTTCTGCAGTAAATTATACCAAAAGCACAGACGAATATTATACAATGAATTACGGAAACTGCAAAATGACACACATTAACATCATACACTAGCCCATTTCCAGACTTGGATGCACTCATGCACAAAGTATAACTTCTACCGGAGCACATGAGCAAGGATGCTTGGATTCTCTGCCTCACACCACCAATAACTCATATGAGAAACAACAGGAACTAAACGTGGGTCACCGTGATCACTGAGCAACGGCTGCTAACTTACAGAAACTATGACAACTTATACATTACGATTACAAACTACAATTTGTCAATTATGGTAAATCTGGAAAAATCTGCCTAACAATATTGTCTCTGCAGAGTCATCGTCATCCTTCCTCAGACTACTCAAGACATTTCTCTTTCAGCAGTCACTTCTTGACACAAAGTTCCAACTATTTTATGTTTCCTTATGTTGCAACATTCTAGTGGACCTTGCGAAGGTATTTTCTATTTAGGCAAGTCTAAAAATATACTGAACATAAGAATCAAACTAGCGAACAAAATGTGGCAAATTACATGCAACTGTTGTACATCGCATCATATCTACACGTGAACAGGTGCAGAAATTTGCATAACTAGAGTTGTATAGTACACATACAGAAACAAATGTATATACATATACAGCTGTATAGTACACACATATGTCAGTTACCTTTTCTTCAACAGTTTCCCGAAACTGTTTAGCTGTCTTTGCAACCTGCTCGGTAGCTGCTTTTCCCACATTGAACAGGTAATCTACAACATCAAAAGTATGGATAAAAGGCACTGTCAATTACAGCAGACACACAGCAGCTCATTGGCAGTTTGACACGCCATATCACCTATGGCATATAACACCAACAGTTGTTTGCATTCTAGGCATAAAAGAGTTTCTGAAAGCAGTCTGCCACCTCTGTTCATTGCAATGCTGTTGAGTTTGGTGGACAGTCAACATGAAATAAAGGCATTCCATATAAGCTCTCAACTCTCATAGTACAGTGTAGTACTTCAAGAAGCCTAACACTGTTCAAAAGCATATATAAATAAATAACGGTAAATAGGGCAAGCAAAAGGTATTCTATTCACAGTGTTGTTTAGTCATGAAGTAATAGTAAAATGTTACTCTATTTAAGTAGTTTTGTCATGTTGTGATACTTTTACTTGTAAAAAAGACAAAAAATACACAAGTACTTTTTACTTACAATGAAGTACAATTTTCAAAGGTGCCTTTACTTTGTTACTATTCGTAGAGATGCTTAACATTACAAGTACTTTTAGTGTTTGTGAGTGACGATACCACTGGACTATAGCTGCTAGAATGAGTGACACACTCTCTTTGACAATTTATTCAAGTTGAAAGTCAACAAACATCTGCATCTGTACAGCCACAAGACTGTGTATCAGAAACTAACAGACCAAAGTCAATCAAATAAATACAGAAACATTATTTTACTTCAAAGTTACTGTTGATATGCATTAACTATTTTTAGTTTTGGAAAAGTACTTTTGCTTGTAGTTAAGGAAATTGTAAGCACTTACTTGTACTTTTATTCAAGTATTCAAGTCAAGTACTTGTTCTTGTCTAATCACTGTATATTTTATTGTCATTATTTTGTTTTAATGCTTGTACTATATTATTTTCTGTACTGTTATGACTCTCCTATATTATTTAATTAATTAGCAGTAGTTACAGAGGCACAAAAATTCACACTGTACAACAGAAATTACAAAGTCACATTACGTTAACACACAACAGGTGTATATGGCACAAATATGTCACAGTGAATCTGATCCATTTATTGACGTCAATGCTAATGGAGGCTGGCCACCAAAAATAATACTTTCCACCTTAGTGTCTTTGTGTTGACCAGCCAAGCACCCCGACAGTATTCAATATAAACAGCTGCAGGTCACAACATTGTGCTGCCAACTGTTTACAACAACTGTCCTTGTATAGAAGCTCAGAGCTAGTTAGTTTCCTATTCAGCTTGTGCACTGATGCATGCAACTCCCATCTCACGTGTGACAAAGACCTGCTAATGCCTGCTTGACAAACTGCGCAGGTTTGCACACAGCACAGGTTACACTGGATAAAACAGAACTGTTAGTTATTCTTTACCAAGAGAAGCTTATATTATAAAAACAATGGAGCAACAATGTACAATTCACATATTCTGGCATGTGAGCAACTACTAATCCAATGGTGTATTTTATAGGGTGTAAACATAAAAATACAACAGCTTCACCTATGTAGTGCCTGGTTAAATACAGGGTGGGCAAAAAACTTTTTAAAAGTTTGTAACGTGTAATATGATGACTGAAAGGCCACCTGCCTGTGCTCCGACATATTGTACCGAGTTCAATAAGATGAAAACTGGCTTCTGAAAACTCTGGATCTTCCTAAATATCATCACATGTCTGATGTTCGATTTCTGCGTTCGAATTTTTCACCATTATTTAGTTAATCACACATCCATTTACCTCACTAATATTACATTATGCAGTAAATGAATTACAAGCTATCTACGGCCTATGATGCAGGTTCATGAATGATTGATTTCAAAGTCATTTTCATGCTTAAATCGACATTGTTTAAAGATAAAAACCAGTGAGTACACCTATTTTGCATCTTCATCAATAAATTGATTGATTGTTTCTTTCATTTTTTTTCTGAAAAATGCTGCAAACATGGTGAGCACATTCTCGAGGAAGTGTATGCAGTGCTAGCGGAACAATGCCGAGCCTTTTCGCTCCCGGGTCAATTTGCTCCCTGTAGTGAAAGTTCCAATAGGACCTAGCCAATTCACTCTCTGAAACTTTTGCTCCCTGGAACATTCACTCCCAGGAACGAATTGGCCCGGGAACTGTCATTCCCTGAAACTTTTGTTCTCGAGAGTATTCGCTCCCAGGAACCTTTGCTCACTCAAACTTTAGTTCCCTGCTATATGCAACTGATTAGCGGCGCTCGCTTTGCTGTACTCCGTGCTTTGTCCTTTACTGTACTCATATACTGCAGGTGGTGCGTGACTGCTTGAATAAGTGTTGTTCTACTGCTACTTCTTACTCTCTTCATGACTGTGTTGGTGTTCATTGTTCATTGTTCATTGTTGTCTTTACATGTAAATCTGACACATGGCAGTTGTAACAGAATGAACTTATGTGACAGTTCTCATAGGCAGGATTACAGAATAAGCCTATCATTACTTGCATTTGCTAAAACGATCTTTCTGCAAATATAACACAATAGCGAGGACATCAGACACGTTAAAAACTGAACCGGGGACTATGGTCCAAGTTCAGACAAATTAAGTTTTGGTACCTCATCAAAAGAGTCAACAGACGCAAAAGAATAGTTTGCAATACTAAGTGTAGTTATTTATAACTGGTCCATGATGAGGCCTATGTAGACTTCTCGTAGCAAATGACTTGGAAAAACTGTAGGATTAACAGTTTGGGAGCGAAAGTTCAAGGGAGCGAAAGCTACTGGGAGCAAAATTTGACAAAGTAAAAGTTCCAGGTCCGAGCGAAAGTTCCCAGCAGCTAAGTACCAGGGAACGAAAGTTCCGGGAGCGAACTGGCCAGGGTCCTATTGGAACTTTCGCTCCGGAGAGCGAATTGGCCAGGGAGCGAAAAGGCTGTGATTCATGCATACACCGCTTAGAGCTATGCTAGGTTTTACCTTTTGTCATTTAACAAAGTAACATACTGGTTACTCACTGCCCCATTCCTTCGCCGTGTGAAGAGCCTTCTCGGAGACTTCCTGGACGTCAATCGGCATTCCCATCTTTGTATCTTCCTGTTCATTCACACGGGTCTCAGAATCATCGCCTTCTGCATTGTTCGACGGCTCTTGGCTCGTTTCAGGTTGGTTTTCTGCAGGATTGTTGGACGCACTCTCTCGCTCTCCCTCAGGTGACGAGTCTCGTTCTCGGCTTGCGCCTAACCAGCTGGTTACGTTACTGAATACGGACGTCATTATCGCTATTTGCACAGTTATAAGTATAAAACCAACACGAAAAAAGCGTAAACAACTTTTTGTTGACAGTTTTTATTCTCGCGAGACTGCTTCCGAGATGGGCGTGACCAACAACGACAATAAGTATGCAACATAATGCTGTTCTATGATTAGGGCAGATAGGCAGATTCGATTGGATGCGACGCCGCGCCATCTCTCACTTCAAGTTTTCGACCACAGTATCTACAAATTGCGACTGAAGGTCATTTGCAACAGATGAAATGGATGGTGTTTGCCCCATATACGTGTTGCCGAATTTTTGAACGGACTTCTTTCTACAGTGTCAACTTTGCATCATCACAGATCCACAGAAGTTCAGTTAATTAAGCTAGTCTACTCCATTCAAGTTTTCAACTTAATTTGCCCATAAAAATATTGAAAATATTAATATTAAAATATAGGCTATTTCTATAGTTGACCGGTAATAAACAATAAAAAATTACATCGTGGAAAGTTGTTAGGAAAATGTTAATATTACAAAGCCACCAGTTCTACAGCATACAGATGTTAAGTAAACTACTCACGATTTGCATTCCTATGCTGAAGTGAGCAGTGACCGATCTTCGCTTTATTAATTTTCATATTATATCAATATATTTTTACTCTTGTCAGTTTCACTGTATTTGTTGTTTCTTGGTTTTTGTCATTTTTGCACTACACAGTATGACTCATATGTCAGTTACATGTATGTACAGCTTTGTAAAGTTAATGCTACTACATGGATTTAAATCATCACTCAGTGCTGTCAACTACTGCATTTATTTTCAGTGTTTTTAATGAACACGATAAACTGATGTTATACAGCATTATGTCCATTACCGTACATCACGTGCACACACTCTGCATGGGTAGACACATCTCTGCATTGTTCTTTCACCAATACCAGACATCTCTTGACAGTGGTATCACTGACTGTGTTAACTGTCACTGCAATGTTTTAATAATAATAATAATAATAATAATAATAATAATACTCATCAATATCATGCATCATGGTCACAGTACAGTGCAGCATTACTGGACAAAAATGCAAAGAAACTAAAGCTTTACAAACTCAACAATACCACTTATAATTCACATTTCATAACAACACCGACAATACAGCATTATGTTAAGACTATAACGGTATGGAATATGTCTGACATGTAAGAAAATGAACTAGCTCGCGAATCACATTCAGTACAATATGCAAATCGATTCAGAACAGCACTTGCTTAAACAATGCATGCAGTACAACACAACCCAGTGAAGAGTAAAACGCTTTAAAAACTAACTAGACTTCTCAAGTACAATTGGAAACATTCAATTGCAATAAAAAAACTGCACAGCGATAATGAAAACAGAGAAATAAAACTACCGGGTAAGTCTACAAGATGTAGGTTAATGACAGCCAAGTGAAATCTGTATCCTGTGATTTACAGTTACTACTACACTACAAAACTACAATAACAAAACTAAAATAGCATATATAATTTTAGAATTTGAAACCTATGCCTACAGTAGTAAATAGTACTATAACAGCAAATTATTACCACACTAAAGCAGTCCCATGTCCTGAATCAGATGTAACCTACTGTATGTAACAGCAAAGAAACAAAAAAGCAACCATTATAATACTAATCACACATCAATAATGTCTTACTGTGTTGGTCAATTTCCAACAGTACATGCAACAAATATCTGCAATACTCTGCATACAGAAGTAATTTAGGAAAATAAACTGAGCTAAGTCCAACCAGTAGCACAACAGATGGCACTACCAGTGTTCGAGTCAAACGAGAACGCCGTTCCCGTTCTTTTTTATGTTCCCGTTGTTTTTCTCTATACACCGTACTCGAACAGTGAACTGTAATTTTCCATGGATGTCATTCGGTTATAAAGCTGATCCGCTTGCTTCTGCATTCATGCATGTGTGTCCGACTGCTCTGATATACACTGTGTGTCAATAAAACGTGCTGTCAAATTTTTGCAATAACTTCATCAAATGTTAACCAATTTCGAAAATTCTTTTACTGTTAGAAACACTAATAAATTATATACAAAATAAATATAATACTTCTTGCCACCTCTTAAAAACCTCGTTGCACTACCATGTGAAACACAGAAATTTAAAAAAAGTGCATTTGCTCTACCGATTCTTGATGACAGAGCTATGCCAAACTTTTATCATAAGTTTGTGAATTGTTAACCAATTTATAAAACACATTCTACAAATTTGGAACATTGCTTCACTGCTTCAATGACTGCTCACTCGCACACCATAGTGTCAGAGCTCAAAATGTCCCCTTTCGCCCATACGCAGGCGCGAAGACGCACTCTCCATCAATTGCGCTATCAACTGCACTCTGTTGAAGGCCGTGCCAAATGTCCAACAGTTCCTCAACTTTGTGGACTCATGACTGGTACACGTGTTGCTGGACAAGGCAGTAAATAAGCCAGCAAAGTAATATGTTTATTTTAGTGTTTAAAAAATTTTAGTGGTGGAGTTGACAGCTTTGTCGTCAAGAACTGATAGAGCAAATGCACTTTTTAAAGTTTTATGTTTCACATGGTAGTGCAACAAGGTTTTTCAGACATGGCGAGAAGTATTATATTTATTTTGTAGATAGTTTATAGCTGTATCCAACAGTGAAAGAATTTTCAAAATTGGTTAACAGTTAATGAAGTTATTGCAAAAAATGCGACAGCACGTTTTTTAGACACAGTGTATGTTTGTGTATATTATATCATAGATGATACGTCCACCATGTGAGATAACTTACCAACTGGCACACAAAACTGCTTTTCGACTTTAACTTGTACATGCCTTATACTAACATTAAAACAAGCACCCAGAATGCACCAAAATGCACCATTGCCAGATAAAAATGAAAAAAAATTTCTGAAGAGTGGGTTTTTTTTGGTGCTTAGCATTCCCACTGCTTTTCATTTACAACTCGAACACTGGGCACTACTACATACAGGGTTCTGAATACATGCCTCAAGTTTCCACATTTCCTAACTTGCACATCTCCTTGTAGCTGTTCACTTAACAATGTCACTCATAACATAGTCCCTAATATCATGAAAAAAAATCATCAGAAATTTACAGCTCTCACACACACTCCTTTAACTGGATTTGTGGGTCACTTGAGCTGGGGTAATGGAAAAGCCCTAAAAAGAAAGGGATGAGGGAGTGGTGAAAGTTGACTATACGACAGGAGGAGCCGCCTCCCACCTCAGCTAGCACAATAACCTACACAGATGAAAGTCATATCAGTAAAGCAATAACATGCATAGCTAGCATACATCATAAGCAATTGCCAAGTTATCATATGCACAGTGCAAAGAATTACACAGGCGTCAGTAGAAATAACAAAACTATGATATACACAGTAAATGCTGAAAATATAAAAGATTCAATACAGAAACTGAACTGGTGAAACATCTGGTCGTCAAGTTTTAATGACACTTAATGCTGTCAACTGCCTCGCACAAAAAATGTTGGACCGTGAATTGAAACCATTCAGCAAATTATGTCAAAGTTTCGAGCTGATCATACTCGTTTCCATACAGGAGAAGTGACTCGTGTAAATTTCAGTGGGAGAGTGGAATAAGAAAAAAGAGTAAAGTATCCACAGTAACAACAGGGTATCCGCATCTCCAATACAGACGCTATAATGCATATGGGGATATTGTGAGAGCTGGAAGTGATGATGATATTTTTTTCTAACCTTTTCATATTTACAGTACAACATGTGGCCAGCATGTGTTCAATTGTTACAGCATGGTGACAACTTGTCAAAATAAGAATTGGTTTGCATGCCCTTCTCTAAAGCATTTAAACTTATGAGAAATACTGTAAAACCCATTTTTTCGCATGCCCTTTATTTCGCGAATTTCGCGAGCCTGGCAAGTTCGCGAAAATAACGGGCCGCGAAAAGTTGAATACAGTAGCGTTTCAGTGTAGTAGGAAGCAAAAACGCCAAAATTACGGGGTCCAAAATAATTACATTGACTCAAACGCCAAAATTAAGGGTGGCCAAAATTAAGGGTTCTACAGTAAGCTATA
>Ga0209255_1000433_pt1 | contig 10109 bp, 6 predicted proteins | sample WorMetvaBAHAMAS2_FD_187394 | JGI IMG/M metagenome (GOLD analysis project Ga0209255, IMG submission 187394) | Marine gutless worms symbiont microbial communities from Max Planck institute for Marine Microbiology, Germany - Olavius vacuus... | ecosystem: Host-associated > Annelida > Digestive...
CTGCCAGATTTTTATTCCGGTGAATGAATATTCTTGTGATATCGCCTGTATTACTTTATCGGTATGGTCTCCGTTACCAACCAGACATATGTCATTGTAGTCTGATTCAAAAGCGGGCGATTGGCAGTCCGCGGGCAAGTTCGCCGGCTCCTGAAGACGCTTCAGCACACACGGCACTCTGTCTTGCTGTGAAGGTAAGATGAGGTTGTGAACCTCCACAATGGAGACGTCCACTTGGTTGACGACCACGGCATTCGTGGAACTGTTGGATAGAATCCGACAGTTGACTTTGTGTTAACTCCATTTGGAGTGTACAGTGGCGTATGACATCAGTCACAAAACTATTAGTCATCGAGCAGCTGCTGCACCCGGCCCTGAAGTCCACCGTGAGTGCCCCATGACATAATTTCCATCTTTTCCCCTCCTCGCAACAAATCCTGGCGACGTCACTGGTCGAGTCCACGTTAAATTCCAGCCTATCGTGATCATGATCTGGCAAGCTGGATTAATAAAGGCGAATATTATCATACTACTATCATAATCTTAATTCATCTGTTGACATGCAGGTGGCCCATTACATCGAGACATAGCGACCGTGTGAGTGACTCTCTGCGATGTCGGCGAAGGCGGATGGTGGCCTGATTGGCAACCACGTCGGGCATCGTTCCGCTCTGCCGACCGTCGACGAGGATGAAGAGGATTCTCCGGAGACGTCGAGCACTCCGCCGGACGATGTCAGCCCTGACGAAACCACTCAGCCCAATGACGACGCGAATCATCCTCAGGTTGAAAATCTGAATTTTACCAATTTTAAAACTGCCTCAAAATTCACGAGTCTCGAATGCTGAAATGCAAAAAATATCTTATGAACGAAATTCACCCAGAAAGTGAATCCCTGCTTTTCGTCTTTGTAAACTTCACGCGTAATTTTATAAATTTACGATTTTTAAGTAAGTAAGTAAGTCAGTCACTTAGTTTATACGGCGCGCCTTTAGTCAACAATTTGGACTACAAGCATATTTAAAATGCCGTAGAATTAAAGACAATGAAATTTGCTTAGTAAGTAAGTCCCTGGTCGTTTATTTTTTCTTTAAACATTCCGCACGTAATTTCAGAATTATATGAACTTTTTTGCATAAAAATGCTAACAAGCTATACGTAACATCGCCACAGGTATGCAATGCGTAGCGGAATTTGTTTTAAGTTGGTGTTGCGCAGTGTCGAAAATTTGCCGGTTACTAGTAACGCGAAGCTTACGAATTCTACGGATGTAAAAACTGGTGAAATTTCGCAGCGATTTTTATTACTAATTTTAACATGCTGAAGGTCACGAATTCTCAATATCTATGCATCAGGTGGATGAAGAGGACGACGTCGACGAGCCGATGGCTGTCAGCTCATCAGAGGCGACCCTGTCCGACACGGAGGCGAAGGAAGCTCTGCCGGATGGCTCGGCGGCCTCGGTCCAGCCAGAGGAGGCGACGGCGCCCAGCGCAGCTGACAGCGGGGACCAGTCCAGCTCAACCTCGGACGAGTTCGATCCGTCAACGGTCGTCCGTCGCCGCCGCGACGCCGAGGGGTTTATCGGTGACGGGGTGGACCTGATGGGGTTCAAGCGACGCGCCGCCGAGCTGGGATACAGCGACGAGGACCTGGACACGGACGAGGAGGACTGGGAGAGTTCCGAGGACGAATACATTGGACTGATTCCGATGCTGTGCGCTCGGTGTATGAAATGTCTGCGACGTCACTGGTTCGAAAAACGAGCAAAGTGCTTCCTCGTCGTCTTTAACGTCATCTTCTGTGTACGTATATTACTTACTTACTTACTTACTTAGTACTTAGTTCCTTTGATCCCTTGCGGACTGGACACCAGCTGATGGTAGGAGAAGAAGAGGCCGGTCAAAGAAGACTTGGCGGCAACATTTCGTGAAGACATACAGAGTAGTCCAGAAAAAAATGCACAAAGTTTAATGCCGACCTCTTTTACTCCTACCATCAGCTGGCATCCAGTCCATTGCACAGTGAGCTGAGCGTCTGAAGAAAAAGATGAAGAATATTACGAAGAAACTTTGCCATTGACAACAATGGTCTACGCAAGAAATGGTGTATAACTACCGCACAGAAATTTCAGGAACCGGAAACAGAAGTGTCACAACGTAAACTGCAAAAGTTTTATGCACATTCGTTTGTTAAGCTGATGTGGGCATAGAGGCTCACGCCTGCGCCCATAATCATCATTGCATTGCATTGCATTACAATGCCATACTGCCAGTGAAGGTCACAGCCCATAAACGCTAACTGCCCAAAATGGGAGAAGAAAAAAAAAGAAAAAAACATACATATAGCATGCTTATGCTATAACCTGCACCCGGCTATAAAACCATGATGCCGTTTTAATAATGTGTACCGCACAGCAGCACTAGTCCCTCCCTACGTGTCAACACTTTTACATTCGTAACTTTATCTATCCATGTAACATGTATTTTTCGCAAATTTGCCGATGACCCGATGTGCGATACTTGGGCGCCCGTGGGCATGCCTCTCAATAAGTGGGGAGTGGGGATAATGCCCCAATAATTGGCCGACTGATGACCTTTTTCCATTGAGATAAGCAGCAGGTGCGATCATTCATAAGACCTGTTCCACACCTACCATTTTCGTGCTAGAGCTGCAGCAGGGTGTCCACGGGTCCTAAAAGTTCTTGAAAAGTCGTGAAATTCATCTTTTGATTTGTCAAGCCCTAAAAGTTCTGAATTGGGATTTAGGTGCTGAAGAACTCATAAAAAGTTATGAAATTCTAGAATGTGGTCCTGAAAAAGCAAGCCACTGATGAAGTAATTTTTGTGATCTAATTTATGTAAAGTTAAGGAACTAACTAGGCATTGTTTTAGCATCTATGAGTAGCACAGATAGTTTAATATACATAGATTTTTTGCTGTCACATATGAGTTAGCAGACCATAAACAATATTGGAATAGGGTCATAATTTTCTGGGATTTATAGTACTAAAAAGTCCTTTAAAGTCCTGATTTCAGTTTCAGTCATTTAAGTGGGACCCAGTGTGTTATACAGACCGCCCCCCTAGGGGGTGTAGACTTTCCTGACTTCAAATAACACCCCCTTGTCTGACCCCAAACCAGACCCCTCTAGCAGGGTACATCATCCCTAAAGTAGCCAGCGCACCGTAAATCATAAAATGCACAAAATTTGGTAAGTTGATGCAAAGGAAAATTATTAAAATTGTTGCCACCAGATGTCAGATTTTAAGGCTAAAATGCACCAAATGCACCAAGTGGTTTGTCGGCTGGAGCTGTGCCCCAGACCCAGCTTGGGGAGCTTACAGCGCTCCCCCAGACCCCCTAGCTGGATTTTAGGGGGCCTACTTTTAAGGGAGGGGAGGGGATGAGAGGGAAGGGGGAGGGGAAGGAAGGGGAGGAAACCGCCTGTTTTCCCGTTACACCCCCAGCCACTACATTCTAGATAAAGGCCTGATGGGACCCTGTGTAGTATTCATCTTACTTATACCTACTGATAAGTTGCTGAGTGCTGACTTCATTTCATCCATATTAGTGCCTTAGCATAAAACTGACAGAATATAGGAAGATGACTGTATGCAGTTTACTTGCACCGGCGGCTGCGGTGCGTGACTGCAAGTAAAGCGCCATGGGAGGTCAGGCGGTGCCCGGTACCGAGCGAGCGCTTGTCTGCTGCTATAATGCACAGGCTACACACTACAGCACGATTATATGAAACACGTGCCGAATTGGTTCATATAGCTGCACTGCAGCCAAACTAACTATAGGATCTTATATGCCTCATTGACCGTCACGATATGTCGCTGTCCCTGAATTTTCAAGATTGCTTTCATCTGTCCGCGTGTCCTTACACATTCAGATTTTGACCGTTTGCATTCTGTCGCTGACACTTGCTACTTGTGCTGTTCTAAATAGCTTATGAAACGCTATCATGGCGCCTCCGTGACGGTTTAGGCTGTAAGGAATGCTACGCGAACACAAATGTACTTACTTACTTACTTACTTACTTACTGGTTGTTACATAAGATTAGCACAGTATGAAAAACGTCATGACGTATATTATTTGCGGTCTTGGACTGCCTAAAAACCGTGATCAGCTTCGGCCCATACACTCGAGCTACGAGTATTTGATGCTATCTTTATACCCTTCTCTTTATGACACTTTATGCGTGCGCCATATTTTCACCACATAAAACGATCCGTTCAAAAGTTATCGCAAATTTTTAGGTCGCCGGACGTCAGTCGGAATACCTTATAAAATACTGTCGTCCTCTTTTTGACACCCGACCTCTTAATCTCCCATAGCGCCCCGTCAGAAGTATAATATGTTTGGTCGTCTGCCGAACTGTAACAATTTTAGCCAAAAAACACTATGAATGTTCAGTTCACCGATTGCTAAAGCGTTCCATGCAAAATTGTTGATTCTGTAGGTCAGTGCATTATTATGAGACCCGTAAGTCCAGAATGAGTGGCAGGACGTCGGACGGCTTCAAGTCGCAATCACAGATCTATAAATAGTACCAGATGCCGCACCTCCTATTCACGCTGTATCATCTCATGTAGCCACCGATAAGGACCCCTCCAAGTAATCTACAACCAATCGCAACTCGCGGAAAGAAAGCACGTGGCACGCTATTGGTCGATATCGGCTGTTCCAGTGAGCGCGCACCCCCGTTCCGTTAGTTATTACAACGAAATTAGCATCGGGCGGCCATATTGGTAATATGGAGGGGCTGCTAACAACAAATATAAATATTCTATCCAGTACTGTCCCTGTGGTCGCAATGCATATCAATTACCACCTTTCCCAGTTTGTCTGCGCTTCATGACCTTGATCTTTGCTTTTTGTGATCTTTAACTGACAACAGTATGGCTGTTTTCATAGGCGTAGCCAGGATTTTTGCACTCCAGTCTCACCCGAAATGTTGACGACCTTTTTTACTCGTCGTCCTTCTCACTTTAACCCACTAAATCAAACCCTCCTTCACCCAATAAAAATGTGACTCCTCCCCTCCAAGGAGGGTGCACTCTCGCCGTTTTTGTGGGTGCACTTACAACTTACCCCCAAAATTCAGCCCCAATTTTTATTTCTTGCTCTGGGGGTGCACCGCTACCGTGCTAAGGAAAACCTACCAAGTGCCAAAATAGTGAAAATCGAGTTTAATGCAAATTTGGACTAGGTTTTCCCCATTTTATAACATTTAAGGAATGCAGGAAAGTGCCTTGAAGTGAAAGAAAATGATACAGAAGAACACAGTAATTCTATGTTTCTTAATGTTGTAACTAGTTCTTTTTAGTGATTTTCCCAAAATTATTCTGAGGGAATTGCTAGGTTTTTCCAGTTTAGGATAGACCTGTACCTACTGCACCCCCGGCTACGCCTCTAGCTGTTTTCCTCTGTAAATGTTATGTCTAAACTTGGTGGATCCAGAGAATTTGCTCTAAAAGTTTCCCACTCAAACATTTCCATAGTTACGACGACTTTAACTTTCTAAGAGCGGCTCTGAAGTTTTGTTCAAGATTTGCGTCGCGATGAAATTCGTGGATGATGATGATGATGGTCAGGTTTAGGGTCGGGGATAGAGCTAGGAATGGGGTCGTAAGTTTGTCACATAAAGTCGTAGCCGACAGGATATCCGACACCCATACACAGAATGACGTGTGGCGGCCAGCTCAACCCACTCGCCGCGTTATGAACGTGTTTATTAGAAAATCAACAGTCCTCGGCGCACATTATAGCAATAAACGAAGCATTCCGGTCTATACGCATGACCGTTATTATGGCGCCGCTAATGTCTTCTGCGATTGCATTTAGTGGCGCCCGCTATAAACCAGTTTCCACTTCAAAGCAAGCCTCCTTCTACCGCGGGCGATGTAGTCTTCCCACTTACCATAAATCCATACTCGCCCACTTTTCCCATTCTGTTTCCGAATGCTGCATCGGTAGGACCATTCTGTTTTGCATGCAGAGGTATAACTGTAATGTAGACAAGGTCTGCTGTGGGTTGATGACTGATGTAATTAAGTCACTTTGTGCCACTTCTACTGATCATCACGCTGCAACAGCTAACCTACTCCATGAGATTATAATGGTCAGAGATAATTTTCTAACGCTTCCCGGATGGTTTACACATGATGATATAAACGACATTATCTTTAGTATATGTGTCTCGTGAACAGTGTGTTACATGTGCCCTGTGTGCTTTTTGCTAGTTTTTCTGTTTTTATCTGCATTGTCTGCTATGATTCTGTCTATTGTGTACTTTGGGTACGATTTTAGTATTAAATAAATACTATTTCGCCGACAAGTATGTCTGTTCTCAGTCCCGGCGTTCGCATCGGAGTGCGATAAATGTCTGCTTTGTCTATACGGTGAACCGATTTCGCGCATTCCTGCCGCACATTTCGGGACTCATTTAAACGCGAAAAAACACATACATCGGGCTACAACGAGAAACAGAGGCACTTCTAAAACAGAAACAGCTGTCATGACGATATTGTACATGGGCTTTCAGGAGACGGATCAGTTCATTTGATTTTCGTTTCGTTATGGTGCATGGCATAAATTATTGTCACGATTATCTGACCCTCTGTTCCAACAGCAGTAAATACTCAGTTTCGTATATTTTATTCCAAAACGGGTCTAAGACGAAATTTAAACCGAACACTTATTATCGTCGTTCGGATAATCTCTTTGTCCTATGATATTTTTCGAGTTACGCAATTTCTTCTATTCTATTTTTATTTACATCAGACCACGAAAATTCGTAAAACACAGAAACAAAGAAACTGTGCACGTTGTTAAGCGTTTAGCAAAATACAGCGATCGCTGCTGTGCAGTTAGGCCTAGATACGACGTGTTTAGTGTGTTTGGCGGAACTCGTAGATCAAGAAGGCTTTGTTGCGACAAAGTGCGTCAACGTTGCATAGCTAGATATCTCGAGGCCGAGGAATGATCGTTTCCAGATCCATGCCTCTGGTGGCCAAGGGCACGTCGAAAACCTCCGATACCGGGGCGAATATAGGATTTTTTTCATAACGGGAGTAGGCGGTAGGGGAGACAGTGGGGTCTCTATAGCTCTCTAGCTCTCGCTCTAAAGTGGGAACCACTTTAGAGCGAGATAAACGCTAGATAAACCCCTAGCGCGATAAACGCAGGAGGGGCCAAAACTCAAAGCGCATTTAAGGTGCCATTTTTATTTTCACTTCACCAAATTATCGTCTCCGAAATGAACTATAATGCATCGAACGGACATTAAACCAGCTTACTATTACTAAATATTAATATAATAAAGTGCACAACTTTCAAAAATGCTATTTAAAATATCAGCATACTAGCACTGCACAACCATATCCTATCAGCAGCGTCCGAGCATTTTAGCGCATAAATAAGTAAGGAGCCCGCAAAAATTCCGAGAGGAGAATAAGTAAGTAAGTAAGTGAGTGAGTGAGTAATTCTTTAATAAACAAACGACAGACGTACTTAGGTTACAGTACAACAGACAGCGCGACTACAAACATGCACAAGGTTGTACTAATTATTACTGATAACAAATTTAAGACCATTGCGTCTGTGCATAGCTACAGATTTCTCTATCATTTCACCGACTTGAGTAGATTGTAGGTGATGATTGGAGGCACTTGGGGCATGAGGGGGCAGCTATCCCTAGCGCGATAGATCGCAGACTGCCCAGCCACGATCCGTGGAGCGCCGCACTCTGGCGGTTTTATTCCAGGCAGTGAAGTGGCCTTCAAGACTACAAGACGGCCGGCTGTTTCTGGTCGTGGCTTGGCACTTGTTGACGTCTAAGGCGCCAGTAGATTCGCTTCCCGCTGTTTGGATTATCATATCATGCTGCTGTGTCTCTGCCTACAAGTTTACGACCATCGGGCACAGACATATCCACCGATATGATTCTCTCTCAGTGATAATAGTAAGTAAGTAAGTAAGTAGAGTTTCGTGCAGTTTCATTACTTAGGCCAATATTAGATTTTATTAACAAAACTTGTCCTTAATTGTCCTTGAATTTAGACCCCATTTTTCATCTTCACAAAAAAACTAACAGACCATACACTGGTCATCTTTATTCACCAAAATGGTAGAAATATATAAAAGAAAGAGAAAAAAATACAGTAATAGGCCTAACAAAAATAACCTTAACTATAAGCAATGCAGAACATATTAAACAGACATTAAGTACTAATAAACCTTATCGTCATCAGCAGCATTTACCAAAAATTTCTCAAATGCTCAAATTTCTCTTTATTACTTAGGCCAATATTAGATCTTATTAACAAAACGTGTCCTTAATTGTCATTAAATTTAGACCCCATTTTTCATCTTCACAAAAAAACAGACCATACACTTAAAATTACATCAAGTGATTACTTTTTATATATCAATTTTCTTCGTAATACGTGATCAAGTCAGCCAGCACACAGCCAGGCTTTTTTTCTCCCAGTGCTACACAGTTGCTAGCAGACCTTCAATCTGATCAGTCGACTGCGTCGTATTTGTGCATGCGTTGGAGACAAATACATAAAACCGAATTTTGCGCTCGCTTCTTCTCGTCTCCGTTCGCGCGGTCAGTATCTTTTTTTTCGGTAATTTGACCTAAGATCACATAATGTTTTTACAGTGTATTGAAACGAAATCAGGCCTAAGCTAAAGGTTTTGTTTCGAGCTCCCAAATAGTGTTATCAAAAAACGTGCCATAAAATTTAAAACCAGTTTAAAGTATGCCTAATTGTATGTTTTAAAGATAGTTAAGTTTAGTTAAGTTATTATTTCATATTGTATTTTGTTGTTGCTACCATGTTTATGGTACATTGAAGATTATCAAACGCGCCGTATGATGAATTGATTGTGTCACCTACCCGTCCAGCGCTTGTTAGCAGACTCTCTATCGCTTGATAGAGTAACTGTTCTTTAGAAAGTCAAATCAACGTTTCAATTCTCCCGATACTATGAGCACGCTTGACGGAATTGCGGGCCTGAAACGTACAGTGCAATTGTACAGAACAAAGGCAACACGAAGTGTGAACTTACACATGTCCTGAAACTTTTAACAACATTTCTCTGGGCACGTTCCCTTTCGTCGTATCGATTCTGACAGCTTCTGAAGACAAGCTGGCATAACGAAGTTCCATAACAGCGCAGATGTGTAGACCTGTCTTGACTTTTTACCTTTTGCTTTCAACAGACACCGCTGCAGAGACAGCACAGCTGCGATGGAGATGCCGTGACAAGGCGAACTGTTTCTTTTTTTCTTTTCCAGTTGGCGAATGTGTTCAATTAAACCGCCGCGGAAGATTGGCAGATGCTGATACACGCGTAGACGCCGTGGCTGGCGTGTTTTGGAGAAAATTCGGCTTTGAACATCGAGAAACGGACAGAGCTCCCCTGGACATGATCCCCCTACGACAAAACACTTTTACATCAGAGATGTCCACGAATCCACGTTCTGTGTGTGTGACCCGATCCGTTTCTCTCACGGTGACGCCAAAATTGAGTTTTCAAATTATATCTATTAACGTCGTCCATGTTGTTAAATTTATATTTTAAAATGTTGAGTCTTGTAAACACGACATGCACGAGAAATATGTAGAGTAAACAAGAAAACAAAACATGTTTTATTTGCAAAAAAAATCAAATTAAACAGAATTTTTCGACATGGTATTTTTGTTTCGTTATTGTTCAGCTGTTCTCTTGAGAACTAACAAAATTGAAGTCCCTTTTCTACAATATTTAACCCGACCCGTGGCCATACTGTAAGAATAACCTTGCAATATCACTGCATTTTACTGCAAGATGACGGATTCGTCCTAGATTGGAATTATTTTTGTCCGCGAATGTCTTTGGACGTATTTGAACGTATCTGGACTTGGAACTCACTATCCATCCCACGTTAGATTATGCCGTGCTGTGGACACCTTCAAACGACACCTCAAGACCCAGTCTTAACCTGATGCCACCAGCGCCTCTGTATCTACGGACTTTATGGCGCTATACAAATGCTTTTATTATTGTTATCATTATTATCGTGGGTGTTTTTATTCGAGGGGGGGGGG
>Ga0209255_1000434_pt1 | contig 10105 bp, 5 predicted proteins | sample WorMetvaBAHAMAS2_FD_187394 | JGI IMG/M metagenome (GOLD analysis project Ga0209255, IMG submission 187394) | Marine gutless worms symbiont microbial communities from Max Planck institute for Marine Microbiology, Germany - Olavius vacuus... | ecosystem: Host-associated > Annelida > Digestive...
CAGTGGTTGAAGATAGACCTATAATGTCCGTAAAATATTGTCTCCCAGTTCCAGTCTTCTACTTTTGGCGAAAACTATAACGCACCCTGCAGCGCGGTCTCTCTGCGATAGCTGAGCATCTTGTTGTCTGCTAGCAATGAAGACAGCTGCGGAAAAACAATGTTTAGATGTCAGTATTAATCTTTCCACTCATTTTAATACAAAATTTTGTTACTATTTTGGATATATAAATATCACATAAATTGTTTTAACTTCAGCTTCATTATTTTGATTTGTGTTACTTAATATGTTATTGTAGATTTAAGGTAACTTCATGGAGTGTGCTGTGACTTTGTGCTTATCGCCTTGTTAGTGACACAGTTGAAAAACATACTTCATAGTCACTGTGCACTCACGTAAATGCAGTTAATTGAATCTAGTTGCATTCTGTGAGCTGCAGTCACACTGTTTGATTGCAGCCACGACTCATTCGACTACTTGGTCAGAGTGTGTTCGATGAATACGCGGGCAAGATCTACCAACTCAAGTTCTATCAAGAGACAGCATTTGGCAGTGCAGCAGACCATTATTGACTGTGATAACTGGCTCTGAGATATGCACACTGTTATTACAGACCGAGGGTTGGCAGTCATGTAAATACTCTGATGAATTTTTGTCATTTTAACCATATCAAAATGTCACTGGTAATGTTATTGCTTTCTGTGATTGGACAATTCCCTAATCTTACTTCCTTCCATATGCGTGCATTTTCTTAGTGATGCATCAAAGGTTGCTTTCCATTTTTGAAGTTTTTGCTGAAACTTTTGTGATGTCACCGAGTAGGGATGTAAATATTGGCCAAGTGCTGTAAATGACGACGATGATGATGATGTGCAATGATTTAATGTGCACTTAAAAGCTGATTAGAAGCCAGCTTAGCCTAGCGCACAGTGCCAAAGTTAAAACTGACATTCCTGAGAAAAACAAAAACAGCTGGAGTCCGTGGAATCAGTCCGGTGAGTGGAAAGGAAGAAGAACTATGGAGGAAAGGATTTGTGGAAAAGATGAGTTGTGAGCCTGCCGTGGAAGAGAGGAGTAGTAGATGGAGACAGTGGTGATGAAGGAAATGATGAGTGAGAGATCCGATGAGAGTGATAAGTCTTCATGATCAGCTGATTTCAGGGTTATGCATGATGGAAAGAGCACTGATTACGCACCGAGAGCAAAACTTATTCAGCTCAACTGACAAATAAGTGATTTATTTGCTGCAGAAAGACAATGTTTAGATGTCAGTATAAATCTTTTCACTCATTTTAATACAAAATTTTGTTACCATTTTTGGTATATAAATAACAGATAAATTGTTTCAACTTCAGCTTCATTATTTTGATTTGTGTTACTTAATGTGTTATTGTAGATTTAAGGTAACTTCGTGGAGTGTACTGTGACTTTACGCTTACCGCCTTACCGTTACCACCTTACCATTACCGCCTTACCATTACCACCTTACCGTTTCTGGTCTGTCAGTGTCGAGTTTGCAGTTATTAACTAAGTGAACTCTGTTGATTTTGTTGGTACTTTTAGTGATACATCAATGAAAAAATATCACCACAAAGTTTAAAATAACCTTCAAAGGTTAGCAAATTTCCTTGCATCACTACATCTCCTTCCTGTATCGAGTTTCAGTAGTTTTGGACACCGTGTATTGTGGTTTAGCAGTCCTGTATGTTAGGCCATTCTAAATAACTCTAATGTAACGTAATGTAATGCAATCTAACCTGACAAGTGGCAGTTAAAGCATGTCTGTCTGTCTCCCTGTCCTTTAGCAATACAGTACATTTTTACCGCGCTGCATGTAATGCAGACGCGGTATAGCGATGAGAATTCTGTCTGTCTGTCCGTTCGTCTGTCCGTCTGTCTGTCACACGCGTGTATTGTGAAAAAAACGGAAGAAAGATCTGTCCAGATTTTTATACCGCACGAAAGATAATTTAGCCTAGTTTTCTGAGAAGAAGAATGATTGGTGGGAGCGACCCTTTCTACCTGAAATTTTGGGTCAACCGGCCCCGTTGGATCAAAATCGCCGATTTTCAACCCATAATTGCTCGTAGCGCCTCAGCCGTAACACCTAGCGAAAAAAGTTCAATTAATGCTAATAGGAAGTCCACTACGCGCTTTCCAATGAGCTCAAGATGATCGTCGTACATTGCCCCTAAGTCCCCCAAAGGGGGTCTGAAAAACGCAAAACGGTCGATTTCCGTAAAAAATCGCACTTCGCTTGAAGAAAGTCTGCTACAAAGTTTCTTTGTGTGAAAACTGTCAACGGCAAAGTTGTAAGGCATTCATTGGCCTAACTAACCGTGCAAAAATGATTGGTGGGGGCGACCCCTTCTACCTGAAATTTTGGATCAAAGTGACCGCGTTGGAGCGAAATCGCCGATTTTCGATCTTTTTTCGCTCGTAGCGACTCAGCCATAACTCCTAGTGACAAAAGTTCAATTAACACTAATAGGAAGTTTACTATGCGCTTTCCAATGAGATTAAGATGAAAATCGTACGTTATCCCTAAGCCCTCAAAGGGTGGCACGAAAACGCAAAGTGTCCGAAATTTTAACAATAAGCTGCGATAACTCCGAAACGGTACGAGATAGGATGTCAGTTACTTTAATCACTAATAGGAAGTCACATACAGGCTTTCGATTGGTACCGACCTCGATGTCCTTGAATGACCTTGAACGCCTTTATTTTGCGTTTTTTCACCGAATTCGACAGATTTTCAGGCCGATTATATCACAGTGGTTGAAGATAGACCTATAATGTCTGTAAAATATTGTCTCCCAGTTCCAGTCTTCCACTTTTAACGAAAACTATAACGTACCCTGCAGCGCGGTCTTTCTGCGATAGCTGAGCATCTTGTTTAAATTGAATGTTAAATTCCTGCACTTTCCTTTCCTTTTTTACAGCAGTAAAATTATTGAATGTGTTGTCAAATTACTTACTGATTATCTATCTTCCAATAATCTTCTAAATCCTCACCAGTCTGCTACTGTAAACATCATTCCACTGAAACTGCTCTTCATTATATTCACGACCAACTCATTAATGTCACAGGTTCTCAGAAAATCTCCTGTCTACTCGTCTCTCTTCTTGGTTTGGGTTTCACAGATCTGTCTTAAATTAGTTTAAATCTTATTTATCATCTTGGTCTTTCCATATTAAATGTCACAGCTCCTTCCCTTCCTCTCGTACCTCCTCATGTGGTGTTCCTCAGAGTTCTGTTCTCGGTCCTCTTCTATTCATCATGTACACAACCCCACTCAGTACTCTCATTTCATCTCTCTCTTTAAGCCATCACCTTTATGCTGAGGATACACAACTTTTTCTCTCCTTTTACCCGTCTAACCTTGACTCCAGCATCACCCACCTCCAAAATGCTATGCAAGCTATATCCTCCTAGATCTTTGCCAACCTTTTGATTCTTAACACTTCAAACACTGAATCTCCCTTCATTGGACTCAAACAACAGCTCGCTCCTGCTCACTTGACAGTACGCTCTGCTCGTAACCTTGCTTCATTTTTGATGAACATCTTACTTTTTCTGACCACCAAATTATTGCTGTGCATCCCGAAAGGCATTTGTATGCTGTGTATGGCATTGTATAACAGTAAGTACAATAAGAACAGAAGTCACTGATTGAGCACTGCTAGTTGTAGGCAACACAGAATAACAATGAGTTATGCTTGTATGCTTGAACGTGCAAGTTTCATTCAGTCAGCTCAACACTTGAACCACACTGTTGTTGCTAATTCGTAGTTCCTTGGTAGCTCGTAATGATTTTACTGGATTATGATAGTCAACAATGTTTAATCAATTTTTCTTGGGAGAGTGAGTCAACAGATGCCAGTGACATGAACGTGTGCGCCATGTTTTCATTAACTGTAGCATATTACACTGTTTGTCATGTTATTTTGGTGTCAGTTGTCGTGTGTAATTGTTATACTGTGAGATTCCGTCAGAAATACAATGCAAAGTTTGCTGTATTTGTTGCCAGGACTTGACAATAGTTTTATTTATGTATTGAATATCTGTTATCACTATTACAGTGCACAAATGCCAAAACAACCCGAGAGTTACTGTAGCTGGACATAACCAGGGAACATGGTGACAGTCATTTACACCAAGTCTAAGTCTGATGCAGTAAAGTTCCTGATATTTTTCAGAATGTTGCCGGTAAGTTAAGTTCTAATGTGGTTCCGATTTTAGACAGGCTCATGCCAAAAATTTATCGCAGCGGGTTTGGCAACTTGGCGACCAATATGCTGATGACTTTTTAGTCATAACCCTTTTTAACGTCCCTTATTAAAGCTACTAATAAGCCATTCCGCCATTGGAACGGCCCCCTTGCTAGTCTAGTATTGTCTGCGAAACGTAGACCCAGAAAAATTTTAGTTCCTTTTCTAAGGGGAGGGGGTTAACCCCAATAACCCCCTTGCCTACGGGCCTGTTTATAAGCATAAAATATTACTTTAACCAATAATGCAACAATGCAGTAAATAAACTCCGTGACGGCGTGATCTCTATGCTGACTTTTAACATTATCCTGTTATCTATTTTTTCCTTGTCGACTTATTGTGATTCATTGACAGTTGCAATAGACATAGGCCTACGTTAACATACGCGTGTCAGCTAAGACGACTGAGTTAGTGAATAGAACAACGACTGCAATTGTCAAGCGCTGTATATAGACGATTCTGCTCACACTGTTACATACAATACGTGATGTTCTGTATCAAAATCATCTAATATAACTATCATACCTGAAACCGATTTGGCACAGTAGTCATAAAAGTAACGACGAATAATTGCTGTCATTTGACGCTCGAATTTACTAATGTATTCATGAATGTACACAATCGATCACCTCATCTAAACCAACCGGACCCCTCGTATTTCAAAGAAACTTGTCAAACACCTGTGCTACAGAGCTTTCCTTTTCACAGGCCACAAGACTGCGGGATTGTCGTGTATGTGGACTGACAACAGTACCAAAACAAACCAGCGCATTTTAAAACGACACTTGGGGAATGAACGTCAGCTTGTCATAATGTCACAATAAATTCACAATGTATAACACTGAATGCAATGCCACAGTCATTAACTCTAGAACAATTAATTGAAATTTATCGATAAGCCTTGCATCTTTTCATCAAATAACCCGCTAAAGGCAATCTGATTCTTCAAGGGGTGCGGTTGTTAATCACGATTATACGCTGTTAAAACTACTGTTCCATTAACAAAGCATTAAACTAAAAACCAAAGCGCAAAGCACATTAATTTCAGCAAATATATGTGCAAATTAGTACAAACATGTAAAACGGATGCGTAGTTACAACGAGTTTCAAGCAGAAGTTGGAACGCTGATACTTCAACCGTTCAACGACGTCAACTTGCACGCTAGACAAATGCAATGTAAAAAAGCCGCATGTTAATAGCATGGAATGTAAACGAGGTGCAGTAAAAGCATTTACGATGTCATTTTTAGAAACATTAACGATATTTGTCCACAAATGGAAATATTTACAGATGCAGATAAAATCCGCAGCGCGCTGCAAGGTCGAGTATAATCAAATGTGTGCGTCAGATGTTGGATCGAGATTCGAGAAACGCGAAGCAATGTCGGCAAGTCGCTGGCAAAGTCACCAATCTTAACGTGATGCATACAATATTGGGCGGAACTGGACGACGCGTGGAGCACACTGCTCTGATGCTGTTCTTCATCAGTTACACAGAAGCGTTCTCTAAACTGTGACAGTTTAGACGTGCGACGCCTTGACGTGGGCCTAATCACTAAGAAACAAGCACAATTACGGACCGAAAATGAGCAGACTGCCGAGGTCATTCTCCGGCGCCCAGTTACACCACATCGTGTCTGACTCTAGCTCAGTCCGCTCGTCATTATGCGTATCGGACTCGTCTTCGCCGGTGGTGGACGGGCTGCGAGCGGCAGACTGACCAAGAGACGGCGACGAAATGAGCCGCCGATAGTCGGACAGTTCGCCACCGTTAGACAGAGCGTCGTCCTCGTCTGCTGAAGTCAGCAGCTGGTTGCACGATTCGGCCACTAGCTCGCTCCAGTCCTCACTGCGTACTTCCAATTCCTCGTCGTAGTCCGTCGACGGCGGCCAGTCAGTCTCTGGTTCGTCGATCGATGGCAGACAGTCGCCCTCAATGACCATGGTGTCTGTTTGACCTGCCAGAGCACTCAGTGCGTCGGTCAAGTTCTGCTCCATGTTGGCACTGAGCAGCGTTTCACCAGCGTGTGTCGTCGACAACAGGCGCTGAATGCTTGGAAACTTATCAACAGCGTTTTCGTCACCAACAGCCGTCGACGCTACAGCGAGGTACTTGTGAGGCGATGTAACTGCAGCTCCCGCACCCAGTTCAACAGCCGACCGCTTCCGGTCAGGCACGTTACCGGTATGGTTAGTGGCTGGGATGACGAAGTTGCCTGCCAGCATGGATGTAGTTGTCGTGGCGACGAAACTCGGCAATTTCTGGTCACTTATCATCTCACGTTTAATCGGCGTCACGACCGCTGTCGGTACCGATACCAGAGACAGACCACTGCTACTAGAACTCGTCGCTATCTTAGAAACAGCCAACCTCGTCGTGTCGCCGACGCGTATCGCCGACACGCGTCTCAAGTTGTTTGTGCTATTTCCGGGAAGCACTGAAACAGGCGTGGCGGTCGTGGACTTAGCGTTCATCTGCGGCACGGTAATGGTCGCCGGCCTTTCGTCGATCTTCGTCGACTTTTCTCCGTCTCGGAACACGAGCTTCGCGTTCACAGGGACGCCAAGGATCGGCCCGAACTCTGCAGAGTGGAAAAGTCGCACATTGCTGGCAACAAACTGCGGCGCTGCTATGCTGGAGGTCGATACCGGATATGACGTAGTAAGTGACGGCAACAGCAGCGAAGACACTGATCGCTGTTCACATGGGCCGCGGTTCCGGTGACCCCACAGATTCTCACGAGTCTTGAAACTCTTACCACAGTGCAGACATTGGAATGGTCGTGCGGTGGAGTGGATGCGTTCATGAAGACGCACAGCCGACGAGTCTTTGAAGCGCTTTCCACAGATGCTGCACTCACACGGATACTCCTCGCTGTGCCGATACAAGTTGTGCTTCTTGAGATGAACTTTCAGTTTGAAGCCGATGTCACAGACCGTACAGCGGTATGGTCGAACCTCGGCGTGCACCTGTAGATGTTTCGCTAACGTCGCAGTCGACGCAAACCGTTTGTCGCAGCGAGCGCAGTCGTAGCGCTTCACTCCCGCGCACCCGCCAACATCAACCGAACTCGAGGAAATCAAACCTATCGCGGCGCTAGCTTCCTCTGCCGAGCGAGTCGAGTCGGCGTCGGTCGTGTCCGGGGACGAGCAGATGGCATCCGGCGACGACGAGAAGCCATTGTTGATGGTGCTGTATCCTGGCGTCCCTGTATCCAGTTCGTCGAATGTGTGCCAGAAATCTACAAATGACGTATCAGATGACTCGAGCATCGTGTTGAGGTTAACGTCGAACAGTTCACTCTCTGGTTCCGTTTTTATCACTACTTCGCTGCCTTCGTTTATATCCTGACTTGAGGATTCAGCTACTGCGGTCGTGCTGTCTTCATCAACTTTGTTGACTTTGTCGTACTCCGTGGCTGGTGGTTGGAGATCAGCGAGGTCAGGTTTCATGTCTTCTTCGACTGGTTCAAACTGCGCGGATGTTAAAGTGGTGGTGTTCCGGGTCGGTCGTGTTGACGTTAAGGCAGTGTTGACAGTGGCTCGGCGCTGCCGCTGGTGGCCGGGCACTGTCACAACGCCAGCTACTCCTAGCTGCTTGTTCCTTGATGCCATCTTACCGCACGTCTTGCTGCGGTTCTCGTGATGCCACAGACATTCGCTGGTCTTGAACGTCTTGCCACACAACGTGCAGCCGTATGGTCGCACATCCGAGTGGATTCGCTCGTGAGCACGTACCGCAGTCGAGTCCTTGAAGCGTTTCCCACAAATACGACACGTCTCATTTAGCGCGGTCGTGTGCTTAAAAAGCTCGTGCTTCTTGAGATGATAACGCTCCTTGAAACCGATGGAGCAGATGCTGCAGACGTATGGACGATCATCGGAGTGTGTCCGGATGTGGTTCTTATACGATGAATTCTGCGCGAACGCTTTCCTGCAGATGTTACATGTCCAGTGCGACTTGGAGCCGCCGACCGACGTCGACGACGATGGTTGTGTGGCCAGTGTCCCTGACGCTGTAGCAGTAAGTGCTACAGCAACGTTGACAGAGTTGTTTGGCGACGCGGCGACGCTTGTCCTTTGTTCGACATTGGACGGCGCGGCTGCTGTCTCAAGCGCGATGACCGACGCCACGTCGTTGGTGGTGCGGTGGATCGACGAGACGTGCATGCTGAGGTATTTCTCACTGGCAAAGTCGCGTCCACACACCGGACAAACAAACTGACATGGTAGTCCGCTACTTTTACCGGCGCCTGATGTCGTCGACTCAGCTGCGCAGTACGCTATCTGCTGATGATTGTTCGTTTCCGTCTTTACATAGACGATGATCTTCTGAGTTGTCGATGTAGGCGGCAATACAGGCAGTTCGTGGCCGTCTCCTGGCTTATGGGAATCTCCGTGAAACGTCTCGGCCTCCACTGGGCTCTTTGGAGTCTTCTGCTGCGGGACAGCATGAGTGGCCGCCCGCTGCGGTACAGTACCACGCGTGCTGGTTTCTACCGCAGAGCGGCACACAGACACGAGCTGTGAAGAGGTTGCAGCTGATGATGAAGCCGTTGCAGTAGTGGCTGTGGTCGTGCCGAACTCTGGTTTCCGACACGTCGCAACTCCATTCATGTCATGAGCTTGGACCACAGACATACCCAGAGATACTGTTGGAACTTTTACATCAGATGATCGCTCATCAGAAGAGCCAACTGCCGAACGCACTGCGGTGCGCGAATTCACCGAAGACGTAGTCAATGCTGGATGTACTGAAACGTTTTTGTTCTTTGTTTGACTGTTGTTATTGTTACAAGGAGGTACTGACACGCTCGTGGGCGTTACAGACACGGCGGCTGATGCCGTGTCGACGGCAGAACTGTTTAAGGACGTCTGAAATGTGCAGCTTAAGCTGTTATGTCGTGTACCTTCGCCACAGTTGTTCTCTGTGATGCAGCTGTCGCATTCTTCTGTCTGGAAGTCGGCAGATCCGCCGTCAGCCGCGATGCAAATCTCGTCGTCGACGCAACAGTCTTCAACCAACAGCAGTTCTGCGTCATTGCCATCAAACTGTTTTGCGGCGCTACACGCAGGATTGTCGGTGTTCGTCGTCGCTGAGAAGCACTCCTGGCCATGTGCGACAGTGACATGAGTGTTGAGGGCTGCTCGGTTGGTGAACGGGCGACGGCAGGTCTGGCAACGGTAGCGGCGAGCAGTGGCATCATCAGCGGCTGGCGCGTGGCTCAGCTCGCGGTGTCGGCGCAGTGCCGCCTCACGTCGAAACATCTTGCCGCAGTCACAGCACTCGTAGTTCGTCGCGCTGTCAGCGACCGCCATGTACGTCCACACCTTCGCCGACATATCCACTTCACCTCACTTATTCGATCAGCTTTAGCACTGCAGTGCAATCAACCTACAACAGCCAACATCGTCTGTTGATATCAAGAAATACATTCTTACATTTTCTGAAGACAGTGTCCAGTTTTCATGGTTTGATAAACGGACAAAAGCAATAAAAACTGTAAAGCACTCAACAGAGTACAAACCTAAACAAAGTCAAACATACCAGTGCGCAACCATGCAAATTTCTTCTGTTGGCATGTGGCACTACACGCAGGATTGTCGGTGTTCGTTCACCCCCACATCTTGAGTGTTTCTTGTCAAGGCTTAGCTTATCCAAAAGTTTCATGATAATTCATTCTTAACTTCTGAGTAATCCTTCTAGGTCCTAACAGACAGAAAAAAACTAAAAGAAAACGAGGAAAACATGTTTCTCGGCGAAACTAAGAGTTTGGGTCTAGATCGCCGAGCACAGAAAGTCACATTCACAGCAACTGCCAAGTACCAAGTA
>Ga0209255_1000435_pt1 | contig 10098 bp, 6 predicted proteins | sample WorMetvaBAHAMAS2_FD_187394 | JGI IMG/M metagenome (GOLD analysis project Ga0209255, IMG submission 187394) | Marine gutless worms symbiont microbial communities from Max Planck institute for Marine Microbiology, Germany - Olavius vacuus... | ecosystem: Host-associated > Annelida > Digestive...
CAGATAGTGGCGGACGCGGGTCGCAGTTGCTTCTGTGATGTGTGGCTTCTAGTTGTAGGCTACAGGCCTGGCCCATATCTAGGGGGAGAGCTCTGAATAACCCCCTATATTCCCAAAGGTTAAACTGCAGTCCAGCCTTGAGACTTATTGTTCAAAGTTCAAACTGCCTTCCAAGTTTTCATGATGTTATTTTTGTTTTTTAAACTCTTGTATGCATCAAAATTCGCCGACGTCATCCCTGACCCTGGGATAGACCCCAAACCCTCATACCGGCGGATACGACCCTCTGCTGAACCCTCTCCGAAGCCCCATACACTGTGACCGCCACGCATTAAGAAGCCCCTACAATGGTCTTGTACATGAGATATGTACTTTGTCCCTGCAGCGCGGCCTTTCGCGTTTTGTCTCGTTCTGTCTGGTTTGCTTATTTAAACTGCAGAGCTGAACATTCGTCGTACGGCTAAAGGCTACCAGCATGTCACTGTACGTTGATAAACCACATCGCAACTGTTACATTGAGAAATAACTGGACTGACGCCTTCGTTTTTTGCGTCATTGTGTAGGCCTGTGTACGTCATTTCCCAGTCCTTATTGCTTCTGTTCGCCAAGTTCCGTGCTGCATCGTCATGTCGCGACACAGTTTTTATGCCGTCGCCAACAATAGTAGGCGGAGAGCATTATGTTTTCGGTTGGTGCGTCCGTCCGTCCGTTAATAGGTCCGCGTGACGCGATAGGCCCTACCTCTGTTGTCAGTGGAGCGATTTTAATGAAACTTGCCACATATAGCCTAATCATCCTGTGAGTGGAGATTGCCGAAAGGTTTCCAAGGTTAAAGGTCAAGGTCATAGCGAGGCCAAATGCACTTTTTTGGCAGAAAGATTATAGCGATGAACTTACGGCCGTCCGTTGTGTTGTGCGTCCGGCTGAGGGATAATGATCGACAGTGTGGGTGTGGCGTGACTTGTTCTCTATCATTTCCTTCTCTTACATTTTCAGCGCCCACGTGAAGACAAAGCTGGCAAACTGCGCCAAGTGCCAACGTTAATATTGAAGGCCTATAGGCCCAGTCTATACATGTACAACAGATAGGCCTACATCAGTAACCACATTGTCGCAGTCCTATAAGATTAAGATGGATCTGATCTAAACGCACTGTAAAGTCGTTCAGGGTGAAGCAGCTGTACTCAAAGCAATCGCCTCATTACACAATGTGGAAAAAATAAGCGGCGCCACTGCAGCTTTTTTCGCATAACTAGGCCTATAATTCGCGTTGGTTTTGATGATTTAAGTATGCAGCGTTCATCAGACGGAGCCACGCGTAAAAACAACGCCGTTGAACCCACATGATTATAGGCCTATACGATGCTGTAAGACAGACTGTATCGTTGTCGACACTTCATACCAGTCGCAGAGATATACAAATGGTGTAATCTCGAACCTCGAACCGCAGCTTAGACCCGCAAAACACAACCGCAGGTGTAAAGTCGCACCGGTTTGAGTGTGCATTTAGCGCAAAACGCTTACTTACTTATTGAATCGTCTAGAAAATTAAGCCCCGCCCATTTTTCGGCAGGGTTTGAGTTTACATCAAGATGGCGGAAGGTGTGTGTCGTGTGAGGCGCAATTTTCTTTTTCCGTGTGTGGCGAACCACTGGTAAGTCAGGTTAATAATAATTGCAATTGCTTTGTTGTGTTATTTTTCGTATGAAACAACTTCAATATGGATCTAAATGACCGTAGTAGAAAAGCAGGAAGCTGTAACTATCATCATCAACCATAAATCGCTAGTGGTGAACGGTCTCCCTAAAACATGACGGGACAGATGGGACAGACGGGACAGTTATTACGTCGTCACAGTAGCGTGTAGTATCATAATAACCTTCTGTCCTATCTGTCCCGTCATGTTTTAGGGAGACCCGTGATGAACGAGACTTCCCCCGTACTTGTAACCAGTAAAAGTTCCGCAAGAACATAGTCTGTTATCGCCCAGTACTTCCTTTCCGCGCACCAACACAGCATAACGTTACTGCCGGTGTCATAAAATAGATCCGCCCCCTCAAAAGTGCGCCCCCCTCTGAAATAAAGTCTCCGGGGGGCGGATTTTTTGACGTCAAAAAAGTCTCCCCCTTGAAGCAGTTCCGCCCCCACCAACGAAATGAAGTCGCCCCCGTACGTAAAGTCTTCCCCCTGCCCAATACAATAAAGTAATGCTAATGAGACAAATTCATGCAGAGCTATGTCATGCGAATATATATGGACAAGTAATAAGTGCTGATTTATAGATCTTATATAGTTTAACACGAATAGATTTGATGAATCTATATCTCATGTCGATATCTTGGTGGGACTTGGTTTGACGTACCATCGATTACCCTCCCGCACGAGTGTCGGCCTATGACATCCGAAATCCCCGGCGGATCTATTTCGGACCGCACTCCGAAATAGATCCACCGGGGGAGACTTTTTTGGGGGCGGATCTATTTCGCTACACCGGCGCACTAGCCTAAGCGATAACAGTGCTGGTTGTTTGGCTACACTAGGCGGTGATGGTAAATACCTCAGTCAGGCAGGCGACATGTAGGAGGTAGTACATGGCTGTAGACATTCGTGCCACGGGGTTAATTCCGGCCGCGGCAACAGAAGGAGGCAGGCCAGAGGCGTAGCTAAGGGGGTGCGGGGGTGCGGTCCGCACCAGGCGGCACATTGCTAGGGGCGGCAAATTGGCGAAAATTGTAAAAAAATCACGTGAAAATTCTTAAATTGACATTTAAGTTTCACTATTGTGTTTGCGTGCAATGAAAACAAGGCATTACAGTCGGTGTCTATCGGCACAATCATCGGCTATAAACACTGAGTCTTTGGCTCACTTTATAAAATGCCATAATAGAATTGTGGCTCGCGCAACAACGCAAAGCGACCGGATACGCGAAATTAAAACGTTGTTGGGCTGGCGCTGTATTCCCATTATGATTGCATTTATAAACAAATCCATTGTACCAACATAGGCTACTGTTGTCATAGGCGCCCTAAGGCGCAATTATTGATATTGACCATTATTGATATTGCTGGTAACCTTACCGACCTTAGGTTTTACCCTCCGACCCTAACTTTGCTATTGACCTTTTGCTGAAAATTTTACGATCGACAATCAAATCCGCTTTAGTCTAAATTTTTCACAATCGTTTTGTATAAAATGACGGCTTTTAATCTGTTGGTTTTAATTCTAAAAGTTCTCTGACGTGCATGATTCATTTCAAGACATAGTCCTAATGTACATAATTTGGGTCATCATAGGCCTATATTCTGCTGTTTATAGCAATAGTCAGATGTATGACACATTGACACAAGCCATGAAATGTCGGAAATGTCCGAAGATGACACAAGGAATGGGTAATAAAAATTTTGCCAAAAAATGTTACCGACCCTAAAATTTTTCGCCATGTTACCGAAAACACCAATATTTTTACACCTAAGATAGCGCGGTAACAGCGAAAATTCGGAAAAATTCTTTTTTGATTTTTTTACCCAATCCTTGTCATTTTCTGACATGCCCAGCATTTCTAGGATTTTGCCATACATCTGACTACTCTAAATAGCAGAATTTAGGCCAATAATGACCCACACTTTCTATTATGTCTTGAAATGAATCATTAGGACTACGAAAGTCAGTCAACGTTTATAATTAAAATCAACAGAAGAGACACGATCAATAGCCGCCTTTATGTTTTGTACACAAAATGTAGGCCTATATTGTCTAACCATGAGACGAAAACCGGATTAATTGTCGGTATTAATTTTTTTCGGCATAAGGTCCATAAAAATTTAGGGTCAGATGGTTATCGACAACATCAATAATTTTGCGCCATCAAACTGTTTCTGTAGAATTACGTGATATTGTATTCTTGAAACAGTTTCCAAAAACTAAGATTTGGGGGCGGCAAATTTCACCATCGCCCCGGGCGGCAAAAGGTCCAGCTACGCCACTGAGGCAGGCGAAAGCAGATCGAGGCCGATTGCTGTCTTAACGAGTGCATGCGTTCTTATTTTTTCCTTTCCCGTGAGGGCTAACAACACAGTTTGATATATATCAGGGGTCTCAAACTCATCTCAGCACGCGGGCCGCGGCGGAAGGTAACAGCCAGTCAGCGGGCCGCACCACAAAAAAGCAATTATTTTAGCCAACAACACTGTTTTCACTGCAGTTGTTTTTTTGATATCTAAAATACAGTACATGTTTAGAGTCTATTCAAGTAACTTTAGACCTACACATTGTCACAAAACGGCAAGAAACTGTCGTAGTTCCTATCACACCGGATAACATAACTGCTGTTGACTCGCCATTAAAGTAACCCACGTCAGAAAATACCATAGTATACTATACTAAAAAACATAGTATTTTGGAACAGTATATTTACCATAGTAAATATTTACTATAGTAAATATATTGCCCCAAAATACTATGGTATTTTTACTCTGCGCTGTACAGTAGTATTTACTGTATATGCAGTACTATAGTACTGCAGTAGACGTACTGCAGTATGCCCATGATATTTTACTGACAAAATAATTGAAGGCGATTTCGAAAGTTAAGGCGGTACTTATCATCACAAAGCAGAATTATTGTAATTAGGCACAAAATAGTTCAGAGACCAAACTATCAAGAACTTGTTCACTGAAAAATACAATAAAATAACAAAACAACACAAAGTAAATAACATGCACTACTAACATACACTGGAATAATATTATACTAACTCTTCTTATTCAAATTGAAACTTGCACATCACAGTATGAGGTGAGGGAGTGAGTACATGAATTTCCATTTTGACACAACTGTCACTACTCTGCAAACAGCACCAAAGCAATCTAGTCAAAATGGACATAGGCCTAATTCCTCAGAATTGAAGGGAGCAACAGTTATAAAACAAGAACTCAGCTGACTTTACCACATGGTGTTACCATACCCAAAAACCACGTGGTAAGATTGAGTTAACGTGGTACATTGTACCATGTTAACTTTTAGTACCATGGTAAAGCTTACCATAGTAGAACTTACCACGTGGTATTACCATACTTAAACCAGGTGTTAACATCGGTAGCACTTGGTAAACCCATACCGTGGTAACGCTTACCATAGTTAACCGTATCATGGTATAACCACACATAATAGACAAGGTGGCCAGTAAATGCTACAGAAAATTCCATGTGGTAGCATGCAATATGATGGTAGGTATTACCATGCCAGTAAAGTAATATCTATATTATATTCAACTTTAATCGCAAAATAATGCAGTTCACATTCAAAAATTTAAAGAAAATGAAAACAAAAAAAAACAATTAAATATTATAAGCAATATCTTTGAGCATGATAACTGTTACAAATTTTTCTGTTGACTGACAAATTTAGATTCAATATAATGTAATATTTTGGGGTAGCCAGGTAAAACACCTGACCTACAGTCAAGTCCATATGTATGGCACAGAAACATCTAGTGAGTTGTAGCTTGGCTAATGATACCAAAGTACGCGCTGTTTTCTATGTTTAGAGAGTTAACAAAGAAATTTAGCCTGCCGCATATCAATGAGTACATTTGCCGGTAGAAAATTGAAATTGATTATAATTTTGTTTGACGTCTTAAGGATTTTCATCATTATCCGGGTTGCTACAAAATTTAACGAATGTTTATTGTTTTTGTCTGGAACTAAAATAGGATGCCTCTGTGCCATACAACACTGGTACACATTTAGACTTTAACAATGCAAATAAAGATTCGTGTGACACAGATTACCCTATTTTACCATACACGGCATTGAATGCTCTATAGAATTTGGCTCTTGCGTCCTGATAACAGATCTCACCAAATTTGAAGTTGATAGTTCACATCGATTTGAAGATACACTGAGTGATCTACCTAAAAGTAATATGGCGATCACATGATCATAGGGCATGTCCACTAGGGGGTAAATTATATTCGGATACAGGAGGATCCAGACTGTAAACTCACACCAAGTTGGAAGTCAATACCGTATTTCCTCCAATAATTCGGACGGATTTTAATAAATATTTTTGTGACTGTCCGAATTATTAGGACATAAACAAATATTTATGAAAATTAATGTCCGAATTATTAGAAGGAGTCCTATGAGACAATAATTACACCCCACAGCCTCCGGATCCCCCACCCTTATTGACTTTCTTTCATTTGTGCTGATGTTAGTTGGTCGCAGCCTCATTCAGCTGATCTCACCAGTTTTATCTAGAGAAGAGAACTAACTAGCTGGAGCCATTAAGACATGCGTCGCATGGCAAAGAGCAGGACTCCCATTGAAAGGAGAGAGGGAGGGATGGTCTGCCTACAGTATGTGCAATAGACAAATGAACTGTAGGACAAACAAAGGAAGAAACAGGCCACCTAATGCTGGCATGCAATGGACTCTCTCTCCTCCAATCTAGGTCAAAGCTACAGAAGCCATTCAGGAGTTGACAGGCAGTCAAGTGTCAGTGGTCTTAATGGATGGCACCTGTGTACTGTGGTACTCTTTGTGGACCTTGGCCTATTTTATCCGTGTGGTGTCCTAGTTAACTGGGTACTATTTTTCGCCTATAAAACTTTCTTTAACCGACAAATTAACGTTAAAAAAGCACTATTTCAATGCAGTTTCAGGTGTCCGAATTATTAGAATGGGGTGTCCGAATTATTAAAGCTGGAAAAAAATAATTATTTTTGCTCAAAAGTCACCATGTCCGAATTATTGGATCAAATACGGTACCTCAAATGGTTTGGAAGTCAGGACAATTTTCCAAGATTTAATATAGGTGTCACGTGACCATAAACCACGTCTACATGGGGGCCTAACTGTATTCATGTGATAGGGAGTATCCAATTCTAAAACTTCACCAAATTTGAAAATACCACCAGCAATTTCGAAAATATAGCAGTTTTGCCAAACCTCATGCCGTGGGGTCAAAGTACCCTTTAGGACGTAACGCTAAGGGGTCGAAAATAGTCTCATTGGATATCCAGTATATGATTTCTTAATATTCATTATTAACCAAAGGCCTAGGATGTACCGTTCAGCCACAGATCACCTTCGTGGCTAAAGGACCAACTCACAAAAACGTCTCTGCTAATATATTCCCCTTTCACTCTGAAACTGGACCGAATAAAAATAAAATAATGCTGCACAAAATAGTTAATATTCATGTATGCTAAAATTACTGATGCAATTCATTGTACACAAACCGAATGAACCAACATCTTTAGAAAAGGAACAAGAACTCAGCTGTCACTGACAGGCCGCCCGATGATGGCTCAAGAATTTTTACTTATTTTCGATTATTAATTCAGTGTGGTAACGGTAATGTGAGACAATCCATTTCAATGATGCATTGGAAAACTAGAAGCCCTAAGCCCCCGCCTTGACACAGCTCACCAGTGTGACTGACAGACTGAGACACTGTCCCTGTAGCTAATGCAGCCCTCTGCATAACATCATCGGGTGGCAAAAATTGACGCAATGACGTCGTTTCTTTAGTCAAAATAACAAACATGGCATTACTTAGGGTATGCCTTACACATCACAAAATGTCCATCAGTCAGTAGGTTTCTCTCATCATCAGCCAACAAAAAAGTTCCTTCCTGTTAGAATGTACTTCCAATCAGTGATGCTGCCGCTATGGATGCACAGGCAGAGCTCCGCTTCTAAAAATCCACAATCGGGTTCGGCCATCCTGGCTAGTTTACGTAGTTATCCCAACTGATCTGCAGTATTTCCCGAATGCTTATGATAAAGGTCCGACTTCAAACTGTTTGCAGTAACAGTAGACCCTACTGAATAAGCTATGCCTGTTCCATGCTGTAACCGATTTTATAGGGTTGACATCGACTTGTAAGAGCAGTTGACCCATTTTGCCAGTTTTCTTAACAAAATGATATTTGCTGTTTTAGGTGTATGATCTAAGAGCTCTTACACTTTGTTTTAAACTGAAAGTTTTTTACATTAATATTTCCTGTTTTATTACTAGACAGATGTCTAACATTTTTTGTTATTGTTTCTGCAGGATTGTGTGACCATGAGTAACTGCCGGCGCAGTAATCGCTCGCGATTTGTCAGCAAACGCCTACTGTTTGATCAGGTCAGTGGAGTGTTTGACTTTCATACTTGTATTACGATGTACGTTATGAGATAAGATGCACTGTGTACCTTCACAAGAACTCTATTTCTGTGCTTCATTTCCTGACACGATCTCAGTGTAGTGGTGGTTTCTGCATTGTATGTTAGTTCAGTATGGGTGGCCATGGCCATTTTGAATCTTTGGTGAAACTGACACACCACTGCAGAACTGTTTTGTTGGTCTGAAGCATGACAGCATTTCATCATTAGGTTTGTTTCAATAGTAGAAACGCGAGAGTGATTAAATAGGCAATATTGTATCCAGCAGTTACAACATCAGCCCATCTCACCAAGGTACCTAATGTTATCACTGTTACACCACCACCACCATCATTATCTTTATTTGCCAAAGTCAAGGCAAGCTACCAGTCAGGCCAGATGGCCATCAATGCTGGCTACCTCAAACGCAAAAATATCATACCTACGTAGCGCAGACAAAAATAACCATTCAACAACCCCCCTGCCAATTCAGTATCAAAATAGCGTACAAAAGACTGAGTGTAGTCCACAGACATATTCGGTCTCCAGTTTTCCTGCTCAGTGAGCTGTGGTACGAGTGCGGAGATAAAGAATATTATGGCATAATGAGTGTTCTGGCACCCCGTCCTGCTAACACACTGTACTTGAATATTTAACCAGTTTGTCTCAGTGGAACTAATCGTTCTTGTAGCTTTTTGTTGCAGAAAAATATGCCATTGTGTGAGATATGACACACCCAGTAAACTGTACCAAGGAATTTTGGGGTATGACATGTGAATCGTTCTGTGCTGTTGTGACTATGACACTGTTCACTGTTCATTGATTTTAGTATCTGTTACTTTTGACTTTGTGCGAAATAAGAAATTAATGGATAATTAGACGATGCAGGAAAGAATACTGTTCCGGGCATTAAAGGATGTTGCACCTGTTGTTTGTTTCACCAACTGAAATGATACCTGTAACTCTTAACTGCAAATTTCAATTACTGTAACTGCAAAAATGAACCCAGTTAACTGTAACTGTAAGTCTTAAGTGCGAAGTACAAAAAATCAATAAATTTGACTGAAACTAAAACTAAATTGAAAATCCTACCTGGAATTACTCTGCTTGGTCACATCTACATTATGTCAGAAAGATGAATGGCTGATAGGTTATTTTGGTCACTGCTATCATCTGCCATGGCTGTGCAGTTGTTTATCACAGTAGATCAGAGATTGTATTGCAAAAGTCAGTTGGCTGTTTAAGAAAACTCCTAGTTTAATAAATTTAGTTCCATTTATATAAAATACAAATGTAATAAAATCGTTTTGTTGCTTTTTCAGTTCGTTGTTTTTCCATCCCTGTTAAATGATGCGTCAGTATTGACATACCCACTTCCACTACGTATGTTTGATTAAATGTACATACATCTATGATTCCTGTAGTGGTGCGTCTGAATTTGTGAGTGCTGTACACAGATGCTGCATTGCTGCATGCATATGTTTGTAGGGTGTAACGCCGCAAAGACGACAGTTTAGTCGCGGAAAGCAGATAGCTTTATTGGCATTAGCCGCCAGTGATCCTACAGTTTCCACTGCTCTTGTGACGTCTTCTGCTGCGTTTACAGAGAATCTTTCCATATCCACAGTATCCGAGACAGTCGAAAAGCCCCCAGATGAAGTTACGGTTCCCACGGGGTCTGCGACGTCTTCTGCTGCGTTTACAGAGAATGTTTCCATATCCACAGTATCCGAGACAGTCGAAGAGCCCCCAGATGAAGTTACGGTTCCCACGGGGTCGGCGACGTCTTCTGCTGCGTTTGCAGAGAATCTTTCCATATCCACAGTATCCGAGACAGTCGAAAAGCCCCCAGATGAAGTTATGAACAGCGGTCTTACGGTTCCCACGGGGTCGGCGACGTCTTCTGCTGCGTTTGCAGAGAATGTTTCCATGTCCACAGTATCC
>Ga0209255_1000436_pt1 | contig 10084 bp, 12 predicted proteins | sample WorMetvaBAHAMAS2_FD_187394 | JGI IMG/M metagenome (GOLD analysis project Ga0209255, IMG submission 187394) | Marine gutless worms symbiont microbial communities from Max Planck institute for Marine Microbiology, Germany - Olavius vacuus... | ecosystem: Host-associated > Annelida > Digestive...
AGGATTAGGCTTCAATCCCATCAGGTCCACCCCACCGTGCTCACAATAATACAACACATATGCAGTATGAAACAAAACACACAAAATACACAGAGATAAACAAAAATAAATCTATGCACAGTGAGACTGGCCCAGTGTGACAAAACCCAATCCAGAGAACTGTAAGAACTGCTCATCTAAGTGTGCTTATGACTGCGCACAGCTTCAGTGCACAATACAACACAGAACAGTTCTGATAATCTCCCCTCTTACCTCCAGATAAACTTATCCTCAGAGATGAGCATACCGAACTGTACCAAATTTGTTAAGACACAAGACAACCATTGATACATTACAAGTTCCCGACTTCTGATAGATCACTGCGATTCAAAACAACTGTGCAAGACAAATACAATGCTGTCGAAAAATGCTTCAAAATTTTGGACTTTCTGACTGGAGTAAAACTGAAGAGAGAATGGGGTGAACTTTTCCAATTCAGCATAGGACCCAACAGTTCACATACTTTTAGTGGGGAGAGGCACTCGGTGAGCTGGAACATCAGAGGTGTAGTAAAAAGCAAGCTGTAAGCGAGCCTTCCTTCAGGCAGCATAGTAAGTATTAGCTGGGTCTAGTTCGTGGTATCAGGAGATGACAGTGTGCCAGCATTTCAGACGGCGTGAGAGGCCTGGCATCACATCCAAGTTGTACAATAGACAAAGGCCGGCATGACGTCTCCGTCAGAACTGCCAGTGAGCTCTGATTGGTCCACAGCGGGGCACTCGGCAGTGCCTCGGTACCGGCTGCTGATGCCTCGCGAAGTAGAGACTCGAGTTCGCTGCCGGGGTCGGTTTGATCGGAATGGGTAGCGGCTTCAGGGTCTTTGGATTTGTCATCGTCAATGTCGGGAACCACCTGCAAGTTGAGGTTTATACTGCTGGAACTCCGCCTGTAAACACAATAAGTAAGTAAGTAAGTACACGCAGCAGTACTTATGCTATGGCACCACTTTTTGGCTGCACAACGTAGCAAAGTACGGCATATGCTGTGATAATGTCTGTCTGTCCATGGTTTGTGTCTGTCTTGTGAGTCGCACCAGAAGCAGTTCAAGATATCAAAATATGCTTTGCAAGGTGTGATAGAAAAATGTGTCTAGTTTACTTAAGCCAAATTTCACAGTCCTCATTCCTGAATTTAGGGGCTCATCCCAAACAAGTGTGTTAAAGAGAGGCACCCCCAGTCGACGGGAAAAATTTGACCAATACGCCACAATATCTTGGAAACAGTACAAGACAGGATGCAAGTTAGTACTATTCACGAACGAGAAACTGCATACAGGCTTTCGACTGGTACCCAAAGTGGTAACTTTGAACGACCCAGACCCTGAACCGCGTATGGCCATTATTTTGCGTCATTCTGCCCACAACAATAGCTTTTGAAGTCCCAACTACGTTAAAATAACTGAAGCTGGACCCAAACAGTCTGTAACAAAAATACAGCCTGAAGCTTATACTTTTCAGCGTTATATGATTCATGACTGCAGACGTGTGCTTCCCTAATTTTTCCCATAAAACTGACCCACCCCATCTTTCCACTATCTGCAGTACCAGTGTAGTAAACTGCCTAGAAAAATTTATCTGCTAAATTAAATAGTGTAGAAGCTGATACAGACCATGTGAGAATAATGGAGCGAAGCTGGTCGAGCACCTGGCCAGCTGTCAGTCGTGCCTTGGGATCAAGTGTGAGTAGATTACGAATTAATGAAACTGTCGCCAATGATACACGATTGTCGCTGTACACAGATATCAGACACACAGTGACTTCATTGATCAGTCAATCAATGAACGAATCAATAGATCAATCACTCAGGTCAACTCAGCCTGGCCATTCCTTCATGGGTAGGCGTAATGAGTACCAGCCAAAGGGCAGTGATGCCTTGTGGCTGGGGAATAAAGGCAGGTATGGTTCGTGTGTGGGTGGCAGGTAAAACTGTGTGATCCCCTTGTTACACATAGGTCATATCTGAGTGCTCTAGAGATGCATACAAAGTGCTTGTTACTTACTTACATAATTACTCAGACAGTCAGTCAGTCAATAATTCAATATATACAAGATCATTCAGAGAGCACATACCTCCAACAAGGCCCGTCTAGTTTGGATCCGCAGTCCATATCTGGACGATTTCCAAAATTTAATGGGGAATTTCTAGTGAAAAGATATGTCTATGATAATATTTCCATGAAGATCCAGTCACTTTTTCCAGACACATGAGCCGCACTGTGAAAAAATGCCCCCGTCTCGCAATGTTGAAGAATCCTTCGGTATTTTTAACTGTATTTTAGCTTAATTCATTTTTTTTATTTTAATTGTATTTTAGTTTGTACGGGACTGGTCGGCGCTAGCCGTAAGTCGCCCTGTCCAGTTATTAATATTATTATTATTATTATTATCCTTCAAAGAATTTCTGGATCCAGATCCGGAAGCAGATGACTTCCAAATTTCATAAGTTATTCCTAGTCCATAAATACATTCTCTAGTAAGATTTTTGTGAAGATCCAATTGGTAGTGTTTATGTAAAGTTGCTAACAGATAAACAGACAGACAAACGCCTAGTAAAACACAACCTGCTAGATGGAGTTAATGGCAATAATAATACAGAAATCAATCAATCAATATAGTGGCACAATTTTACTTACTCCGGTATGGAGTATTCGACAGCTTTGATCTTGCGGAAAAGCTCATGTGGAGTGTTGTCATAGAATGGAAACTGTCCGTAGAGCATTGTATAGAGCAGCACACCGAGGGCCCACATGTCACTTGGCTTGCCATGGTACAGCTTACCTGAAGCATCACCACCGCCATCAATGTATGATTACAGTGACATTCGGTCTGCTGGGGCAGTGAACAAACAAAAGCTCAGGTGGGTAAGATTTCAGGTTAAATTATGACCGAAGCACATGTCCGTGATCACGAATCGTATATTGAATCTTTGGGCTACATTTTTGTTGCAAACACTGTAACATTGTGGGTCTAGTTTCAAACCATTTAACGTATGTAGTTGGCTCCTAAAGCCACTCCTTTGGGTGAAATGACAACATGACAGTCTCCATGCAGTTCAAGGTCATTCAAAGTCACTGATGGCCAAATTCTGCTATTCACACAAGAAATCTTGCACCATTTTGCAGTACTAACACAGAACCATGAAATAAGCAGAAACAATAACGTCATTACTACTGGTGCCAAGTGCATAACTGAAAAAAATATGTAACATCGTGTTTTCATGTTAAAATTAAAATTTTCTACTGCTGCTGCTACTGCTACCACTACCATTACCAATACCACAACTGTGACGTTAAACCTTACTAACCAACTAACCACAACTACTACTACCACTACTAACCACCACCACTACTAACCGCTACCACCACCACCACATTACTACTACGACTACTACTGCTACTACGACTACTACTACTACCACCACCACTACATCACTACTACGACTACTATTGCTACGACGACGACGACGTTCGTCGACAACGATGACGTTCCACGACGACGACTACTACTACTACTACGACTACTACCAGGGTTGTTAATATCGCAGTATTGGTATTGCTACCAATAGTATCGGCGATACTTGTTGAGTATCGATATGGGTATTGGCGATACTTTTTCAATTATTTTTTGGCAATATTCGATATCAATACTTTTGTCGTCAGATGCACTAGTCAAGTCTGTCAACAACAGCATTAATTTGCCTAAAAGAGTAGTTTGTAGTCTTGCATCTAAAGTAGATATTGCTACAGTGCTTACTCATTAACATCACGTCACTGTAAAGTTGTAAACTATAGCGATTCTGCCATTTTCTCGACAACAATCATTCTACTAACTTTATTAATAGCTGACCATGGAATATAATGAATGTTGCAGAACAGCAAAACATTAAAAAGCATTGTCAGAAAAGTATTGGTATTGGTATTGTGAAAAAAACGTACCTTTTCACCCTCCCCGGTTAATCATGTTCTCCACCTAGCGACGCCAGCGCCTCCGACTCGATCCTCGAAATTGGCGCTATATAAATCATGTAATAGTAACAATAATAATAATAATATTGGCAATACTTTTCAAAAGCAGTATTGCTACTGGTATCGGCAATACTTTTTGCCGAAGTATTGTTATTGGTACTGACAATAGTTTTTACAAGTATTGTTAACACCCCTGACTACTCTTACTACGACGACGAACACTGCCACCACTATTACTACAACTACACAACATACCACTGAGCACGTCAGGGCTGATGTAGGCGGGACTACCACGCTGGTCACGTAACAAGTCACGATCTCCAATGAGATGTTTGCCAAGACAGAAGTTAGTGATAGTCACTCGGCGAGTCCGTGTGTTCAACACCATGTTGCCAAGCTTTAAGTCTCGATGTACAATGTTCTTCTACACCATACAGACAGAACTGAAGAGTTAATAATTAATTATAATCTCATTAATTAGCTAATTAATTAGAAACGGTCCTAATTCCAATTCTAGTTAATTGGCATAATCGTGTAACCAAGTCTCATTCTAATCAATTAGGACAAAACGCTCAGCTACCACAGAGATAGCTTGCGTCAGTGGTCGTTCAAGGTTATTCAAGGTAACTGATTTCAGTACCAATCAAAACCAGTTATTGTGTAGTGTTGGTCAAATTGTTAATGTTTGCAAATATTGCCAAAAACTGGAAAAAAAAGCAGATTCTCTCGACTACACTTCTGTTGCAACTTACTGGTCTAGCTTAATCCAATTCGACATAGTTAGCTGTACAAGAGCTCAGCTGTTGCTGAGATGGCTGCGCAATGTTGCACATCTTGACTAGTGAAAAGATGGGGGTGGGTCAGATATCGGGAAAAATGAGGAGACAAGCATGTGTTCGCGATCATGGAAATGCTTCTCAAAGTGATTATTTGACCATATTTGTCCTCGCTTTTGATCTTAAAATCTAGTAAGTTCATTTTTCTTCCTAACTGCATGGACGGACAGCCTCAGAATGCCTCTGGCACCATTCCAACAGCAGCAGAGACATAAAAAACATCGATAAGAATTCAACAAGACTGTTCAGCACAAACCCGATGGAGACAGTCGATAATGCGGACGATGTCGAAAAATATGACGACCGCTTCCTTCTCTGAGAGACGTTTCTCACGTATGACATAGTGCTGCAAGTTCATGAGGTCCGACATTTTGTCAGTGAACTCGTTCGCGACAACGCAGTCAAGAACTAGAACAAGTCTTCGCTGGATGCGTCCTGTGTACTCTACTTCACCTGTCACACTGTTCACCCGCTCCTCGTATGCCAGGTCCTGGAAAACGATGAAATTCGTAACAAATAAATAATTCACTAAATAAATGAGACAGAATAATTTAATAACGTATCACACACACAACCATTTCGATGGCAAATACCGAAGCTTACCTTGGCTAAATGTCTCCAAGGAACTCTTTGAATATTGCTAGTAGAACTTTCTGCAGGCTGGATGTCCTGCATGACTTCAACAAACAGAAATCGAAGTGAATAGCTAAAGATAGAAGGCAGTTAAAGGTGGGCAAAATGCATTTGCACAAATTAACGAATAAATAACTGTTACTTTTACTATCTAAACTATTAGAGGCACTTCAATAGTTAAAATCTATAGCAAACATCCAATGTTCAGCTGGAGGATATGAGCAACGTGGCTGGGCTTGGCTTCAGTGGTGTAGTCGAGGGAAATGCAGTTTTTTGAACGTGGGGGGATGCTGTTCTCCAAATATTTTGGGGGAATGCCGTTCCCCCAAACGATATGAGGACAAGGAAGAACGGTGATACAGTAGCATTCCCCCAAGTAGGTTTGCAAAGAAATGTGGTAAGATGGTTCTCAGGAAAATCATTGAAACTGTTCCCACCATATGTCATATTTTAAAGCTAAAATGCACCAAATTCGATTGGTTTTTCCTTTTGGCTCTTTTTCCTTAAAATTTCAGTTACATCTACTGAGCTGGCTAACAGTCAGTTTCATAAGCAAGACCCCGCTGGGGGAGCTTACAGCGCTCCCTCTGAACTGCTAGCTGGATTTTAGGGCCTACATCTAAGGGAAGGGAGGGGAGGAAGGGCAGGAGGGAAAGACAAGGGATGGGGGGAGGGGAGGGAAAAATAGGGGAAGGACAGAGGAGGAGAGGGTAAAAGAGGGAAGGGAAAGGAGGGGAGAGGATGGACTTCCAAGCATTCCCCTAGTTCCAAATCTGCCACTACACCACTGCCTGGCTTATGGCAATGTAATGGGGATCTGAAGAGATTTCAGTCAATGACCTAACTAATGAAGAAACTTAGAACAGGAGTAAGGTAAGGTCTGTTTGGCAGTCACACAACAGAAACTTTCTCAATATCAACTGGCAATTAGATAACTGGTCTACTGACACATTATTGTACTGTCAATGGTGTCATAAACGGTGCATAACTGAAAACAAAAAAATAAGCTATCACAGTAATATACTTTACAAAGTAATGACCTGGAAAAGGCCGTGGTGGTGGATCACTCCATCCTGATCTTGTAACATCGACAGAAGTGAGTATTCAGTGTGAATCAACATCTTGCCCTGTCGGTCTTCAGGCAGTTCTTCACTCAGATTATCCTTCAGTGTTAGAATCTATGAATAAAAAATAATCCATCCACCTTAATATACAACAACAACAATAACAACTCAGAGATGTCCATAGATCGGGTTGTCCAGTGGGTCGAGTCAAGCTGCATCAAGATTTTTGTAAATTATGGTAGGTCTGGGTGAAAATTATAGAAATTATTTACTTTCAGTCTGTCAGAAAATTTATGCAGTTTTGATGATCTGAACTTGTCCATATTAACTCACCTCGCAAAGTCCAATTCACAATGTTTATTTTGTTGTTCACTCTGCATACTTCACATGCAGGTCACGTTTATAAGACTACATTTTTACAGCACGTCCGTATTGTTTGGAATGCAGACCACTGTACTAGCTCGAGGGATTCTGTCCGTCCGTCCTTCCGTCACATTCCGGTGTTTTGTCCAGAAAAATGAAGATATTGCGGTTTTCAGCATCAGTTAGGACAACCATTCTAGTCTCTGAAGCGGTAAAGTTTATCCAGATATTCGCAGGGGATCACCCCTAGCCTAATGTTCCGTAATAATGAAAGTGGTGCGTAAACATACCTTGAGGTTATAGAACTGGTCGGTGCCATCTCTTCTGGCAAGACAGTGTACAATGGTCGGTACTGGTGACGGACCGAGGACATTACCTACACATCAATCACAATGCAACAAAGGATATCGACTACGACTACATAAAATTAATGATCAAAAGGGCAAAAATCACAGCAGATTTTTAAAATTATGAAATTCATGGTGAATTCACGGCACCGATTCGCAGTTGCATTCTGATAAAAACATTGCATTGATGAGCACTTTTCACTCTGTAAGTAATCACTTGCTTGAAAATTAACTGCCAAGCTAAGTAAAAGGGCCAATAAATGCTAAACTACCAAGCCCAAATTTTACTGCCAGATAATTTTCTAAAAAAGCTAAGTTTGACTTATTTGGCATTACAAAATGCCAGTTAGCAAACCTGTGTTATGGCTCCAAATAATGATCAGTGTGGTTGTTTTAGGTCCACGTGTGGATTTAACTGTTTTTATATCAGAAATTTATAGATATCGATGCATAAGTGCAGCAAACATGAAAAATCACAGCAAGTCACCACCAATGCTGAAATTCACGGCAGACGCCAATATTCACAGATTCTGTGAATTTGTGATTTCTGTACAGCCATAATCATGACTAGATTACATTTGCTGCACTGCCAACATCTTGCTATTTCAGCCCTCTGTAACAAATACCACGTGCTCATCTGTTTTTCCTTTTGGCTCTTTTTCCTTAAAATTTCAGTTACATCTACTGAGCTGGCTAACAGTCAGTTTTGTTGTGCATGTTATGGAGACCGTGCATGATGTACTGAAACACCAGTTTTTAAGAACCACATGCGTAACCTGGAGTAATCCAGAAATGAAAGATTAATTGAACAGTGATCATTACTAATAAATCTCACTGTACTATAATCTTACAGCTGAACAGAAACGTGTGTATTATTATTATTATTATTATTATTAATAGCAAAATTATTAAATCTATTACAGAAGCTGACAAAAGTGACAACAACAAACACAAGAACCCTTTTCCCATAAACTAGAATACCTTTGAACATTATTTCATGACAGCATTACTAACAAATACAGCAATAACTGGAATAAATCAATCTCCTCTGTGTGCTGGTGTTTATGACTTTCAAAACAAACCTTTCTCAATAGTCACACAGCACTTTGTTTTGCTCAACACAGTCTATAATAGTTTAAATGGTTCTATTTTCAACTGTCACACATTATAACACCACAGCGAATTATCAACTGCATAGCTGCTACAGAAAGACTACACTATTATTACGTCGATATTAATTACTAGTACAGCAGATAACTGTAGTGATGCTTAATGGTTTACAGTGTAAACATTTCTGTCGTTGCAGGAATCACAGAAACAAAAAATGTTAACTGCTACTCCTCTTGCTATACGTGTCTGTTTTTATTATATCAACACTACCGTCGTAATTAATAACATTCGCAGTAATTAGGCATAACGTAATTTCAAACAAGCACTGCTAACCAATCAAATACGGTCCTGCACGCCGCAGTAAGCTGACGTCCTTCGGTATGGAATAAGTAAGCAAATCCTTGGTATCACAATGCTTCATGGCAGGAGGACAACTGTCGGCTTCAGCAGTTGTACGCGGACGTTTACATCGAGTTGGCCTATGTCAGACATTCACATAATATACACTGTATCTCAGAAAAAACGTGGTTTCGAACTTTTTGTGATAACTTCATCAACTGTTAAAACCGATTTTGAAAATTATCTCACTATTGAAAACAGCAATAATTATCTATAAAATAAATATAATATTTCTCATCATTTCTTAAAAACCTTGATTGCACTACCGTGTGAAATGTGAAAGTTGTAAAATGTTGTAATTGGTTTGAGTAGGGTGCACGAACATTACAGACAGATGACAGACGGATGAACGGGCGATGAGATATAGCGAACATGAACCCGAGTTCACATTCGCTAAAAATGTGAGCACAAGTTTCTTTCATTTTGTTAGAAAACATGCGTTTGACAGACGGAGAGATAGAGAGACGGATGGAGAGAAAGGCCTTGGCAATACCATGCGATGCATTACATGCAGTTGCACAGTAAAAACTGATCAAAATCTTTCTTTTAATAGTGGTGTTCCACAGTGCATTCATCAATAACATCATGATCATTAGTAATCAAGTGACTTATCTGCGGATCACATATCTGTTGGTCACTGACTGACTAAGTACGAAATATTTCAAATTTACTGCTTAACCAGTCTCTTTCAGGCAGCTTTAAACTTACCCTGAAGAGCTCATGTTGTCACCTTTATTGTCATAATTAACTACAAACAAAAAATACAGACATACAATATTACACAGTGTGGTCAACTTATCAAACTGTCAACAACTATCACCGGTTAAACAGTTAACTGGTCGATGGTTGTCAAGAATAGAAAATACACACTTCTCTCACAAGTTCACAACATTGTCAAAATTGTAAGTTGAAACATATAACATTGCATAACAAATATTTTTAAAAATATTAAATAAACACTGAAAGTTCGACTAATAAATGTCTTTATTAACTTGTGGCAAATAAGTAACATATATTGGCAGAAAAACCCTATATATATAAGTTTTGCCATCAAAGTACCCAGCAAATGTTATTGATACATCTGGTGACTCAGTTGAGATGATATGCAGAACAGACAGATAGATGAATGGAACATCAGCTGCTCAGGGGCCCAATTTTCAAAAAATCTTAGGAAAAATCCTAAGTTTAGTGTCAGTTTTTCCTAAGTTTATGTTAAGTTTATCGAAAGTTATAAAGTTAAGATTTTCACAGAATTTTAAATTTAATTCACTATTGCAATATTAAGACTTACTAAGCTCTTCCTATATACACTGTGTTTCAAAAAAAGT
>Ga0209255_1000437_pt1 | contig 10081 bp, 3 predicted proteins | sample WorMetvaBAHAMAS2_FD_187394 | JGI IMG/M metagenome (GOLD analysis project Ga0209255, IMG submission 187394) | Marine gutless worms symbiont microbial communities from Max Planck institute for Marine Microbiology, Germany - Olavius vacuus... | ecosystem: Host-associated > Annelida > Digestive...
GGGGGAGGCAACAATTACGTTTTCCCCGGGCGGAAAACACCCTCGCGCCGCCACTGGGTGTGTGACATGAACGGTGAACTGTTATATTCAGTGTAGTATATCGGTACCGTTATTTCATCGTTCGAGTTAATGAGTTACTGAGTCCTGGTGACTTCTGTCTAGTGCGGTTTATCGAAACGTGAGAATGCAAAAGCGAACGAAACGACGAGACCGTGTGATGATGGTTTGGCGTATTATTGTAGGCTTGTCAGCGCTGCGCTATGGAGACATTCAGGTCGCACCGTGGTAAGTGTGACACACCTCGTTCTCACAACATCAGCTACAGTCCCTTCACCTTGACGTGACCCTTACCAGCCTCCACACTTGATATGCAGAATTGGATCTGATACGGAATAAACCTGCTGGCCTTTTCTCGAACTTTCCGAAAGTTAAACGGACAGAACTGTTAGCAAACTTCTTTAATCTTTGTCAAATCTAGACTTAAATTTAAAAGTATGTGTCGTCTATCCGCACTAAGCTTATTAGCTTTTTTCCATATTCTTGCTGAACAGTGCATCTGTATTGGTACAACGTCATATTCTACTCTACAGCTAAAGAAAGTTGGCCAGAGTATAACAGTTCATAGCCAAGTAAACGTTGTAATATTAAATTAACGCTATTGGCAGGTTGTTTGTACTTGAAATTTTGCTGCTATTTCTGCTGATGCAGTTGCCACAGATATGTTTATTTGTCGTGAAAGTTAAACCATTCGAACGTGTGAATTTTGTGTGACGTCGTCAGGAAATACTGTCGCATGACGCACGGTTTGTCGCCGGTCGACCAGCTCATCAAGAGCCTAGAAACGGCGCGGCAGAACGAAACTTTCTACCACGAATATTGTACGAAATTCTACACTGTTTTTTTTTCTGTACTGCAAAACGTTGCACGGACGTCTGTCTGTCCTCTTATGCGTGGTGTATGCCATCTACAAAAACCAATTCGGAACCTTTTCTTCCCCTCCTTTTCCTTCCCTTCGCACATTGGGTTTGTCACATTGGGACTCTTACGCCATGCTTACGTGTTGTATTATTGTAACAGGGTGGAGTGGTGCTGGTGGGAATCAGGCCTTATCTGAAAGACCAACTGGTTTCCTTCAGTGCTTTGACACTGTTGGTTTGGTCATATGACCTGTAAAAATCGTTCCCGAAATGACCTATAATGTGTTGAGTGGGACGTTAAGCCTCTACACTACTACTACTACCTTCCCTTCCCATTTCTGCTATTGACTGCCAATTTTCATCCATATAGCTTCGCCTCTAGGCTTATCTCCCCTTTTCCTCTTACCCTATCCTATTTTATTTGCTGTATTCGGTAACCATACAATCTGTCTGCTCCAAGGGTCTTGTGATGAATTATGAAAGTGTCAAGGGCTCCGTCTGATTTATGGCAATTTTCTGAGTTATTATTGTCGTTCTCAGAAGTGGGAAACATTGGCATAACTTCAAATTTTTGCCACCCTTGCAGAAAAAAAACACACAGCATATGCCTGTCCCAGCAAGATGCTGTGCTAAGTTTTATATTTGTTGTTGTTTTATTGGATTTTAACTTTCTAATGTCTACATGCTTTTTACGTTATTCAGAGATGGCGGGTAACTCTAACCCTGCTTTTATCGTTTAATGTCAAACAGGGCCTTAACTCAATCGTTTGCAGTCGAGTACGCATTGTTTGTGTATTCGGAGCAATGATTTGGAGCCCAAGAAAGTGTCTGGTGGCTGCATTTGTCGTCCTATTTATGTTAAATGAAATCTACAAATTGACGCAAAAGTAATTGTTTCTGAATGTATTGTATGTCAGCATGTAGTCGCTTATTAAAGCTTATGAAATTCTCCCTGATTACTTTTACATTTTATTTCGGGGAGGGGTTAAACATCCGGAACACTCCACTATAGGTACGGTCTTGATGACGCTGATGATGACGTCAGGTGATGACGAGCTGGTGTCGAGTCTGCTGTTTGACGCTGAAGCCACGCGAGGCGTCGTGTCTGACTGGAGGAAAGAGAACAGCGACGCCGCGTTGAACCACAGTCCTAAGAACAAGTCAGTATAACGCTGCGCTGCCAGCAATCTCGCTTTCCATGTCCTCAGTGCTCACAGCAGACAGTAGAATGCATTCAGAACACGGCCGGTCGGGATCCGGACACTTCCCCCAGGACGTTTACCCTCGTTCATTTCCCCCTGGCTACCACTGCTGAAAACGTGAAAAAAAAAACTTATTCGTGACATCGATTTGGTGTTAGGGTTAGGCCCATGACAGACGTATACGAGAAACACGCACCGAAAATTCGCGCGAGAAACTTGCATCAGATTTTTTCATCAGATTTACTTACTTACTTACTTATATGTTTTTTTGCCATGTTTTCAGTAAAACATTCAACACCAGCGTTACTCCAGTCCACAACGACGACCGCTAGTAGCTCGAATAAATGAATAAGTTAACTAAATTACGATAAATTACAATGTCAATTACCGGTATTCACAACGATTAACAACCAAACGAAACACAACATTAACAAACCCGGATATGCAGTCGGTGTGCGTGAATTGAGTCACGTGATCGCGAGTTGCTTGCGTAGAATAGAACTTGATCTGTTTGATGCGAGAAAGTTCGCGCGAGATACATTTTGCTGCGAGTTGGTATGACACACGTGCAAGTTTCTCGTGCGAGTTAACGGGTCATGGTTAGGGTTAGAGTTAGAACATGGGACTGATTAGTTTTTCAGTATGCATATCCAGAGGTATGTCTGGGGGATGTCCCAGAGGGAATAGGGCAAGGGTCTGCTTGTTATTGTACCCTAGCCCTGCCCCTCCCAACTGCCCCAGTCATTAGCTGCTTTATATGAGCCACCAGCCAGACCTCATACTGGACAGCGGAGCTTCGCGTACAGCGGACCTGCAGTGTGGAACAGTCTGCCTGCCACCAGCCTTGCGTGAAAACATGTCACTGGCTACATTCAAGACAAAACTGAAAACGTATCTTTTCCGGCGTTCACAACGACTCTCGAAGACCACCCGGCGCTGTTGCGGTGTTTTCGCGATGCCGGCGCCACGATATAAGTGACTTTACTTACTTACTTACTTACTTATATGTTTCCTTGCCATTTTTCCTGCCTTCATCCCTCATCCGGTTATGAAAAATTCCTGGATCTGCGCATGAGATAGAACTTAAAACCTAAACTTAATTAAATTTATAACAGTTTTTTCTTCTCTGTGAACTTGATTGCAGTAGGCTACGCGACTGACTAATTTTTTCGGTGTCGGCGGCCTGTTGGCTGCAGTCTCTGCAGTTTTACGACGAAGTAGATCAACAATTCATTTTAGTTGATTCTGTCGATTCGTATTGCAGCAAGTCTAAACAGATTCCGACAGCTTCTGTTTAAGACTGTTTTAATGACAACTTTCATTCGACTTATGTAATCAACTAACTGAGACAACTGAGTAAACTGTCATTGAAATCTGACCAATAGCTACATTTTTTCGATACAGTTATTCGTTACTGTAAAAAGTAACGTATTACTTGTAAAACTTCTGTAGCCAACATCGTGCGTGTGTGTATTGTATTGCAGGAACGGCATTGAACTTGTATTTGTCGGTACCAAGTCAGGACTGACGCGTTATCTGACGTTCAACGGAAACACGTCCGTTCCGTCAGTATATCTGTTGTTTCAACACTCATGTAGTCCTATGTAGTGTCATATATCTAGGACTACATGCGACACTACAAAGGTAGGTAAAGGTAAAGGCAAACGTGGGTTTGTATAGCGTCTCGTCGTGAACACACCTCGTATGGCACGCGTTCTCAAGGGAGCTCAGAAGTCGTGACTGAAATGTACTGAGGGCGGGTGAAAGTAACCGCCCAATTAATTATTCAATTACGCGATTAATTGTGAAAAATTTTGACAGTTAATACAGTTTAATTCGTTAAATTTCGAAAAGGCACGTCACTAAGAAAACACTGTAAAGTGAACGACTCTTCAACTAAGCTATTACAGTGTCAACAACAATGATCTCTTTCTCCATTGAACGTCAACATTAGTACTTGCTAAAGAGCATTTCATATCACCGTGTTTAAGAAACTGGATAAAAACATTTACTAATAATAGTGTTTTAAATATCTAACAAAAACATTTTTGGGGACGTTTCGTAATGCTTAATTATTAATCGTAATTAGTGATCAATTGATCGTTAATTTTAGTTCAGTTAGCTTCTCTCTGAGTTTTCTGTTAATTCGTCGTGTGTTTGTGTGGTCTCACAGCGAGTTCATTGAGAAGAACAAGCTAACGATAAAGTCGTCATATTACTACCGCGCCGCTGACGCCGGCGATGGCATCTTCACTTTCTCAGTACCGTTCACAGCCGGTCTGTATATCCCAGCGTTTGTAATAACTATAATCAGCTTGGTTTTTACCGCGATGCATCTACGCAGGGCAGTTTTAGCCACGAGTGAAATGTCCGTTTGTCTGTCCGTCTGTCTGTCAAACGCGTGAATTGTAACAAAACGAAAGAAACTTGTGCCGACATTCTTACACCACATGAAAGGTCATTTATCCTAGTTTTCTGGCTAGAAGAATGTTTCGTGGGGGACGACCCTTTCAACTTGAAATTTTGGGTCAAACTGATTTTCAATTGATTTTCGCTTGTAGTTCCTCAGCCGTAACACTTTGTGAAAAAAAGTTCAGTTATCACTAATAGGAAACCTACTACGCGCTTTCCAATGAGCCTAAGATGAACAGGGTGCGTTGCCTCTATAAGCCCCCAAAGGGTGGCTCAAAAACGCAAAGTGTCCAAAATTGAAAAAAAATAATCTGCGATAACTTCGAAACGGTACGAGATAGGATGTCAGTTAGTATTGATCACTAATAGGAAGTCACATACAGGCTTTCGATTGGTACCGACATCGGTGACCTTAAATGACCCCGAGCTTGACCTTATTTTGCGTTATTTCGCCGAATTCTATAGCTTTGCAGGCCAATTACGTCACAGTGGTGAAGATAGACCTATAATGTCTGCAAAATATTGTCTCTCAGTTACATTTGACCAAAACTGACCCACCCTACAGCGCGGTCTCTCTGCGTTAGCTGAGCTACTTGTTAGCCCGTATCAGCGACAGCAGTAGTAGTGATGGTAGTAGCCTATCTGTAATGAATATCGTTATGACGTTCCGCCATACGTCAGTATCGTAAAAGCCAGCATAGGGGAGGGCTTAGCCTTTTGAAGACGTGGAAGCCAGCCAGCCGCTATATTTTTTTTGTATTTTTGGACATCTTTGGACATACGCATTAGAATTCGGGCAATTCTGTGCGAAAAAAATCGTTGTTTTTGACGAATATGCTGGGCGATATATTCTGGCAAAGTTGGGGTCGCCTCTCAAGTTAGCAATTCTCCGTACACCTACATGAATGTAAGAAACGGAAGGATCCCTGTTTGAATTACAACCAGGCGCCCGATGGAACCTTAATTGGCCGCCGCTGGCTGGCAATGTGTCTCTGCAGATAAACACGTCGACCTGAACTCGACGGTAGTGACGGCCAGCTCTCCAATCATCGTGTCAATCAACCACCAGGACTCCGTGGCAGCCGTCGTCGGTCTGCGTATGCAGTACCTCAGGTTCTACGAGCTGTTTATGGAGTCGACCCAACTATGCGACGACGACAACGGCGTCGCCTGTAACTACACGTGTCGAAGCGACGTAAGCCATTCCGTCTTGCGCGTTCCACGTAAAAAATTAATTTAAAAAACACGTACACTATGTCCCCAAAAACTGGACAACATGCTTAAAATGTGTGTTGGGAAATATTATGCGTGTATTATTGGAAATCTAACAGTTTTTGCCTATTTTGCTACAGTGAAAGAACTTCTGTCTGTCTGTTGTCTGTCGTTATGTCGGTGAACAAAACATTTGAACTTGACAAAGTTGCCGTCCTGAGTTGATGGTCCATTTTTTGGACACGGTGTATAATATATATGTACATATCAACTTTACGCTGACACTTGTATGGTGCGACGTTCGGGAACAGTTGGATGACGTGATGACGCAAAGATTATAGGCCCTAGGCGTCAGTCTTCGATCGAGAAGTCATGGATTCTCAGTTACACTGCTATTATGTCATAATTTTAAAAATGAACATCAGTTTAACACTTCAGTGTAAGGGTCTAGTTACCTATCACACGTAATACAGCAAGAATCATTTTGTCATGACCACGGTGATTGTGAATCCGTGTGCACCCTTACAAGGCGACTCACTTTGAAAATCTGTAAAGCATTCTCCACTTCATTGCATTTATTGTTTCGCGTACTTATTCCCAGGGGCGCAACCACATTTTCAATATTGGGGGTCTAATTCCTTGGTCTAGGGTATTACTACCCTTTTACAGAAAAAAATTAGAAAAGTCTGGCCAAGTCGTTCACACCCTTGCTCGTCGATCGCTAAGCAGTAACAGCATAATTTGTTGCTGGTGTAGAGGTAACGGCCGGCAAATGAAGAGATGGTCTACAGTCCACGAGGGGACACCGTCAAGTTTAGGTCTTCCTCATAGTTTTCATAGTTTGCATCGTAGCTTAAGGCCCCCGACACACGCTCCAGAAACCGACTCCAGAAATCGGCGCCATAGGCCTAAATTCAACGCCAGATTCCGACGCCAGTTTTTCGTGCCGATGCACGACTTGTAAGGTCGTTGACTGCCTTCTGGCGTCGAATTTATGGCGCCGATTTCTGGAGCGTGTGTCAGGGGCCTTAGAACGGATAAATTCGCCAAGCGTGTTTCTCTTGTATCTCTTTACTCGTCCGATGTTTTTCGTCGCAGGAAATCGACTGTTACTTGATCGATGAGAACGGCTTCATTGTCCTGTCGAAATACCCGGAACAGGTTAGATGCGGTCTGCATTGTAATGTCGTTCATCTGTCATAATGTCAGCCGATCTGTCGTCCGTAGGCGTAGCCAGGGGGTACGCGCAGGGGGTGTAGGTCCACTCAGGGCTAGAACCCAGGATTTTTAAATATTATATTTAGGATTAATGAATATATCAATGTCGAAATTATTTTCTTGCGACTTTGAGAGTTTGATCTTTGAGTTAACTCGATTAATTTTGGAGCACTTCGTCCGCCGGGGCACAGCCCTTCTGGCTGGCCCGGCCTCGCGCCGCCACTGGACTTTTAAAGTTATTAATTAAAATTTAATTATAAAAATAATAAACCGAAGAAATATAAGAAGTTATTGATGGAACAGTATCGCAGAAAAGTGTACGTGGACGGGAAAATGATAAATATGTAAATGTGACTTAGAAACCGTAAGCATAGTGATTGAGTGGATGGAAAATGTATAATTTTATGTGAATGAATGTGGAATGGAAATATATGGTGAAATTTAAATGGAAAATGTGTGAGAATGATTGAATTGAGTGGAAATGTGTTGGAAATAATTGGAATTGTATGGAAATATATTGGAAAATAGTTGATAGAAAAAGGGAAATAATTTAGAGTTGGAAAAGGGTATCGAAATCGAAAAAGTGATCTAGAAACATCACTACTGTCTGGGTATGGAACTATGCATCGCTGTGTACCGTCGTGTCTATTTGTCTGCGCGTAGCAGCTCGGACAGTTCATCGGTAAATTTGAAGCGGACGTGATGAGGAATCAGTCGGTGGATGATGAAGACCCAGCTCAACCCATTGGCAGTCTGTTCCACAGGTACGCGGCGTCGCTGTCAGCCAGGCTTGCTGAAACAAGTCGTCGAGTGCAGATGCAAAACTCCCCTGTGATATTCTATCCGCTGTGCAGCTGACCACGTCCAGATAATAGCGATGATGTAACGTTACTTTAATGTTACTTTTATTGAGTATTGCAGCCACCAAGCAGTTGGATATATAAACACAATAAGAAGCAAGAAATCGAACTATGTACTAATATATTAACTTAGAAATACGCAGTTTTTAAGTTTTGAACACGTCAAAAACATAAAACAAATAAAAGCTACACGAAAATGATATAATAACGCATACACAGGAAACGACGATTTGAACTTTCATTACGTGTGAATGGCGGGGAGTATAACGAGTGATTCGTTAGTTCTTTTAGTTGACTATTACATCTTGTGTTTGGGATGAGGCAGTGAAGACAGGAAGACGCGTTCCAGAATTTTATGAAAGAAATTTATGGATAGTGTTTCTCTTCTAGACTGGAGAAAGGAAATCGCTAGTGACTCACAGAATGACAAATAAGTAGAATTTGTAAAGGAATTACCACCAAAGATTATTCCTGTGAACGACGACGAGAACAGGAATTAAAACATCTGCCGGTAGCGTTGGAATGGGCATCTAAATCGGTAATTTAAGCCGCGGTTAAACATGAAATAGAAAAAAAAATCGCAGAAGTTTTGCAAATATTTCAGTGTTTCAAACTGCTACAAACCTGCCCACCCCCTTGAACTCGGCCCCTTCCCAAAAAAATCGTCTACGAGTCCGACTACAACAGAGTTTCTGTAGCTGCTGACTGTCATCACTGTGTATGTGTGTCATAGTTTTTTTGTTCCATCATATAAAGTTTCATAAAGTTCCGGAACTTCAACCGCAGACGTAATATTCTACAAAGTTCCATAAAGTTCGTTGGCAAGGGGCACTGCAGTGCAATAAGCAAGTGTGATATAAGCCGGTAGGATATCAGACTTTAGGTTATTTTAGGTACACCAAGAGGTATACATCCCGTGCATAGGCGGCGACATTCAACAAGTACTTTTTTTCTTATTGACTTCTGATATTACCCACAATGCACAGCCGTAGAGTAACTCCGTTGTATAATTTAGTTGTTGTAAAATCTATACAGGTAGTCCGCAAAATAGTAGACTTCCCAGGTAAATTCACTTGTTATAGAGTTAGAACTTCCTGTTGAGTGCAAGTGCATACAGCAGCAAGAAAACTATAGGCGTGGTGGAATTGTGGGTTTCTAACCCAATATGAAGTTCGTTGTGAAAAACGCAACGTTCCGTCGCATCATAAAGTTCAAATCAAATCAAATTTATTAATGCCAAAGGGCCAGTTGGCCACTAACAATGCAAACATCAAGACAGTATAACAGTTGTTAAAACAGTTGTAAAAACCTACAAAAACTAAACACATCATTAGTACAAAAATGCAAATACAAATAGAAAACCAAACATGCTATTAAAACAACAACACAGGGCTCTTACAGGTTGCTAAAACGTAAAACCAACAGTTATAACATGTATACACTGTTCTATCGTAAGTTCATATAGTTCGTACGGAACAACTACGGCGCGTGTTGTCACCGAGGTGATTGGTTTGGCTGGTCGATTGCAGGGTGTCGATCTACGACTACCAGGCGATGTGCGACGTCTGGCGCGAGGAACCACAGTCCGCATCGACGTTCCACCACGTCAGTGTCTTCTTCACAGTCTCATGTTATTCCCCGCCGCAGTTTACACACACAGTAGTGATATCTGAACGACCAAAGTTCAAGCACACGTATCATAAGTATTCTGTTTTCTGAATCATGCGTAGGCCTGTGTATTCTAACGTATGTTATTTTAGCGTACGTAGCATAGCATTTCAAGCGCCTCTGAATCTTCGGACATGATGGCGCTATATAAATTAGTTTTTAACTGTAACTTTTAACTTTACTTTGACACCAGAAAATGCAGACAGTGCATTGAAGTAGAAACGATACTTCCTGTTGAGTGCAAGTGTACACAGCAGCAAGAAAACTATAGGCGTGATGGAATTGTGGCCTTCTAACCCAATATGAAGTTCGTTGTGAAAAACGCAACATTCCGTCGCATCATTACTTCAAATAAAATGACATTTATTAATGCCAAAGGGACAGTTGGCCACTAACAATGCAAAAATCAAGAAAACATAATAGTTGTAAAAACAGTTGTAAAAACCTACAAAAACTAAACACATCATCAGTACAAAAATGCATAATGCAGCACATTATTCCTTGACAGTCAAACGCCATCAAGGAGCGCAGAAAATGACACACAATATCTATAGCAAATACAGTAAATTAAGTGAAAATGTATGTAACTACA
>Ga0209255_1000438_pt1 | contig 10078 bp, 7 predicted proteins | sample WorMetvaBAHAMAS2_FD_187394 | JGI IMG/M metagenome (GOLD analysis project Ga0209255, IMG submission 187394) | Marine gutless worms symbiont microbial communities from Max Planck institute for Marine Microbiology, Germany - Olavius vacuus... | ecosystem: Host-associated > Annelida > Digestive...
GGGGTTACGATTTTACAGGGGGTCGAATTTCCCATTTTCCTATTGATTTTTGAATGGGCCTTACAACAGTGCAGCGCGACTGCGCTGCCTGTGATAACACACAATACACGTGTGATAATAGATGTTCATATGGAAGGTCACGAAGAGGAAAGGTCTATCTGGTAGACAACGAGCTAAATCATAGCAGTATCTTATATAATTGCGCTTCAGCTCGACACTGGAAAAATAGGGGCATCGAGAGCCCGTAGATGGAAATTACACGTATGAAAACCGGCTTGAGCTTTTGAATTTGCCTTTTCTGGAATTAAGGCGTTAAAGCAATGACTTGGCATGGTCTTACAAGATTGTCTTTGGTCTTACTGTACTTAAATTCGATGACTTTATGAGTGGAACACTGCCACGCGAACACGCGGCCATCATTTCAAAAACTCACTCTGAAGCCTTCGAACTCGATGAAAGAAATTGCACGCACAGGTCCAGAGCTGTATTTTCTCGGAGCGTGTTATTAATGTATGGAGCCAACTGCCTGAGTCCACTGAGTTTAGTTCGTTATCGTTATTCATGCGAAATTTGCATGGCATGGATCTATCTCGCTATTTGCATTTGCAATTTTTTACTATGTTTTGTTTATTTGTTGGGCAACTTTCAGTAATTCTGTACCTTGTTGTCCAGTCTTTTGACAACTAAAGATGACACAAGTGATAAAAATGTTAGATCCATGCTTCATTTATAGAGATGAGCGAAGTAAAGTGGCAGACCGATACACGATCCGTTAGACGATGTAGTGTAGCCAGTTTGACACCGGTCGACGCACATGTAACTTCCATCGGTGTTTTCACATCGCTGAGATGCAAGACAGTCGTGTCTTCCCGACACACACTCGTCCACGTCTGTAACATCAGATAGGATACATTATCATCTTAGCAGCGTTATCGGCACTGAAGAGATGCACGGAGAAGGAAACTGCAACCGTTTTTAGCCGTCCTCATCCAGTTTGACTCCCATTTCATCCCCATCGATCCTCACAAAACTTCCATTCCATCTTTTGCAGCATGTTTTTATTGTATTATATTATTGTATCATTTATTGTATTTTGATTGTGTTACTGTACGTTTTGTTCTGTCGCATTATCCCACATGTATAGGCCTAGGCTGTTGAGTTATATTTAGCAATCCAGCTGTTCAGCTGTTCAGCTGCTGCACTTATGTCACAATAAAGTTGAGTTGAGTTTGAGTTGTCTTCCTGTCTCCGCAAACTTCGTGAAAATTTAATTTCAAACTTAATTTGAACTGCCATGACAATTTAGGAATGTATCTGAAAGAAGTGGATAGCTGATTCACTTCTTGCCGCAGATGCACCATAACAGTCAAGCATTGCTATATTGCCGCGGGAATCCGGTGCAATTTTTCTACCCGTGCGGGAGTCCTACGACATTTGTTTCCATTCCCACAGTAGTCCCACAATATTTGCTTCCATCCCAGTCCTGACGGTAGCCTACTTCTGTGATCTTCAACACCGCGCATCACATGCGGCATGCAGGCAGGCGCACGCAAACATCAAATGAAAACAAAGACTATCTTGTCTAAAACCAGGAGTGCTAATTGCAGCTCTATCTCTATCTTTATTTGTTCCATAACAAACCATACAGCACAGCAAAGAGAAAAAAACACCGGAACAGGACGGACAAGGCTAACAGCTCTTACAGCTGTTAAAGGCAACAAATAACAGAAAAAAAACGATTTAGCTTGCTATGATCAGATACTGAACTCATTCGAGCTCACAGATTAATATAGAGCGCACCTTAGACCAAACGTGACAACCTGCACAGCATAAATAGGGCACGCACTGAGACTTGCAAACTACATCATGATATTTTATAAGCTACACAAAATTATTCTTGAGCAAAATTTAATTTTAATACAGCAATTAGTAATACTGAACGAACAAAAACATTTTAGTAGTAAGAAAATACTGGGCACATGTCCCCCCATTTCATGCGCCGTTGGTGACATAATTACCACCGCAGAGGCGTAGGCAGGAATTGACGGAGGGGGTGTTCTTACTTTTATTCCCTCCCCATCCCTCCTCCTCCTCTCCTTCTCCCTCCCTTCCCCTCCCCTTCTCCCTTTCCCTTCCTCTGGCATCCGTACCCCTTCCCTTCCATTCCCCCCGTTCCTTGTCCTTCCCCTACCTTTTTCCCTCCCTCCCCTCCCCTCCTTTCCCGCCCCTTTCCCTCCCCTCCCCTTAGAAGTAGGCCCCTTAAACCAGCTAGGAGGTCTGGTGAGCGCTGTAAGCTCCCCCAGCGAGGTTCGGAGCGGAGCCCCGGCCGAAATCGAATTATTATTATTATTATTATTATTATTATTATTATAGAAATCGTACACGGAGTACACATATAAAGATATAGAGAGAGAAACAGAGAGACAGACAGAGAGAGAGAAAACAATCAGCATGTGCTCTCCAGAGCTGTTAGAAAGCCACTGGTAGCAATCATTTTGAGTATTCTGAAGTGCATGTTTTACAGTAGATCGATCACAATCTAGCACAAACTGCACTAGACCTCAGCTGAGGCGGGTGTTTTGACACCCCCATCACCCGCTGCCTACGCCCCTGTACCACCGTCCGCTCACAATACTTCACCAACGTTATTTGCTTGCTTCCTACTTCACTTCACTTCTTCTGATTAACAAAGTAGCTGCGTAGCCAAAATCGATCGACTTCATAAGCCGAAGTCAATATGATTGCTGCGTATCCTAAGCTGTTATCATTTAGAAACGATAACTTATCGCAAGTGTGATTGTAAGCGATCACGCAATTAGCTAGTTGCATAATGAATGTACAGCCCCTTCTGGCACACCGAGCTGTCGCAGACGACAACTCGTTGAGTGGCTGCACAGGCCACGACCTGACAGATGATTGGTTGCTGCCTATGCCCATTTCATCGACAGCCTATGCCCATTTCGCTGCTCGTTTGGGTGCGCTCTTTTATCGAATCAGATTTATTTGGCAACATTAATGTACCGTTCGACAATACCACTGCAATTTATCTGATCAATCTGCCCTGGAAATTAGGGTTAGACTTAAAGTTGCACTATTTTAGCATTTTTCACGGAAAAAAAGAAAACGAGCACCTTGTCTTCCGCGAATTTAACGGACGGTAACATCTTGTTAACAGAACGCAACCACACAATAAAAATTACATATTCTTGGAGTGCTCGTGCATAAATTAGGCAATTAGCTAATTATTATAAGTAAATCTAACCTCTACAGTTGCGATGATCAATGAGCTCAAAGCCAGGTCGACATGAGCACGTGAAGCTGCCCGGCGTGTTACTACACAGCTGTGAGCAACGACGCCGCCGCAGTCGACACTCGTTAATGTCTACAGCACAGTAACAGAAACCAACGCCGTAACTGGCTGTTAAACTCCCGCCGAAATAGAATCTAAAGAGTAGGCCTAATCATGTAGAGTTTAATAAGCGACTACAAGGTAACTTACAGTACATTTACAGACAACTACGTACGTATGCTTCAGTTTTTAGATTTCGAAATAGATCGACATTTGCAGCTACCAGACACGTACCCTCTAAATACAGAAAAATGCGTTTGCGGCCTGGGCTATTTTGTGTTTGTATTGGGCACACGCTTATCATTATTGGCTATATGCAGCCGTTTTCACGAGGTCACTAATACTGATATATTTTACATGTAGAAGATGCCACGAACCTGCACACTGAGACCTGCTGATGAGGCGATATCCGGGTCTACAAGCGCACCTGTAACTACCGAGCGTGTTGACACACTCGTGATCACATGTAGTTGGATTCTCCGAGCATTCGTCCACGTCTGCATCGCATCACGCAGCTTGACGGTCACGGTTCACTGTCGGTGGCGTGAAATCATTGCATTAATCATTGCATGAAATCACTGCTTTCCCACGGGAGTCCCGTCACAATATTTGCTTCCGGTTGTCATTCCCTGATGCGATCTGACAATGTACTGCGCCGTCAAACATTGCTATATTGTCGCAGGAATCCAGTGTAAAACCCGTGTGGGAATCCCAAGACATTTGTTTCCATTCCCACGGGAGTCCCACAATATTTTCTTCCATCCCAGTCCTGACAGTAGCCTACTTCTGTGATCATCATCCCGGCGCAAGTCACTAAAATCACGTGCGGCATCCAGGCAGGCGCGAGCAAATATCACATGAAAGAAGAATTCTCTTGTCTAAAACCTAACTGGGAACGGAACAGAAGAATAAGATGGCCGTCGATATAAGAAACGGCGCTATGCAACATTCGAGGCATTAGCTGATGAGACGTGTTGTACAACGAAAGATAAGTAGCCAGAAAACAACCGGCGTCACTAGGGTTGATGTCACCCGGTGCTGTAACTGATGCTGTCACCCCATTCTTTTCCCCTAAAAAACTGACGACCTTTTTTTGTTTCTCCAGTACCCTTTATAAAATTCAGCCGCAATTTTTTTAAAATTTCATCAGGGTGTCATCCCCTGGATGGTGTCACTCCCAGCGGTTCGCCCCCCCTCTTCCCTCTCGCCCCCGCCCCTGTAGTAACGCTAATGCAGAAAACATCGACAAAATATTAGGCCATCAGTGACATTACTTATTTTCGATTTCATACCAAACTGACCAAGATACTTTTAACAAATGCTACATAATAAAACAACATCGGGAGGCGCGTGAGTGCGTGGACAACATTAAATCGTTGTCAAGAGAACGACAGACGAAGAGCTGTGATGAAACCTTCACACTGTAGAGTAACATCGTTGCGACGATGTCCGCTGCGACACTTGGCAAGACATTGAAATGAGCCGACAGTGTTGACACAGTCGAGAGACCCCGGACAGTTGTCTCTTCTCAGCTCACACTCGTTAATGTCTGTACAGTGTACATAGAAACAAACTACTACCACAGACGAGACCAAGCAACAGCCAGCGAAATACAACGAAGTGTCTGACCACTTATTAGTCTACTGCAAACTTTCTGTCCGATGGCTGGTCGGTTGTGGTATGTGCACACATTCAGTGTCAAAATCTAAAACATCGCTTCAAATTCACTGCTTGAAGTTACTGAATTCATATCAGGTATCAATGGCAGATCCGGGATCTTGTAACAAGAGTGCCGAAGCCTTGAGCCTAAAAAGCCGATAGAGTGTATTGGGTTCACGAGGAGGCAGCGAACACTTCCTCTTCATTAACTATGGTTCTGGGAGAGCGCTATGCAGCTGATACTAAAGAACATACGGTACATAGACATTACTGCTAAGTAGCACGTCTAACAAATTATCAGTAACGATAACAAAGGGAACAACAAGGAACCAATAGCGAACAGTGAAGTGCCTTATTACTCTGATGTATTTTGCAGTCCGCTGACGAGTTGATTACGGTAACTATATAAGTTTCTGTAACACACTGCAGCGAGCAAAGAACGCTCGAATAAATGACGTACCCTTGCAGACTAGACCGTCGCTGGACAACGACATCCCAGACGCACAGGAACATCTGAAACTGCCAAGTGTGTTGACACAGCTGTGCGAGCACGGCTTCAGCTTCTCACACTCGTCTATATCTGCATACATTAACATAATGCATAGGCATCTGCATATCCATTTGTATATTCATCAACTAATATCCACCTTGTTACTCTCCTTGTGTGACCTCACGAGCCAGAAAACCCACCGGGGAGGCCTAGAGCTCAGCGGACTAGTCCATGAAGAAGCCCATCCTAGTTTCCCTTATTCTACTTAATCTCCCCTTAAAGGCATTGATACTGGAAGCACCAACTGCCTGCTGGTCCAGCTGATTGCATTTCATGACAGTAATAATGCAGCATGTCTTTGGACACAGAACAGCGTTCTTGCAAGTTTTGCAAAAACAACTGAAAATAATATCGTATTTTCTGGGAATAGTATTAGCAATAAATTGTCCCAAAACGCTATAATCAGCACTGCAATAATTTTGAAGTTCTGCTAACAGATATAATACGTTTCAACTGACAGCTGGGCATGCCCGACTCGTTAAATAGAGAAAGGAGTAGACTTTTTTTTACAGTAATAAGTTACGATAATACTGACCTTGGCACAGATGATCAGCGGCGTTGAGAAGGAACCCGGCTGGACACTGGTTACTCCGCTCTCCTGCGCCACACAAAATCATGGTAGGCTTACGTAAATTATTTTAATTTATTGCAAAAAGTTATAAACCTGACTGGTTATTTTTCAGCCGCATCCAACTACAACGTCAGTGAGAGCACATCGTTTCAAACTTAAACTTATGTACTGGCAGCCTATTAGCTGTAGACCTCGTAGTATACCAGTCTACAACAGATCCGTGTACACTACTCCGTATTTTGATTTTGCTTGCTTAAGTTGCAATCGTTTGATAAGATATTTTAGCATTTTCTTCATCACTATTACGGATGAGCAAATTAGCGATTACAAATTTAAAATTAAAATTCGACTGATGACACACCAGTAAGAAAAGTGAACTACTCGTCAGCTCGGCTGGATATATCGTCAACAAATAACTATCATCATCTCTTTCTTCAGAGACGCCGACATTCTGGTTTGTTTTAGAAACTCGATTAGAAACATTGACAAGGTATTTTGTCTCGTTGACAGAGCTGTTGACTGATGAACAATAAAAATCTTTTCTTCGCCGATTTCTCATGTTTGGTTTATAACAGTTTTTAATCGAAATTCACGATTAATGAATCATTTATTTTTGTCAACTTATTTTTAATCGCTAACAGCTCATCATCATTAAGGGACGACTCTTGCCTTTACTGACAGCCGTGCTGAGGTTGTAGCTAACTGAGTCGTCTAAGATGCTACGGTCGACGCTGATGTCGTCAGCTCGCAGTCTCTGTACCAGGTACGGCATGTGGCGGGTACGACTGTCTTCAGCGTACGAGATCGTCTGATTGACGGCGTACGGCAGCGGGTGACCGTCAACGTACAGCACGCGTGATGAGAACACGTAGATCATACCTGTAGTACACGTACGATCATACCTGTAATCAGTCACGTGGTACCACGTGGTCTTAAGTATAACAAACGACTGTAGGACGTCGTTATATGTACGACACCTTCACGATACGACGTCGTACAACAATCGTACAAGGATACGAGGAAACTACGAAAACACAATAGATGCATTGATTTTGATGTTAATTTTGACCTTTAATTTTGATTTTGATTCCAAACACACAACATACAATATAGCACTGAAAACCAACGTTTTAACACGCCTTCAATGCTTCAACGCTGTTAGTTGGAAGTTACAAAAAGGATTTCACCTTTGAAAAACGTTCCAACGATTAAAGGTTTTCTTGGGGATCATACCAGCATAACAGACTTCGATAATCTACCGGCTTATCCGATAGCCATAGCTCGCGTCTGGAACGGTTTACCACAGCTCGTCACGTTCGTACAATCCAATCACCGTCTGTGTTTCGCAATCGCCTCAAGAGTCAAGACGCACCTCTTCAGCTAACTCAGCTAACTCATCGAAAAATGGCGGACTACTGCGTCAGTTGCTGTCGAGCGTGGGTAATAATGACAACAACCAAAACAATAATCATGTTAATTTTTGCGCATGGTAGTAACACGTGCGTGTCGAAACTGTTAGTAACAACTCATTCTGACGTTGCGGCGGTGCATAGAGGCTTACCGGCGGCAAGTTGCACGTAGTCCTCGACATAGGGAAGCACTCTGACAGTGGAAGTCTCGGAGAACATTGGGACTTGTCCGTTGACTATGATGTCTGTCTGTAGTGTTGCGTTCTCGTCCAGGCCGCGTGATATGTGTTTCAGCGTCAGCGTCTCACCTGCAACGTTGACAATATTGACTAATTTCAGCAGCTTGTGCATGTCCGACGTACATCCACTGGAGTGACTGGACCGCGATACAGTTGTTTAATCTCGTAACGTTTACAGTCGTGAAACAGCTAGTGCCAATCATTGCGTATCAGACTTGGATAATCTACGGGCTTATCCGATAGTCACAGCTCGCGTCTGGAACGGTTTACCACAGCACGTCACTGTCTGTCTCAGTCGCCTCAAGAGTCAAGACGCACCTCTTCAGGCGCTGCTGTCCGTGACTTCATTCCTCCGTTGTGACTGAGAAGTGACATTGTCATTGTCAGATACATAAACAGTTATTGTTACTTACTTACTTACTTACTTACGTATGTCTAGCATGCAATTGTTTCGAGCTCCCAAGTATAGTGTTATCAAATAAACGTGCCATAAAATTTGAAACCAGTTTAAAATATGCCTAATTGTATGTTTGAAAGATAGTTAAGTTTAGTTAAGTTATTATTTCATATCGTATTTTGTTGTTGCTGCCATGTTTATGGTGAATTAAAGATTATCAATACAACGCAACATTCATTTAATAAACGGTTGGCAGAATGCAGCATACATGCAGTGCGAGTAAACGACCGACTGTCATTAAGTCCAAGTACAGAATGCGTTGTAAAAAAACTATTCACTAATAGGCCGTCATTATTCGTTCGTAGGGACTATGATTCGCAGCTGGAAATATAAAAAAAGTATTTTTATTGCCAGAAAGAACGTGTGTTTCCTAATTGTTATTGTCAGCGCGAGACGGTTTTCGATAAGAGATAGTAGCAACAGAAACCTTCATCTTTTAGTTTGTGTGCTGTTTCCATTCTGTCATTTAAATAAAAGTCGGAGTAGTGAAGATATCAACGAAACTAAGACTTAAATGCGTTATACAATGGTCGGGAGCGTCGATCTACGGCACCGCGGTCAGAGCTATACTGCAATAATTTGCCTCTGGGCCCAACATGCAGTTTCTGAAGACAACCTTTGAACACTGGCTTAGATAAGGGGTTTTGACTCTGACTCGAGCTCGCTTGAATTTGTGCGCTATACAAATTTTGTAATAATAATAATAATAATAATATTTGCAGCAGATCTACGCCACTACGCGACAAGACCGTAACCAGATATTTATTTGGGGGGGGGAGGTTAACACCCCAACACCGAGCTAGTTGCGCTGGCCACTGACAGTAGTGGTGAGTAACGTATGCAAAGTAACTAACTAAGTAAGTAAGTAAGTAAGTAAGTGAGAGGCAGACTGACCGGTGGCATACTCGACTTGTACTTGTTGCTGGAAGACACCTCGTGTGAGCGTGAAGCCGTTGACTGCTCCGTCGACCTCCATCGCTGATGTCCAGTACATCGACGACAGAATTGACACGATATGGCGCATGTGAACACCTGCTCAGCGTAACAGCCCATTAACTCTTCAAAGTCAGCCTAATACAACCGCGATATTTACGCACAATTTTCAGTGAGTGACCGCTGTTGTCTTATTCGAACTTTCTAATCGAACCCGTGACCTCTCGGTAGCGATTCCGACGCTCATAACCACTATATCAATACATCAACTACAGATGAACCTGACTGCTGTTTTGTTTTGTGTCGTTTTTCGCCACTTTTCCGCGACACGCTAAAGCATCCTACCGGCCATTTATTGAGCGTAAATAAGTCTAGTAGAAGAAATCTGTACAATCGACTCGAATCATACTGATGGTTGGTGGCAACTCGGTGAGAATGGCCATCAGACGATTTCCGCCGTCAACGCGATGAATGTTCGCTGAAATCTTCGCGACGCCGAACTTTTGTCCGTTGATGTTGCCGACGATGTTGGCGACAGCGCGCGTCGGCGAGTTGTCTACGCGACATCACACTACCGCTTAGAATAAACTAGTCTAGTACGTCATTACTTGTGTTAAATTTATTTATTTATTTACGTAATTAAATCCACAAAATGATGCACGTCTTATATCGACTTAAACACCCACTTCAGAAGTGCTAAAGTATTATTAAATATTAAAGTTGTGGCTATCTTATATAGAACAGCGGTTCCAACGTTGCAGCGTGGATACTCTAAACGCTGCTGAGAAACGATGGCCTCATTGGAGTATTGGGAGTAAGTAAGTAAGTAAGTAAGCCGGATATAGCAGTTCGTAATCGAAATTACCACACCGCTACGGGAAATCACATGCCATATGAGATCACACAGTGTT
>Ga0209255_1000439_pt1 | contig 10075 bp, 6 predicted proteins | sample WorMetvaBAHAMAS2_FD_187394 | JGI IMG/M metagenome (GOLD analysis project Ga0209255, IMG submission 187394) | Marine gutless worms symbiont microbial communities from Max Planck institute for Marine Microbiology, Germany - Olavius vacuus... | ecosystem: Host-associated > Annelida > Digestive...
ACGTGACCTGGTGGTGTGCTGACGAGGTTCAGCGCCTGCCGGCCACTCCGCAGGCCGCCACTGGCAGTTCTAGTCGCCGTCATCACCACCATAACGCGGCCTACATACCGGCGCTACTGGGTTACCTCATTCATCAAGTGCGCTGCCGGCCTGGGCACGGCGCTCTAGATCCTGGCGGCCGACACCTAGATATTTGCAAAGAAACGGAAAGCGACTTTAGCGACGTCCAAGCCGTGCCTGTCTCATTACCCAGCAAGCACCTGCTGGCTCTGTACAGTCTGCTTTGAGGACTTCACTGCTTGCCGCTGGTCATCACTGGACTGACAGTATAGATCAAGATCTATGCGGTTTACAAATTTTGATACTTAGTAACTGTCATTGCGTGTTTATGATAATAAATTCCCTTCAGTTCTGTGATATTGTTGGTTGGGAAAACCTTCCAGCTTCTAAGAATACAATTTGTGCAACGAGAAGCTCAGCTACCATAGAGATAGCTCGCGTCGGCGGTCATTACGCCTTTCAGGGTCATTCAAGGTCACTAAGCGCATATCTGAGCGCTGTAGAGAAAGGGCTTATATATAAGTGCCATATAAATTTATCTCTTTACTTTACTTTACTAATATTGATACCAATCGAAAGCCCGTATGCGATTTCATATTAGTGAGTAATATGAACTTAATCTTATATTGCACCATTTTCCAGTTATTGCACAGTATTTGTCAAATTATTGCCTTTGGCAAATGGGTACCTCTCCTCAATGCACTCATTCTCAGTAATCTCTTTTGAATATCGCCATAAATCATATATTGTCCAAAAGTAGATTCTTTGGGTTACATTTTTGTTGCAGACAGTATAGGTCTAAGTTCAACCACTTTAATGTAATTTGCCCATCAGATTTGGTGAAATAACACAAAATGACAGCCGTTATTCGATTAAAGGTCATTCAAGGTCACAGACTTCGGTACCAATCGAAAGCCTGTATGCGACTTCTTATTAGTCAGTAATACAAATTTACATTCTGTTTCGTGACTCACCATTTCTAATTTATTGCAGATTATTGGTCAAATTTTGGTGCTGGATAGTAAGTAAGTAAGTAAGCATTTGTTACACATGACAGTCTCACATGTTTACAGAATAACATTTAAACAAAGAAAACTGCACAGTGACAATAAAAACGACAGAATCACATAGGGATGTACCTCTTTTTAACACCTTTGTTCAGGGTGAACCCCCTAAACTCAGAAATTTGATATCTGGAAAAACACCGCTCTCTCATATGGTGCAAAATGTGTTTTATATTCATGTGCAGAAAGTTCGGTGTTGAAGTTCGGGACTTTGGCCGCAGCTGGCGAGATGGCATTGCATTTAGTGCTCTCATCCACGGTCTTCGACCGGAGCTGGTCGACACGTCAGTACTGGCTCAGAATTCTCCTCGTGATAACCTAGAGCTGGCCTTCACCACTGCAGAAGAACATCTTGGAATTCCTCGGCTGTTGGATGTTGAAGGTATGAAGTATGACGATACAGCGTGTTAGTGTCATTCTTTGATTTCTGCAAACATAACGTAATGCTTGTTATGAAAGTAGCTTATAATAATGATGATGTTGCTGATGATGAGTTATTCTGTTTGAATGTGAATTTTATCCTTTCACACAGAGTTTGCGTTTCATTTCAGTCAGTGAAACAAGTTTCAGTAACTTTTTGTACTTTAATATTTTAAGAGAAAATACCGCTTCACATTACAGAGCGAGTATTTTTTGTCACTTTGTCAACAAGCATAATAACGGCTATCTTTGGCTTTGTGTATAGTGCAGTAACGTCGGTTGAGTTAGACTGTGTGCTTTGTCTGTTGCTGGATGAACAGATGTTGACGTGGAAAAACCAGATGAAAGATCTATCATGACATACGTGGCCAAATTTCTGGAAAAATTTCCAGATCCAGATTCTGATTTTCCGGACATTTCAAGGGTAAGTTGACTTGCTAACGCGTTAGATATGTCAGGTATGCTGACTTCTGAAAAGATCTATTGTGAAAATAGGTGTCATTTGATAAAGGGTTGCTGTTAAGTGTCTTATTGCTAGGCAAACGAGCCAAGCGTATCATTTATAGTTATGATGATGATGATGATTACAAACAAATATGATTATATGCTGCATGTTTTAAGAAAACTTTGAGAGTGCTTAACAATGAAAAGAGACAGTTTATGACAGAGTCGCATCAAAGAACAGTCAGACGTCATAGTCCAATGTATGTTTGAACAGTAACGTCTTCACTTGTTGCTTGGAGATAGGCAGCGATGTCGATGCAGATGGTATTGGTAACAGACAACAGTAATTTTAAAGGCACATTCTAACTTATGAGCATGTTAATCGAATTCACAGAACTATCTTCTCAGTTAATGCTTAAACCTGACATTGTGAGCGAAGAGTGTAAGTGTGCTACATTGTCTGTTATCTGCAATATCAGGCATACTGGTCTGTAAAATGTAATAGACCACCCATGTAGCAAGTGTGACGATACTGATAAGAGCCGTGCTCACACAGAGAGCTGTTATTGTTAAGATCTAATTGATAGTTAATAGTACTAATAAAATGATGTAAATCGTCAGAAACACAGTAGTGTTACAATAAGTAGTATTAGAGAAAACGCTTTGGAAGGTGTTGAGACAAGTTTGCAGATGTACTGTGCCATATGTATGACGTCTGTACTGTATTTATTTTAGTATTTTCATTTTTTAAAAGTTTTATCAATTATTTTTTGTTACCTTACAGGAATTTAGCATTTATTTTCATTGAGTTAATACCATACGTCGTTGTGGTTGGTTAGTAATCTTGATTTTTATATGCTGAAGCGTGTTTATTGATATTCGTTGTTGGCAGCATCAGTCGAATCTTTCTGCCTCCGCAGCAGCATTGTTTGACACAGTGTTAATAGCACGACACATTCCATACGACATAGCCAACGGCAGCCTGGAGCATGACCAGCTTGTGCCATCTTTATTGCCATCTGTAGCCAGTTGTGACACTTCCGTGCCTGGCGACTGTTCGTCACTGTCATCCTCGGCATTCTCCGACTTGTCATGTGTGGAAACTCAGAGTCTGGACACACGCAGTTATCAGACGTTGTGTGCACATAGTGAAGATTTCTTATCCGACATGGGATCCATCAGCTCCACTGAGTTATCATCCCTTTTTGACGACATTAATGAATGGCCGTTTGTGCATGTTCATGATAATCATTCGCTGATCCTGGCAAATCGACATTTACCAGTTACGGAGAATTTTGTGGCTGAGCTAAAGCCTCGCTCACCTGTTCCACATGGTCTTATTCTCATTGATCAGGGTAACAGCTGGGCCACATTGTTAGTTCGACCAGCAGAGCTTGTGAAGGCCGATGTAAGTGAGAATAGCTCTTGTGACACTGACAGTGTTGTTGAGGTGTCAAGTTGCAAAGTGCCTGAGAAAAGGAAAGAAGTGACTTTGTACATATCGACAGTTACTTCTTCTGTGAGCAGTGTTGAAGAGACTGAAACTATTCAGAAGGTCGCTGTAGGTGCACGTGATGCAGATACAATAGCAATGGATGATAGAGATTCTCATTGGCATCCAGAGAATATGCGTTGTGATACATCTGACACTGTGTGTACGGTCAACAATGGACGCATCGTTGACAGCAGGCATGGAACTTCTTTATATCGACACGTAGTTAAACCTGACTTTTCCACAGTGTGGTCTAAATATGAAGATTGTGGACGGACCAGGTTGTTGGTCTGCCAACGAGAACTCGTTGATTTTGTAGACTACGTGAATGGTTCTAAAACGTGCTCTGGTGTTCATACCGAAGCTAACAAGGACTTTGCCATTGAAGTATGTCCGCAGTCAAAAAACAATGCATTGTTTAAGACTTCTGAACAGTTGCATGTAGCTCCTGCTGCTGATGATGGACGTTCTGCTACGGTTCAGTCTGAGAAAGTTGGCGTTGTTAAGTACGAGAGATGTGATATTGACAACAGACTGTCAGTGGAGTTACGAGACGCTGGGAGAAGCCGCTCAGCTGAACCACTGATTGATGGTAAACATTCCTCACACTCAGGCACTCAAAGTGCATTGCAGACAGATCATCAGATGACGTCTACTTCCAGTCAGCCAACCAACACGCAGGTTCTGTCTAATGAAATTCACAGAGCAGAAGGGTACATTCATAGACAATTGCAAGTATGCCGAAGCGATAATATTGGTAAGTATTTAGCTGACTGCAGAATGTCAGTGAGCTGTGACAACATTGCACACTTGAATTTGACGCCTAGGTCTCAGAGGTCAGGAAGTCAGGGTAATGTAAATAATAAAATGACTGAGAATTGTTTGCATGGGCTGTATCGGACAGAGCGACATTGTCCTTATCGGAATGCAGAAGAAAGGGATTGGCGATGGTCGTCGGTGAAAGACATTTCTTCATCCCATAGAAGTGTCTTGGCTCGAGGAAGGCTGTCAGTGGTGAGAGATGCATCAGCAAGTCATGCTCGACATCATTCTTGTGACTGGCAGCTTCCTGATGCACCAGACAGTCCAGGTTACTTGGAGCTGTATGGCAGAGGTGATTGTCGTTATTCATGTCAGAACCGAGCACCGAAGTCTGCGTCCAGTGAGAACGTGAGCCATTTGTATTCAGCAAGAACTGCAGAGCTGCTGAACTCTTGGAAGAAGTTAAAACTTCTGCCAACTTCACGGACGCCTCCACTGCGCAAGACCTCTGTTATCCGACAGACAGTTGTGGCTCGCCAGTCACCATTGACTTCAAGAATTCATTACACCCGTGCAGCCTCCGAACCTCACAGAGTCACTGGAATCCTGTCAGACTACACACACAGCCATGCATTCACCAGTAACAACAGTGTAAAGTTAGAGTTGTTGGAAAGCAAGTACAGCCAGAGTAAACAAAATAATGAATATGTAAGTGATGCTAGTGATCTTATCAATGTCAGTTGTGCACGAAGAACTTCATTAGATGCCAGTCTGACTTTAAAGTGTGCTGATGAAGGTTTGAGCGACCATGATATGTACAGTCATGGTGTATCAGATGTGCGTCAGACAGTGACTGAGAGTGACACGACTGATATAACACATTCAGAGGATGCTGATACGGTGTCTGAACAACAGTCTGCAGATACCTGTAGACACAGCGATAGTTTCAAGTCTTCTGTTGATGACCAAGACACTGCAGCACGGCTGCTAATAGAAAGTTCTGATAGCAACGATCAGCTGCATGATTTGGCAACTGGTCGAAGTGAAGATTTGTCACATGTGCAGTCAGTACTGCATGCAGTTTCTACTCTATCGCTGTACAGAGTTGAGAAGCCTGCAGAGCTTGCTGATCGTCCAAGCTTTGAAGTGGATGCTGGTGATATGGAGAGGGCTGGTATGGTGGGTGTTACTGCTTCTAATGAAAAGTGCAGTTCTGAACAATTAGCAGTCAGTGCTGTTGTTGCACATGTAGTGCAAGCAAATGAGGTGTCAGAAATTTCCTGCAAGAAGCGAGCACGGTCTGGATGTATTGAGGAGCAGTCAGGCACCTCCGATATGCAGAGTAGTGATGCGTGTGTCAGGGAAGAGACCATGCTAGATGAAGATTCGGAAGCAAGTAAACAAGAGGATTGTACAGTGACAGAATCACGTGATACTATGAACACTAAAGGAATAATGTGCAACTTACATGGCATGATGGTAGAAGATTCCAATGATGATTTGCTCTCAATAACTACATCAGACACTGCTATAGTTGATGCAGCAGGACTGACCAGTGCCTCACACTCAAGGACCACAGCAAGCACCGTTGAGCAAGGGATGACTGCATTGTCTGATGGACACACAACTCCAGACAGTTGTGAATTCAGCATATTGATGGCTAAAGATACAGCAGACTCGGCAAATACACGGGATACTTGGGAGATGGGTGAGACAGTGTTAAACAATGGTACACTATCGCTGACAACTCTGGACACTTGTGACGTTACAGCATCTGAGATGAGTGACTCTGAACATGCTGGGGAATCTCTGGACTCTTCAACAATGGCAGTGGCTGAATCCGGTGATGGTGCAATATCTTCAGATGAATCTAAGAGTACAGTGACTGAGATGAAAGATTTTGAATGTTCGGGGAAAACGTCAGATACATGCAAGATGTCTGCAGCCTTGCTGAGTAGTTTTGAGATGACCAACTCGAATGTTGCTTTACACTCTGGGATTACAACAAACCGTTCAAAGATGAAGCTGGTTGACGTGACTTCGGAGCCATCTGAGCTGGCAGTGACTTTACCAGATGACACTGTATGCCTGAGAACAGCACCAAATGCTGATGACTCTGCAAACATTGCTTCACAATCAGAGAAATCACAGCATTTTTCGGAGATGGTCGGAACCATTTTGAGTGATGCTCCACACTCTAGTATGACACCGTCTATTTCTGACATGAGAACCACGAAACCTGATGACGCTGAAGACGCAAGAATGATGCCAGTGTCAGACCAGGTCATTGTTGATGCTAATGACTTATCAGGCATGACCGCTGATTCAGTTTCCGCTATGGCAGTGGACAGTTCTGTTCATATGCTGGCAGCTCGGAATGATATCAGCACCAAGATGTTTTCAAGCACATCACTTCCTACAGCTGCAGTACCTGACGATTGTGCTGATTTGAATACAGAGATATCGGCATCTGTTTCATCTGTTCCAGATGCCAGGCTAGCAGTGATGGCTGGCAGTGTGATTGATGCTCAGGTAGAATATATACCTACTGACAAGGCTGATGCGGAATCTGATGTCACTGCATGCAGTCACATTTGTCAGGTAATTGAACCATGTGAGGAAATGTCATCGGAGAATTCTTGTAAGCCAGTAACTGTCCTAAGCAGCATATGTAACAGCGGTGACCAGACTGCTGACATAACTGCTGATGAAGATGATGTTCAAGTGGAGTCAGATTCTGACATTGCCAGCAGACAGGAGTGTGTCCAGTCAGTGAACATGCTTCGTATGCCAGTCCATAGCAATGAGATGCTGGCCAGTGATGTACCAGGCACCAGGCACTCTCTACCCGATACAAGTTTGGATCTGTCACGGAGTTTGGCTGACTCTGTTTCTCGGCCACCTGTGGAAGAGCTTGCCGACCACAGAAAGGCAAACCAACACCTGATGCTACAGACATCAGACCAGGTTAACAGTGATGGCAGTGCCTGCATGCATGCAGTGGTTGCAGTTGCTTACTAACTAACAGCTGACAACGTGTGTGGTCCAGTGTTTGAGAGAATGCATGCGAACTGATACCCTAGAATGTAATGCTGCTGCAGTGGCATTGTTGTGTGGCATGAAAGTGAACTTATTATATTTTTGTTTGCCACTTTAATTGCTTACTGCATGTTTTGTTGGAGTGGTATTGTATTGCTACCTGAGCCAGTGAGATCATGAATTCATCACTCATCTCCATTTTTTAATCTGTCTCCAAGCAACAGTACTCAAAAAATCATAGTTGAATTTTTACCAATTTTTTTGGGAGGCATAGGCCTGAGACAAGAAACAGTTTATTAGATTTTTTGAAGTGATCAGTGGTCGTAGTCATAGTTTTATGTATTCAGGATTATCCTAACTGAAAATGCCGGTGATTTTCACTTCCAGATGAGCTTGTTAACACCATGGGGGATTTGTAGTGGAGACTATCTTGTACCTTGACATCAGAATTTATAACTAGCGAACAACAAAGTATTGTATCCTGTCATGGCTGACAGATGATTTTTGCACATTAAAATGATAAAAAAACCAGCAGGTGCATGAACAGTGTCATTGGAGGTTTGACCTCTTTGGAGTGCTTACTTGTTTTTGTATTGTCTAGCAGTTCGTTTTGATGTTTTGATGTTGGCGTTCTGATGAATATATTACACTATAGAATAGATGTTTATTTGCAACAGTTTTTTGCTGGAGTATTTTTAAAAATCATTACAGGACTGATGAAGTGAAACAAGAGTGTTTTATCTAACCACACAGCTGGAAATAATATTCATCTTTATTTGTACCAAATTAACATAAATTTCCTTTGTGTAGTTTTTACTCATATACTTGCTAAATGTGCATTCATCAAGAATTTGGCATGAAAAGTGAATATAGGTAGCTACTATTTAATATCTTTTTTTGAAGTTTTATTTACAATTTATTCTTTAGTTGTGTGTTTTTTTGCATGTGTTTATGGCATCTGTGGTCATGCATGACTGAAATGTGCAATATCACGTGGTGAGACTTTGTGTTATAATTTCTTTTAAATTACTTAATATAACGTTAATGTTTATGTTTGTTTTTGATATTTTTTTTATGATTTGCCTTGGTTATGATATTTTTATCATTTTAAATTTGTTGTTGTTATCGGTAAATTATAATCGTGAATTTTTACTGTCGAAAGCACAGTTAGTTTTTAATTATATAGTCATCAGGGACATGTGATTATCTATTAAATTTAAGCTTCTTCGGTAATAGTTTGTAATAACAAATATTTTGATCAACTTTCATTGTTTATTTCAGCTACTATATCAGGTGGAACAAGAGAGCCTTGGTCAAAGGAATGAGGTGGATCAATATGAAGCTTTGATCCAGTGGGTTGACATGGCTTATGAGATGCTGCAGATTATTGAACTGCCAGTATATCATCATGAAGCAGAGTTCTTGGTGGGTTTATTAGAGTCGTTTTGACTTCTTTATTATTCGAAGTTTATTTTGCCATGGAGATGAAAACAATATGATTATAAGCACAATAAAGAAAAGCATACATATGTATACTTGTGTACAGGTGATACAGCAAACCAGTAGTACTGTCCACACAGTAGTAAGACTAAAATAGATACACTACAGGTAACATTATTCTACAGGTAACACCACAGCAAACCTGTAATTCCATCCATTCAACATCAATACTATAACAGACATACTGCAGATACTGATATTTCTCATTGGTGATATTTCTTTGTATCTTAATTCTGAAAGCTTGTTTTAACAAATTGCTCTATTCAGGCTGATACATGTATTTAGAAGCTGTTCTGGCAGTATTGTTACGTTCTGCATTTCACAGCAATATGTGCAAGTCACTGAAGACCTCCGGCGGCGACGTAGGTCATTTGACCAGCTAAAAAGTCGCATCGAGCAAAGAGTGATGTCTTCATCAAGCAGCGATGCTTCGCCATTTGAATGCATTACGAGTGAGCAGCTAGCGTATGTGAAATCCCGCTGGAGTGATGTGTGTGATCGGAGACGTTTGTGGCTGCGGAAGCTGGACAGTGGTCTGCCTGGTCTGCTGGGACAGATAGGTGACTGGTTGTGCCGAGCTGAGGACCAGCTGCGGGCGATGCCTGGTGATGAATGTGATTCAGCAGGCAGTGCCGTGAACAGAGTTCAGCAGCAACTTACCCACATATCAGTAAGATAAACAACCGTTTTGTCATGGTTTTTAATGTTTTATATTTTATTTGATAAGAATGTTTGGTTTGCATTATGGTTACAAGATTTATTAAAAAAATTTCAAAATAAAAAATATTTAATGGTTGGACTTTGACTAATGGGATATAATTAGTTGCTGTCCTTTGGCTATTCTCACAAGGAAGAACCACTGCTGTGATTTGTTGCATTTATTAATAATGTTCTGTGTATACACGTAACAATAATGAGTAATAATAATATGCACATTTATATCCCACCATAAGGTCGTAACTTTAAAGACCTTCAGTTATGCAGACCATATTTTATGCAGGTTGAAATTAATAATATATGTATAGTGTTCCAAGCTGATTTTGTTTGATAACTTTTAGTTGAAATTTACAGTTAATGAACCGTTTTTTGGCAGGTTAAACTGTTAAGAGTCTTAGTTGTTACTTGCAGTAGGAATAAACTGATGTCAATTATGTTGAAGAACTACTTATATGCTGTCACATATGTATAAAGTTTATGGCCATGAGCAATTTTGACAGTTTGAAATGATCATTAAACATATTCTTTAGGTTGGTAAAACATTTATTATGAAAATTAAATCAAACACAACCAACAA
>Ga0209255_1000440_pt1 | contig 10073 bp, 10 predicted proteins | sample WorMetvaBAHAMAS2_FD_187394 | JGI IMG/M metagenome (GOLD analysis project Ga0209255, IMG submission 187394) | Marine gutless worms symbiont microbial communities from Max Planck institute for Marine Microbiology, Germany - Olavius vacuus... | ecosystem: Host-associated > Annelida > Digestive...
GGCCGCCGTCGGCTACAACCTGAGCAGTCTCCTGCAATGGCTGGAGAACTTTGCCTTACTCCTCACCGCAGCCTGGCGCGCTTTCCTCTCTCCCCACCCAAAATCGGTGCCTTCTTAACGGGCGACTCTTTATGTCGATGTGGATCAACTCTCCGGGGCGGGCCCGCTCGTAGCGGCGCACCAGCGCTGCCGGGGCCAGGTCGCAATCGGATCAGGCCGGCCCGGAGCAGAACCCAGCTCACCGTGGCTGGCGAGACACACAACTCGGCGGCGATCCGCTTCCCCGGTCAGCGCTCGCGGCGCAGCGCTAAGATCCTCGCAACCGTCTCCGCAGCCGTCGGGCAACGAAGCCGTGCGGGCGCGAAGAGCGGTCCCGAAGCCCGGCTTCCCCCTCGACCTCGAACCGCGCCACCCACTTGTGCACGGTCTTGGCGCAAACCCCGAAGGCCGTGGCAGCCTCACCCACAGGCCTGCCAGCCGCGACAACGCGCCGGACAAGTTCCACTCGACCCAGCATCGTCAGACGCGCATTCTCATGGCTGTTCATCCGGTCCTCCCATGGCCTCTGAAGCTTCACAACTCCAGGTTCCTCGGTCAAGACCGGATGGACAACGTGTCGAAAGCTCACATCTAGCCGCAGCCTCGGCAGCATGCCGGGCTAGGGCGCGCGGAAGCGCGGCAGATCGGCGATGCGGGCGCAGCCGATCTGACCTAGGGTCGAGCACAGCTCCTCGGCGAGGGTCGCGACCACATGGTCGCCGCCACGGGCACCCAGTGCCGCGACGCCGAACATGAAGGCTCGGCCGAGGAGCACGAAGTCGGCCCCCGCGGCCAGCATCCGCGCCACGTCGAGGCCCGAGCGCATGCCGCCATCGGCCAGGATCGCCATGTTGCTGCCAGCCGCGGCGCGGACCTCGGCGAGCACTTCGGGGGCAGTCTGGGCAGCGTCGAGCTGACGCCCGCCATGGTTCGACACCACCAGCGCGTCGGCGCCAATGCGGCGGCATTCCTCGGCATCGGTCGGATCGAGCACGCCCTTGACCACCAGCCTGCCGGGACAAGCGTCGCGTATCGCCTTCAGCCGCTCGGGGGTCACATGGCCCTCCATGACCTCGGTGAGGAAGGCGCCGAGCTCGGTCAGACTTGCCCCCTTAGACACATAGGGCGTCAGCATCCGGAACTCGGGCAGCCCGGTTCGCAAGGTATCGAGTGCCCAGCGCGGGCGGGCGAGGATCTGCGCCAGCGTCCGCAGGTCGAACCGCGACGGCACCGAGAGGCCGTTCCTGATATCCCGGTCGCGCTTGGCCGCCGTCGGGACGTCGATGGTGACGATCATCGTCTCGTAGCCCGTCGCCTGCGCCCGTCCGATCAGGTCGTGCTCGATTTCCGGCCGGTTGGTGACGTAGTGCTGGAACCAGGCGTGCTCGGGGGCGATCCGGGCGATCTCCTCCAGGCCCACCGTGGCGTAGGAACTGAGCGTGAAGGGAATGTTGGCCCGCGTCGCCGCCGCCGCCATGACCTCGGCCGCACGCGGCCGGATCAGCCCGCCGAGCCCCATCGGCGCCACCCCGAAGGGCAGGTCGTAGCGCCGCCCCATAAGGGTGGCGGACAGGTCCGGCCTGACCGCGCCACCGAGATAGTGCGGCATGAACCTGATCGCGTCGAACGCCGCCCGGTTGCGCCCGAGGCATGTCTCCGCACCGACGCCGCCGATGAGGAACTCCCAGGCGAAGCCTGGAACCCGCCGCGGCGCGGCGCGTTGCAGATCGGCGATTCCCGGGTACTTGCGGCGGATATCCATGTGCCCCCTCCCGTCGGGACCGGCTCGCCCGGCAGCCCGGCGGCCGCCGCAGTTTCCGCCACGGCGCTCCGGCATTGTCAATCTCAATCGGCGGGATCAATCGGTGGATCCGGGCAGGGCGGGCGCTGCGAAGCGAGGCTTCATCGCTTCGATCTGAGCGGCCCCGATCAAACCCGGATTGTCTCGAGCGGCTCCAGCAGGCATAGAGATGGAGGGGGCAACGGGAGTGCGGGATGGACGAGCGGACCATCGATCTTGATCGCAACCTGTTCGCGGTCGCTTTTTCCGTATTCCGCGGGAACTGGGCGCCCTATGCGACCGCCATCCTGATCTGGCTTGCATCGGTCGCGGTCACAGGCGTGATCGAGGCGCCGGTGGGTCTGGCACTGCTGCGCATGGCATTGGTCGTCATCGTCGGCCACGCGGCCTACCGATTCCTGCTGAGCGGCGGCGCGGTCCGCGGCTGGCGCGCCATTGCGACCGCGGACGGTCGGTTTCCCTGGCGCTATGCCGCGGTGATGCTGATCATCCTCTCGCCGATCCTGATCCTCGGCATCGTCTGGAACGCCCCCGGCACCGGCGTCGGGCCGGGCGGCCTCGACGAGATCGGCTTCTGCATGGCGATGGTGGTGATCTATGTGGCGCTCTACATCCTGGTCGGCACGGCGCTCCCAGCGGTGGCGACGCATGGGCGGGTGTCGCTGGGCGATACCTTGCGCCGAGGCTGGCGCAATTACCGGGCGATCGGCCTGTCTCTGGTCCTTGGTGTCTGGCTGTTCCGCATCGGCTCGATTCTGGTCGTGGTCGTGCTCAGCTCGCTGGGGATCACGGTCGACTTCTATCCGCCGGGCGGCGGCTCGTTCCGTCCGGAAGCTGCCGGACCGATGCTGTTCCTGATGTTCAGCCATGTCTTCGCCGAGTGCCTGAGCGCGACCGTGCTGCTCAGGGCCTACCGCCGCTTTCGCTGACGCGACCGGTCTTCGTGCCTGACCGGCTCGTCTGAGACCTCCGCATGCGGAGGCTGGTCTGTTGCCAATCGTGATGGCGGTCGTCTTCGCGACTGCCAGGTCCGCCCCCCCGGCGACGAGATCGCCGGAAACCCCCGGCCCGCCGGTCGCCGAGTTTGACTCAGCTTGCCTTCCATGCTGATTGGGAAATCCCTCGTGAACGTCCGCTGTAAGGAAGACCCCATGCGCGATGCCGTCATCTGCGAACCGATCCGAACCGCTGTAGGCCGCGACGGCGGCGCCTTGCGCGACGTGCCAGTTGCCGATCTCGCCGCCACCGTGGTGAAGGAACTGGTTCGTAGAACCGGACTCACCGGCGACGATGTGGACGACGTGATCTTCGGTCAGGTCTATCCCAACAGCGAAGCACCGGCGATCGGCCGGATAGCCGCCCTCGACGCCGGGCTCGGGATCGATGTCCCGGGCTGTCAGCTGGACCGGCGCTGTGGCTCTGGCCTGCAGGCCGTGATCAACGCCTCGATGTGTGTCCAGACCGGGGCTGCCGACCTGATCATCGCCGGTGCGGCGGAATCGATGAGCCAAACGGAGTACTACACCATGGGCATGCGCTGGGGCATGCGCGGTGCGGACCCGCAGCTGATGTGCCGGATGGGGCGAGGACGGGTGACGTCGGGAGGCAAGTTCTACCCCGTGCCCGGCGGCATGCTGGAGACCGCGGAGAACCTGCGCCGGGAGTTCTCGATTCCGCGGCAAGATCAGGCGAGTTCGCCGCAAACAGCCATGCGAAAGCCGTGCGCGCCCAGGCAGACGGCCTGTTCGACGACGAAATCGTGCCGGTCACCTTCCGGACGCGCAAGGGCGAGCAGACCTTCGCCAGGGACGAGCACCCGCGGCCGGAGACGACGGTGGAATCGTTGTCGCAACTGCGCGCGGTGATGGTGAAATCCGACCCGGAGGCGACCGTCACGGCGGGCAACGCCAGCGGTCAGAACGACGCTGTGGCCGCATGCATCGTGACGACCCGCGAGAAGGCTGATGCGCTGGGGCTGAAGCCGCTCGGCCGCCTGGTGACATGGGGAGTCGCGGGCGTCGAGCCCCACCGGATGGGATTCGGGCCGGTCCCCGCAGTGGCGCGGGCGCTCGGCCGCGCCGAATTGAAGATGTCCGACATGGACCTTGTCGAGCTCAACGAGGCGTTTGCCGCGCAGGTTCTGGCCTGCACCAAAGCCTGGGGTTTCGGCGCCGCCGACCATGCCCGGCTCAACGTGAACGGCTCGGGCATCTCACTGGGCCATCCTGTGGGCGCCACCGGCGTTCGCATTCTCACCACCATGCTGCGCGAGATGGAGCGGCGCGGAGCGAGATACGGGCTCGATACCATGTGCATCGGTGGCGGTCAGGGGCTGGCCGCAGTCTTCGAGCGCACTGCCTGACGCCAAGCGGGACATCGGCAACGCGTCGCCGCTGGCGCAAGTTGGCATAGGTCCCCGATTGGAGTTGCTGTCCGGTGACGGCAGTGTGGTCGGTTCGTTCGGATGAACGGGCCGAGCAGAATCACGACGATCTGAGACGTTGGCGCACCCGACAGGATTCGAACCTGTGACCTCTGCCTTCGGAGGGCAGCACTCTATCCAGCTGAGCTACGGGTGCCCGGGCCCCGCCTATACACCTGCCTCGGGTCCGGCGCAACAGCGTGTGTGCGGCTCGGATCGGGTCAGATCAGCGCCATGGCGCGGAAGCTGGCGTCGCGCTCCTTGCCAAGGACCACGTGGTCGTGCACCACGACCCCCACCGCCCGGGCGGCGAGCTCGATCTGCCGGGTCATGTCGATGTCCGCCTGGTTCGGGGTTGGGTCGCCGGAGGGGTGGTTGTGCACTAGGATGACGGCCGAGGCGTTCAGCTCCAGCGCCCGCTTCACCACCTCGCGCGGATAGACCGGGACGTGGTCGACGGTGCCCTTGCCCTGGTCCTCGTCGGCGATCAGCACGTTCTTGCGGTCGAGGAACAGGATCCGGAACTGCTCGGTCTCGCGATGCGCCATGGTGGTCTTGCAGTACTCCATCAGCGCGGACCAGCTGCCGATCGCGGGGCGGTTGAGCACCCGGGCGCGGGCCAGCCGGTGCGCCGCCGCCTCGACCACCTTCAGCTCGCAGACCACCGCGTCACCGACCCCGGGAATGTCGCGCAGCCGCCGGCGGGGCCGAGATGGCGCCGTTGAAATCGCCGAACCGCTCCAGCAACTGCTTGGCGAGCGGCTTGACGTCGCGGCGCGGGATGGCCCGGAACAGCACCAGCCCCAGCAACTCGTAGTCGGCGAGGCTGGCGGTTCCGGCGTTGAGGAACCGCTCCCGCAGCCGCCAGCGGTGGTTGTGGAAATGCGGCGACCGTTTTGTCGGCGGGGCCGGTGGGGCCGCCGCCGCCGCCCCGTCCGCACCGGACGCGGGCTCGGCAGCCGGCGATGCGGAGGCGACGAGATCGGCGAAAAGATCGGCGCCGCCGAGGTCCGCGAACCCTGGCGCCGCTTTCTCCCGCCCTGCCTTGCCCATGCCCACATCGCGCTCCGCTCGACCTCGGTCCCCCTCCGATGTCGCCGGATTTGGTTACCACTGCGTTATCGTCTGCAACTGCCGACCAGCCGCGATTGCTCCGCCAGCCATTTCGGCTATGGTGTCGCAACCGGGCGTGGCGAAACGGGTAGACGCAAGGGACTTAAAATCCCTCGGGCTTTGTCCCATCCGGGTTCGAGTCCCGGCGCCCGGACCACGGGCTTGGGTGCGCGACATGGGGAGAAGAACGCGATGGGAGTCATCGACAGCTTGCTGCAGGACGTTCCGCTGCCGAGGATGGCGCGGGTGCGGCAGGTCTTTGCTGACAACGCGATTGCCGATGTCGAGGCGGCGCTTCGGGCCGAATTCAGCCAGCCGGCCATCGAAGCACTGATCAAGCCCGGCGCCTCGGTCGCCGTCGGCGTCGGCAGCCGCGGCATCGCCGAGCTGCCGCTCCTGGCCCGCACCGTGGTCGACGAGCTTAAGCGCCGCGGTGCGCACCCCTTCATCGTCCCCGCCATGGGCAGCCATGGCGGCGCCACGGGCGAGGGGTAAGCGGCACTGCTGGCGGCGCTCGGGGTGACGGAGGAAAGCGCCGGCTGCCCGATCCGCTCGTCGATGGAGACGGTCGAGCTCGGCCGGCTGCCGAATGGCCTCGCCGTCTTGATGGACGCCGAGGCGATGGAGGCGGACGGCATCGTGGTGATCAACCGGATCAAGCCGCATACCAGCTTCTCGGGCCGGATCGAGAGCGGCATCCTCAAGATGCTCACCATCGGGCTCGGCAAGCAGGCAGGGGCCGATGCCTGCCATCGGCTGGGCATGGGGACGATGGGCCAGAACATCCTCGACATGTCCGAGATCAAGCTGGCTAGGTCACCGGTCCTGTTCGGGGTCGGCACGGTCGAGAACAGCTACGACCGGATCTGCCGGGTCGCCGTGGTGCCGGCGCCCGAGATCCTAGAGCGCGAGGCGGAGCTGCTGGTCGAGGCCCGGACCAACATGCCGCGGATCATGTTCAACCCGCTCGACGCCCTGATGGTCGACCTCATGGGCAAGGAGTATTCCGGCACCGGCATGGACCCGAACATCACCGGGCGCGCCGGGACGCCTTACGTGAAGACCGAGCTCAAGGCCGCCCGGCTGGTGATCCTCGACCTCTCCGACAAGACCAAGGGCAACGCCACCTGGGTGGGGCTGGCCGACATCTGTACCCGGCGGCTGTTCGAGCGGATCGACTTCGACGCCACCTACATGAACCACATCACCTCTACGGTTCTGCCGGGCGCCAAGATCCCGCTGATGATGGACAGCGACCTGCGCGCGGTGCAGTGCGCGATCAAGACCTGCAACGCGACCGACATGGACCGGCTGCGCATCGTCCGCATCCCCAACACCCTGCATCTGGAGACGCTGATGATCTCGGATGCGCTGCTGCCGGAAGCACGGGAGAACGCGCGGATCGAGGTCCTGGACGAGCCCGTGGATTGGGCCTTCGACGCCAGTGGCACGCTGGCGGCTTTCTGACGGAGAGGGCTCGGGCGGGCGATGACGGGCCGGACCCATATCCATCTCGATGCCGCCGGCGGCATCGCCGGCGACATGTTCGTCGCCGCGATGCTCGACCTGGCGCCCGACCTGGCACCAAGGGTAATGGCCGACTTGGCGGCGGTGCTGCCGGCCGAGGCGGGGCGGCCAGAGCTGTCGTCGGCCAAGGTCTCCGGCATGACGGCGCGCCGGTTCGGGCTTGTCGGCGGCGCGGCGGGCCACCACCATCGCCACGACACCGGCACCTATGTCGCCTTCCGCGCGCGGATCGGTGCGGCAGGGCTGTCGGAAGGGACCGCGGCGCACGCCACAGCCATTCTTCGCCGGATCGCCGAGGCCGAGTCCGCGATCCACGACTTGCCGGTCGACGAGGTACATTTCCACGAGCTCGCCGACTGGGACGCGCTGATGGATGTGGTCGCCGCGGGATCGATCGTGGCGGGGCTCGGCGATGCCGGCTGGAGCGTGTCGAGCCTTCCACTCGGCGGCGGGGTGGTGAAGACCGCGCATGGCCAGCTGCCGGTGCCTGTGCCGGCGCGAATTCTCCTCGGCTATGATTGGCGCGACGACGGGGTCGGCGGCGAGCGGGTCCCCCACCGGCGCCGCCATCGCCGTCCATGTCACGGGCGGCCGCGGCAACGGCGCCCGGCCCGGCGGGCGGCTGACGGCGATCGGCACCGGGGCAGGGACGCGGACCTTGCCGGGGGTGCCGAACGTGTTGCGTGCGACCGTATTCGAGACCGCCGCCCTCGGGGCCGAGGCGCTGACCCTGCTCGCCTTCGAGGTCGACGACATGACCGGCGAGGAGATCGCTGCTGCCGCCGACCGGCTGCGCGCCGTGCCGGGGGTGCGAGACGTGCTGCTGATCGCCGCGCAGGGCAAGAAGGGCCGCCCCATGACCCGGATCGAGATCCAGGCCGACCCCGCCGCCGCCGATGCCGTCGCCGAGACGGCGTTTGTCGAGACCTCGACTCTGGGGCTGCGCCGCACGGAAGTCCGCCGCGACGTCCTGGCACGGCAAGCGGAGACCACCGCCAGCGGGTTGCGGCTGAAGCGCGCCTTCCGGCCCGGCGGGGCCGAGACGGTGAAGGTCGAGCACGACGACCTTGCTGGGCTCGACGGCCTCGCCGCCCGGCGCCGGGCGAGCGGGGAGGTCGAACGATGAACGCGCTCGACCGCCTTCATTCGGTGCTCGACAGCGCCGCCGACTGGAGCTTCGCGGTCTCCGGCGGCGTCGACAGCATGACCCTGGCGACCCTGGCGCACCGGTACCTTGCCCGGCCGCCGCGGATCGTCCACGCCACCTCGCCCGCCGTGCCCACCGCCGCCCGGCCGCTGATAGAGGCGCAGGCGCGGGCCGAGGGCTGGCGGCTGCAGGTCATCTACGCCGGCGAGTTCGCCGACCCGGCCTATCGCGCCAATCCGGTGAACCGGTGCTATTTCTGCAAGTCGAACCTCTATGACGGCATCCGCGCGGTGATGGCGGTCAGTGAAGGCGCCGTCGCCTCCTGCACCAACCTCGACGACCTCGGCGACTTCCTCCCGGGGCTGGCGGCGGCGGCGGAGCGCGGCATCCGCCATCCCTTCGTCAAGGCCGGGATCGACAAGGCCGGGGTGCGGGCGCTGGCCCGCGCCCATGGACTTGCCTTCGCCGAGCTGCCGGCCCAGCCCTGCCTCGCCAGCCGGGTCGAGACCGGGCTGAGGATCGAGCCCGCCGACATGGCCTTCATCGACCGGCTGGAGGCGGCGCTGCGCCGCTCGGGCGGGAGCGGGGGCGACTTCAGGGTGCGGCTGCGCCGTGACGGCGTCGCGGTCGAGACCAGCAGCGCACCGGAAGCCTGGGCCGACCTCGCCGCCATCGCCGCCGACGCCTGCGCCGGCGCACGGAGCCCGTTCCTCGGCGTCGAGCCCTACCGCCGGGGCTCGGCCTTCCTGAAGGACGCACCGTGAGCCGCACGGTGATGGATTGGGACCGCGAGGCCCGCACCGGCCTAGCCGAGGCGGTGTTCGCCCCGGGAAAGACCCATGACCAGCTCGGCGCCGTGATCGCCGAGGCGCGGGAAACGGCGCGCGCCCTTCTGATCACCCGCCTCGACGAGGCGAAGCACCGGGCGCTGGAGCCGACGCACCGCGAGGGCCTGGATTTCTGCACCCTCTCGGGCACGGCGATCCTCGGCACCCCGCGCCCGGCAGTGGCGGAGGCGGGCAGCGTCGGTATCGTCACCGGCGGCATTGCCGACCTTCCAGCCGCCACCGAGGCGCTGAGGGCGCTGAGCTTCGCCGGCGTCGGCGCGGAGCTGATCGCCGATGTCGGCGTCGCCGGGCTGTGGCGGCTGATGGAGCGGCTCGACGACGTCCGCCGCCATGACGTGCTGATCGCGGTGGCCGGGATGGAGGGCGCGCTGTTCTCGTTGCTGGCCGGATTGGTCTCCGCCCCGGTCATCGCGCTGCCGGTCTCCTGCGGCACCGGCGTCGCCGAGGGTGGCCGGCTGGCGCTTCACGCGGCGCTCGGAAGCTGCGCCCCATGGCTGGTCGCCGTCAACATCGACAACGGCTTCGGCGCCGCCCAGGCGGCGGTCCGGATCCTCCAGGCGAGGCAGCACTGAGACCGGCGTCGTGGCGGCTGGGTGCGGGCACCGATCCTTCTTCCGAACCTCGTCGAGCGATCCGCAGGGCGGGTACAACCCATCCCGTCCTAAAGCCTCATCGAGCACCGGCGGATCGAACCAGTTCATCAGCGACAGGACGCCATCGACGACGATCGAGACACCGGTGACGTATCCCGAAATCCGGTTCGACAGCACCGCGAGCGCCATCGGCGCCAGGTCCTCGCTCCGCCCCAGCCGTCCCAGCGGGATATGCCGCGCCAGCGCCGGGTCGGCGACGAAACCGCCGCAGGCACGATGGCAACTCGGCTGTTGACGGTGACGCCCGCCGCAACGCAACCTGCAGGCGCCGAACCGATGGCCGCGGCTGCCGACGGATCGCTGGATCGATGAGAAAGGGTGCCGCCTCCGTCACAAAACTGAGACATACTCAAACTATCCCGGATTATTCATCAGGGTTGCTGACTTGGTTTGCGGGCATGGATCAAGCTGTTGATGTGGCGTATGAATTTGCCGCCAAACCTGTTCCTGCGCCACCAGCTTAGAGATCCGGCCCGCCATGTTCGATGATACCCCGCTGCTGCCCGGTTTGTCACCCGTCGAG
>Ga0209255_1000441_pt1 | contig 10069 bp, 7 predicted proteins | sample WorMetvaBAHAMAS2_FD_187394 | JGI IMG/M metagenome (GOLD analysis project Ga0209255, IMG submission 187394) | Marine gutless worms symbiont microbial communities from Max Planck institute for Marine Microbiology, Germany - Olavius vacuus... | ecosystem: Host-associated > Annelida > Digestive...
CAACAACTTGGACTTACATAGAAATAAATTCAAAAAGAGTCAAATTAATGCATTTGGCACGAGTTATCTATCTATCTTTATTTTTGTGTATTTCTTCCATAACAAACCATATAGCACAGCAGTGGACAAGAACAGTGGAACAGGACGAAGAATGCTAACAGCTCTTACGGCCGCCCTACAAAACTGGAAAATAAAATAAAAATTGTTACTAAATAACTACTAGCAAGGAAGGCTTCTGAGGTGCGCTGTGCAAGGGCCTCGTCGGCCGCTGCGCCAGTGTTTAAAAGCCGAATGATCGAGTTGTTTTGTTGGCCACCAGCGTTGCGTGGTCATTGAGTCTTGGAGCTGGCTGGTCGCCGATCAACCGCGGCGCTTTAGTCAGTGCAGTCATAAAAGCCGCCGCCGCCGCCGCCGCCGCCATGTTCTTGCACCCCGCCAGCGAATTTATTACTATCTCAGCCAACACATTACTATTTCATAAAGTTAGTGATTGCTGAGCTGTTGTCAGGTGAGATAAACGCATTCTTCTGCCGATGAATTATTTTATACTTGGCGCAGCACCGAGTTAGACGCATATTATATACAGACTACTGATGACAATATCCCTGCGAAAATTGCTACTTCGCAGACACGCCTTATATTTTTAACGAAATTTTCTATATACAGTAATGGCACGGTTTATCCGCACTCTTTGTGCACCAACGTTCCATATACCTTCTGTAATGAGTTGTTCACATTATCTCGTGTTTCGGCGTGCGATGTGGAGGTTCGTGATCTCATAGTTCATTTACTCACTATACTGTATGTATGTATGTATATATGTGCGTGTGTTTGCAGGCCGTTTATCACGGTCGCAAAATCCACATATTTGTTCTCTCCGTCATTTTTCTTCGCAGAATCCATGGTTTATTGCACTTCTGCCTCCAGCCGACTACCTCGGGATTTTCCCGTCGCAGAATACTGGAAATGTACCACACTAAATCTGTGCATTTCGTCTTAAAGGAGTACAGATTTAGGTAGTCCTGAGACCCATCATGAGCTATGATGCAGCTTATCCCAGTTTTCTGGGCAGGTAGCAGGCAGTTGAGTTTGACATAGGTCATAATCCTGTCGTTATGCTGATATTACTTTCTGACATATCCGTCCTTATCATCTCAGCCGCAGGGCATCACCATTGAGTACCAAATTATACTGCTTGGTGACAGAGGCAGGTTTTCGAGAGAAAAAATTCAAAGTTCAAAGATTATACACTCTTCAAAATATGTTTTCAAGGTGTGTCTGGCGATGTGGGTCTTTAACCCATCGCGCAAGTGTACGTGACTAATGGAGGTTGAATGCATTTACAGGAGTGTGAACAACTTGCCCCGAGTGTGTTACATAAAGTGGAACGGCCGGCAGTCGAATTCGCGAGTCCGACCGTGACTTGACCGTGTTAAAAATAGTATAGAAACGTATCTGTAGCGCGGCAGCGAGAAGAAGTCTTCAGTTCTCCGCACGTCGATAACGACGATATACATCGAGTTCGACAACGAACGGAGACATATGACATTGTACAGACGCCGAGACGGTCGCCGTCAGTTGGTAGCGCAGCGGCGGTCGCTACGGTAGTCGGTGCGGCGCGCGCGCTGGACCCGCGCAAACCGTCCCGCCGATATTGATTTTCTCTTGTCGCGCGTTTCGTGTCCGTTGTTCCCAGTCTTTGAGTGACGACGACGCTCGAATTCCGGCGATTGCTTGTACGATTGCGGCCGATTTTCCTTTTGAATGCCCATCTCTGCAGTTTACGCTTATTTGCTGCGGATGACGGTGCATGTTTTTCGAAACATTTTTGATGGTACGTATTAAAAGTAGTGATGTGACGAAGCTGGTCAAAATTCGCATTCGTCGAATGCGAATGTCAAAATTCGCAATTTTGACCTTCAAAATTCGTCGAATGGCAATGCGAATAGAGGCATCTATTTTATCAGTCGAAACGTAATGCACTGGTTTAGGTCAATTAAATGATTTCAACAATATGTTATTTCCTAAAGTCAATAAAATCAGTATTCATATCAGCACATTGCATAATACATCATTGAGCAAAATTGCACATTCAGTAACTGCAGTTTGCGTGATAGGTTGAATTTGAGGAAAAACACAGGTTCGTCTGCGCTCTCTGGCTCTCTGTACATATGAAATCAGTCGTAGAACAAGGATTTTTCCACCAATTTGCATTAGACAGTGAAGCGCTTAAACATTCATCGAATCTGTTGAAAACGTTCGAAGTTCGAACGTTGTCGAATTCGCATTCGAACTTCGTCACATCTCTAATTTAAAGAACTGAACAGTTTAGAAGGCATCACTCGTATTTATGCTTACTATTTTTCGCGTATGAATGTGTACAAATCAAATGTAGTCGGTTTCCTAAGGGCACGCTAAACTGTTTCAACATGCTGAAATGTCGTTCATAGCGGTAGCTGCGTTTTGTATATAAAAAGCCAGATAAATCTGTTCGGATCGACGAATGATTGAAATATGCACTGTGCCTTTATTTTTGGCTTGCTATTGTTGCGTAATCAGATCCGACGAAGTCAAGGATATCGTTGGGTATATTCATGTAAGAGAAGTATTCCTGAAGATAGATGTTCATTGAGGCTTAAGTCGTAAGACAAGTACATGTTTATCATGTATGCGACCTGATCTGTCCAATCTGTTATTGAAGGAATCGACACTAAGGACGACTACAGCGATAATGAATAGACGACGTCACGGACTGGACACTGGATTGGATTTGTCGCGAGAATAGGAAGATTTTGGGCGAATGACACATCCTGTGAATACGGAGGAGGAGTCCCGTAAGAAAAAAAATAACGGCGTATACTATTTGAACACTGTTGATAATTTGTCGTCAGTGTCTTTACAGTGTTGGCTGGGCGACAGAATGAATATCCCTTCTGTAAAAAATTCCTCTCCAACAATTTTTCAATGGTTTCACTTTGAAGAACGCGACTTAACGTAACGAGCATCGAAAAACTGTCCGCCAATACAGAGTGTGTGTGACAGTAATGTAGTAATACGTCTGCGTCAATTGCTCGGACCACGCATCGTTTCAGCTCTCATGCCGATACGTTATTTAGGACGAGGACAGTTGACAAAGGGACGTGCTGTTGCCGCTGCTGCTGCGTCGAGTTTTGCATAATCAACGGACGCGAGCGACTCTATCAGCGTTGCTCGAGTCGACTCGACGCTCGCTGTTAACGACGTCACATGTTGACTCACTCAGCTCGTCCGTTCGTCTGTCTCTTCAGTGAATTCCTCTGATAACGGTCTTGCTGAATAATTTCTGCAAGCCACGTGACAAGTCTCCGTCTGTTGACAAGTGCTACGGTGATCACAGACCAATGGCTGACTGATGTCAGCATCCGCCGTGCCTGGCCGTGTGAGTCCGGTCACCCCGCCCGCCGATCTACCGCAGCTGTCTTCACTTCCGCGCTTGGAACTCTCGAAATCTTAGTCAAGATCTCCAGGCGTCGTGTTCCTCGGGTGTGAAACATGTTGCCAGCTTGTTTACGTTTGGGGGATATTCTTATGTTATTATTATAATTCGCGCTTTCAGCGTCTACAATGTTTCCCAGAAAAAGTGAGGAGGGGTTGCAGCACTCCCAAAACCAGCGTCTTCTGAAGTGGGAAGACTCTAAGCGGCCGGAGAAGGAAGATCAGGGTAGCGAGGGCGTGCCCCAGCGTAAACTATGTAGCCCATCAACATCATTATTCTGCTATTACGAGTAAACACCCCGAAAAGTGCCATTTCCTATACTTTTTTGAACGACCCTTACAACAGTTCTGCACTACCGTGCAGACTGTGATATCTGTCGCCTGAACGCAATGGTACGATTCAGCAGTTCTGGCAGACGCCGGCAGAGCACTCCAGGCCACTGGAAATGCTCGATTGCCAAGTATATAGGTCGTCATGTGGTCGGCACGAGTAGTGTCGGCGTTGATCCGGAAAGGAGGCGACGACGTGATTCGACAGTAAATTCCATGTTAGGTGAAGTGTTTCAGCCAGGTATGGTGGCGTGATGCCGTGAAGGCAGCGATAGGCTAGAACACATAAACGAAACTGGATTCGCTCAGGTATTTTTAGCCAATGAAGGTCGGGGACGAGAGTGGCGACGTGTTCAGATCTCCTGGCTGAGAACACCAGTCAAGCTGCAGCGTTTAATACTGATTGCAGCCGACGCTGCAGTGTTCTTGTCACTCCAACCATGCACGACTTGTCACGACTTACTTACTTACTGTGATAGTTAGCCCGAGTCTGTAGTTATACAATGCGTCTGTCGGTTATAGAAGCTCCTTACTGTTAAACGTTGGCGCTGTGTCGGACATCTGGTCGACGATAGTGTAACTAGATTAGTTTTGCACTTAATTGGATTGCGCCGGGCTCACGTTCCGTACGTGAACGTGTCACTGCGTAACGAAAGCCGTTTCAAGTATAATAATGTTTGTATTTATTATGCAGCAGCTCTTCCCCATAACCCCCGTTTCCTCCAGTAGACAACATCTTGTCTGGAGGATAGAAGGCAAAGAAGATCAGTGATCAGCAGAACCGTTCTGTGCTGCACCGTGTACCGCAGTTGTACCCAGTTCTGATAGGCCTGTAGAGCAAGCCTACTGATAACGGCACACACGTAGATATATTTGCAAATAATAATAGTAATAATAATAATAATAATTGTATATGGAAGCTGACGTACAAACGCATTAGCGTGCTACTAACGCGTGTTTATATGATACGGCGAGGTGGTGGATGATTGAATCAGCGGCAGCGTGCAGGTGTGGCATACAATTGCGACGGTGCCGCACGAAAAACAGTAATGTGTTTGCACTGTGCTAGTCGGTTGTGTGCTGCCGTAATAATTGTTGCCGGCACGTCGTGCTGCTGTGAATAGCATGCATAGACAGCAACTTTTGACTAAAAGTGCAAAAATGTCGTCGTGCATGCCGACTGAAGAGTTGGCGGCTATGTTATGCTTGTAATGATATAACACAAGTCGAAAGATCACAGTCAAGAGATCACAGTGCGTTGTCGTCTGCTTATCGTGACGACCATCGGACGACACATCTCATGTCACCTGGCATTCATTCATTTTCGTTGATCGACCATCGTCCTTGAAGGTTGATGCATGGCAGTTGATGACCATCCTCTTCTGTGACGTCTCCAGCAGTTCCTGTGCGTTGCTGTTTTCTCCTGATCACTGCTTGATGCCATCCACGCAGCCACTGTCTTGTGGGTTTCTTTGATATCCTTCGCTGTTTATCGTAGCTTTTAACATGGTATACTCAACGGTATATGCTGCTCTTAATGCGTGTATCTCTTATGGATGCTCAAATGCAGTGACTCTTAACCCCTTTTTATCCCTTCACCGGTCACCCCTTAAATGATCGATAAAACCCCCATACCGCTGTGATTAACGACAGTTACACATGTGTCGAACTACCTGCAGTGTTAGCTGCTGTTAATAACTGCTAACTGCGTTTAAATTCAAAAACTGCTCAATCGTCCCATGCTGCTTAATAGCTTAATAAATAGCTTCTGCGGTCAAAGTACTGATTGACTTTTTTAAAGTTTCAATAAACTGCTTCATGTTACGACTACTAGGCCTCCTTTTCGCACCATTTGACCTCACCCGCACCCTGGAGGCGCGTGAGCCCCGATGAAGAACCAGTGTTCAAACAAGAGCACTCAGTCAGCGCATTACCCCCGTCACGGCCAAATTGTTGAAAAAATGTTGTAACTTGCAATGTTGAATTGCATGCTGTTTACTTAGTTATTGCCTAATGCACAGTGGCGTCATCATCTATAAATAGCTGGAGATCGCTGTTGGCCTAGCTGCTGCATGCCCCCAGCCATCGTCGCTGGAAGTTTTCAGTTTTCAGTTTTCAGGTCTTCGCGTTCTTGTTTCTTGAAGCATTCTTGTTTGATACTCTTTTTCGTGACTATATATTTTAATTGTGTACCGTGTCCTAGAAACCATTTTGCTTATGCCACGTTAATCTTCACGTTCTAATAGTAGGTAATAATAATAATGATCTAGAAGCGCCGGACTTCCCAAATTTAATCAGTTCTTCGTTGTCCAAAGATACTTCTCCGGTAGAATTTTCGTGAAGAATCGATCAGTGTGGTTTTTAGTGAAGTTGCTAACAGACACAGTGACACACGGACAAACAAACGTCGGTGATTACATTACCTCCGGGCGGAGGTGATGACGTCAGTCTGGCAGCACATGAAGTACCACCATCATTCTGTCACCAGTGGCGACTGGCTGCGGCTGCTGCTGCGAATTACAGAACATGCCACGTTACTTCCTGTTTTCATGTTGCTTTTCCGAGCTGCTAATGACTCCTGAAGTCGCCTGCGGCTAAGCCGTCATCACGAGTACGATACGAGCTCGTATACGACGCAGCTGTGGCGGCTCTGTGAGTGGGGGAGGGGGTGGCGTTGCTACTCTGGCTTTAGCTCCAACAGTATTTGAAGCCTCCAAAAAGAAGGCTTTATGGCGGTTAAGGGCCTGTTGTATGAATATCACTCGAAACTTAAGTAATACAACTTTAAGTATCTCGCAAAACTCCATTAAAATCTTTCTGCTGCAACCTACTCGATGCATAAAACATAACAAGAAAAGCATAAAATGCAGGTACCTAATGGCCATTATCATGAGATTGCAAAAATTTTGATTTTACATGTTATAATTATATCAAATACTCGGGGCTATATTTGTGGGGCAAATTGCATTATTGCACAAAAGCCAAATTTTCTGGCGTGGGCTCACCCTGCAGCACTCTCCCATGGCCCCGCTACACTTAAAAGCGGTATGTTGTATCCGTTGCAGTCGCTGACGATGGGGCGGATGTAGAGCACTCGTAGCGCAGTTGTACAAATATCGTAATTGCATCCTATGTAGTTGTAACCACGGCTTTAGCGACGAGTCGACCATACGTATGTACATTAAGCTGGTAGTCGTGCTGATACAGGCTACAGCGATGCAGAATGCGGATCCTGTTTGAAACGATCTCTCGCACTGTTGGATCGATCTACTAGTCAATTTTGATGTAAATACACCGCAAATCGGCGCACGAGGGTCGTGCGGATGAGACCGTTATGTGGTTGCAGTGTGTAGGGATAGGCCAGGCCTACGTCTTGTTACTTTGCTGGCGGAGTGTTCGTCCGAGATTAAGTACTGATAGTTTTATGTACTAAGTTTTTTTTTAAATTTTCCCCTGTATATTTCAAAAGCGGAATGTTAAAACAATGTTGTTCTTCACAAGGTTGATGCGTATTGGTTTTTCCTGTCAATTACCGGTATGTGATGCTTGGTTGACTGTTTATTATTATAACGTCTGATTTCACTGTATTGTTCCACAGTCCTGTGGATTTCTCCACCCAGCTCATATTTTTGCTTACTGTATTTTGTGGTTAATATGTATTGAACAAATAAATAAATAAAATGCTACAAACACTTATTTTAACTGTTTTTTTTCGAACTTCGTCGTGTTTTATTTCGTCTTCTGCGATTGTACTTTGTTCTTGAATTTAAGATGTCGCGAGCTTATGCTCACGACTTACAAGCGCACGACGTCTTAGATTCCTTGCACAAATTGTGATACGTATCAAAGGTATGGCTCTAGCGGCAATGAAAAATTGCACGTAGGTCATCGAGTGCAGCGAAGTAATGGCGAACTGATGACTGGTGCGATAAGCGTAGCTTTCTGCGTGCTGTCTACGTCGCGAAAACGCAAAGCTGCTTGGCGTATAGACAGAGTACGACTGTAAAGTACTGAAGTTGTTGTAGATAAACACTGCGATACGATACGGTACAGTACGGTATGCAGATATAACGTACGAGCTTCGTCTACCATTGTACCACGTGACGTCAAATAACTGAAGTAATAAAGACTTTTAAAATGGCTGGAAACACTTCTCCAAGGATGCTCGTAGCGAGTTGATGGGATGCTCTTTGTAAAGACCAGATCGGTTGATATTTCGATATTAATTCAGTGTGTGTGTGTTAGACGAAGCTGGGTTTGTCATATTTGTGTTCGGGAGCATCACGAAACACGGAACAGCTCATCAAGTTGACTGTTGTCGCGCCACGTTGTGTTAACAGGGAAGCGACGTTGCCACGGTACCAGTGCGGCACTGTGAAGCTGTGCCAGTGATGTGCCGGCTGCACGAGGCGACCACGGCTGCTGCTGCTGCCGGCACAGTGGTCAGCTAGCCTAGCGTCGATTGACTGATTGACTTGCCCTGTGAGATGTTTTATTATGCCGCTGATCCGTCTGTTATGTGCCCGCCCGCAGCTCAGAGACACAAGAACAACGCATTTTGCAGAAAGTTCATATCTGGTTCTTAGTTTCCTCATGGCAAGTGTAACCCGTCGTGCTATTTGGAGGTCAGCAGGTCAAAGATTGAGGTCACAAAGCCCCACAGTGCTAGCGCACATCGTGTCACGAGTGGTCATACGAAGTTGGTGACAGTATGTCCCTGCGAATTGCGAATTCGCGAGGATCTGAAGCGACTAAAAGTGCAGATAGGTGCTATTCGTACTGTGTAATAGTATGTATGATGCAAGTTCCAGTTGTGTAAGTAAGTAAGTCATGTCGTTTGTAAACAGCGCCAGAATCGCAGAAACGCAACGGCGCCGGATGGTGTTTGCCACAGTTCAGTCGCCGCACAAGGGCCCCTAGCCTATACATAACAGTTTTTAAGGTGCACGGCCGGAGTAAATAACTGCCAGGACCACGAGAGCAAGAACAACCACAAACAAGCTACGTAATAATGCCCGGATATGACTGCCGAAATACATGTAGTTTTGGTTTTCGTCGAAACACTGTCAATGATGAAGCAGATGTAATATGTCACCGGGAAGACTTAACGTGAGTATGAGACTGCACTTTCATTCGAAGTACAGGCACTTGTCCGTGTAAAATCAAATTTGCTTGACCTTTTTCTCACATATGAACTGGGTCTGTTCCAAAACGCCGGAGAGAATCGATCGGCGTGACCATGTTCAACTAGATTGAGGGAAAGCTCGGGAGATGCGATCAGATCGCCCGGATTGGTCCAACTGCGCGCGCGGCAGCTAGAGTAATGTTATGTGTCATGCGGATTCGGCGCCTGGAAGTCTGCTGCTGGCGCCGATATTGCCGACACCGCTGATACTGTTACTATATATCTATCTGTCTCAATGTCTGTAAACTGTTATCGCCGCCGCCGTCGTCGTCTCGTCGGTCGAGATTGCTTTGTTCTACGCCTAGCCATTGCGACGTCGTCAACGCCAGCCTAATATCGACGTATCGACGACCCCGTCCGCTTCGCAATTCATTGTCGGTCACTGGCACTTCTCGCCCGATGTATAACTCGGTCCGACGACACGTCGAACGGTGCCTCGTTGACTAGATGGGTCCATTTCCCGGTGACACCGACACACACATTCCACTCCAACAGCTCAGTTCTGTTATGGCACTGCCAGCCATTGTAAATGACGGCGTTAGCTCCGCTCGTCAGTAACTACAGACTGTTTCATGAGTTACTGTACAGACTACAGCAAATTTTATTACCGCGCTGCATGGAATGCAGACGCGGTCTAGCGATGAGAATTCTGTCTGTCCGTCCGTCCGTCCGTCTGTCACACGCGTGAATTGTGACAGAACGGTAGAAAGATCTGTCCAGATTTATATACCATATGAAAGAACATTTAGCCTGGTTTTCTGAGAAGAAGAATGGTTGGTGGGGGGCGACCCCTTCTACCTGAAATTTGGGGTCAACCGGCCACCGTTGGAGCAAAATCGCCGATTTTGAACCGATAATCGCTCGTAGCGCCTCATCCGTAACACCTAGCGAAAAAAGTTCAATTAATGCTAATAGGAAGTCCACTACGCGCTTTCCAATGAGCCAAAGATGATCGTCGTACGTAGTCCCTAAGTCCCCCAAAGGTGGTCTGAAAAACGCAAAACGGCCGATTTGCGTAAAAAAATCGGACTTCGCTTGAAGAAAGTCTGCTACAAAGTTTCTTTGTGTGAAAACTGTCAG
>Ga0209255_1000442_pt1 | contig 10061 bp, 5 predicted proteins | sample WorMetvaBAHAMAS2_FD_187394 | JGI IMG/M metagenome (GOLD analysis project Ga0209255, IMG submission 187394) | Marine gutless worms symbiont microbial communities from Max Planck institute for Marine Microbiology, Germany - Olavius vacuus... | ecosystem: Host-associated > Annelida > Digestive...
GGACAGACGTCACCCGTTCGCCGCCGATAGCGTGCCTTCGCCGACGCGATCGCGTTCCAACTCGGTCGGCAGCGGACAACCGCAGTTCATAACGATTAGCAAGACGATGTACGTCGGCGACTGCGACGACGACGATTACGAACGGCGGCGGACTGGTTCCGTCGGTAGCAGGACGTTGAAGCGCGACCAAAGCTCCCCAGTACGCGAGCACATCACGCAAAGTCAACGGAAGTTGCCGTCAGCTGATGACGGCTGTGTGTTGTCGTGCGGCTCAATAGCAATACACAATCCACTGTTTATCGATCGCGCTCACTACGAATATATACAGGTGCATTACATTTAATATGTACTGTGTATCTATAACGTACAATAGCTCATTTGCTCTGATCCATCTAACACACGTAGCCGGTAGCCAGTAGGCATACACTAAACTTTTTTTGTGAAAACTCCGTTTTGATCTAAGTGCTAGCCTCTGTCGACAAGCAGTATAATTTGGTACTGGCCTAAGGGCGATGACATTCTCCGGCTGAGAAGGTAACCGCGGCCTGACAGAAAAAGTAGGCCCTAATGGCAGCCTACCGCCGGGTTTATGACTCACGTATCACGTGCAGGCTTACTGCCTTGTATAGGCGTATACCGGGACCAGCTCTGTGTTTGTCTGGTTAATTTTTATTTCTTTATTTCTTTTCTTATTCTTTCACTAACATATCGTTTTAGTACTATTATTTTGTTTGTGCTATAGGTGGCCAGCATGAAAGGCATTTGTCCTTCTGGTTGCCTGGCTTTGTAAAACTTATTATGCTGTTATTACCTGTTTTGTTTGCTTGCTGAAATAAATATACTAGCCTACTACTACTCCGGCCCCTACGCTCGGCTCTACGTATACAGTGTAGAGTATACCTTTACCTTTTCCTTTTTAACTACAAACGTGATCACGTGAGTGCACTAACATCATGGTGATAGGCGGGTCATAAGCAGTGGCGCGTAGCCAGCATTCGAAGATTGGGGAGCCAAGCTGATCAGGGGATGTGGAGACGAAAGTTCCCAGCGGGTTCCAGGGATAGAGTCCTGTCCCTGGTTGGAGTTAAGGACATTGCCGTGCAAAAAGTGCGGGTACCCTTTACCTCATCTTCCTTTCGCTCCCCGCAATGTAGTGACCCGAAATCTGGCTATAGGTATAGGTCTGGAAGTGGTGAGATCCGGAGCTGAGCAAAATTATATTTAGTTGAACATCTGCTGTATGAAAAAAACAATAGGACTGTAATAATCTCATACGTCGGTCTCGATGCACGACCCCTCCCCTAAATTCTACAGTGAGTCAAAAAGTGCGAACTGGCTTTGAGCCGCCCTCATTTCGAAACGAAGCAACATATCGGTATCAGCATGCAACTGGATCATCTTCATCATCTTCACTATCACCACTTTCATCTTCTGTTTCTCGTTCGGTCTTTCATTCTAAACTTAGGGCTCGGCTCTTGGCAAATCTTTTCCTCCATTATAGACTTTTCCTTTCCTACCGGACTGATTCCACGTACTCTCGGACCATTTAGTGTTTTTATTCTGCTCAACGGCTGGATTTGTTTGCATGCTGTGTTAGACTAAGCCGGCTCTTAGTCGGTTTTCGAACGCAACTTAAAGTCAATGCACTTTCATTACTACATAAGATTATTGTGCATGTTGCTGTAAATACCAAATCCAAAAACCTAAAAACTTTTTCTAAGAAACCTAGGTTTTTTTTCTAGCCCTGCGTAAAGTGCGTCTCACACCCGCCCACTGCGTAACCTTTTGACCTCAAAAGCAGTGGGCATTCACGTACTGTTAAGGACTGTAATGTATCAGTGGGATGTCTCCCACTGCAGTCGTAAAGATGCCCATCGTACCTCAACAATCCACATCTCTGCGTGCTGTTTGTTACCTACGCCAATGAGGTTATGCAATGCCCGGCGTCTGTCTCTCTGTTAGCAAAAACTATTGAACGGATATTCGCGAAAACTTTTTACCATCACAAATCTAATGTATCCAGGTTGGACTACTGTAACGTCACGCTCTAGGGTGCACCAGCTGCGACTTTCGATGTAGGCTACTGCAGCGAGCGCAGAACAACCTAGCCAGGGCCGTCTCCCAGCGAGGAGGTCGAACCGACGCCAGACCACTTCTCAGGTTGCTCCACTCCAGCGTCGAGTGACATACAAGATGGTGGCACTGACGTTCAAGACAATGTCCTCCTCAACGCCAGCGTACTTGAATGACCTGATCCAGACAGCTGTTCCAGTTCGTCCTCTGCGGTCATCCGACGTCCCGCTACTGATCGAACGTCCCAAGAACGGGAACTGAGTTTGCGCGTCGGCCTTTTTCGGTCGCGGCTCCGCACACTTGGAACTCACTACCATCCGACGTTAGATCCTGCCGTACTGTGGACACCTTCAAACGACACCTCAAGACTCATCTGTTCAGACAGTCTTAACCTGATGCCACTTGCGCTTCTGTATATTCGGACTTTATGGCGCTATACAAAATTACATATGCTGTTATTATTATTATTATTATTATGTCGAGGATGGACTGATTAAATTTTGGAAGTCATCCGCCTCCGGATCCAGGAATTTTTTGAAGGATTCTTCAACATTGCGAGATAGGCCTAAGGCATTTTTGCCACAAATTGGACTCAGCCAGTCTGGAAGCATAGTTCTACAGGCCTACGTGATACAGTGGAACGTTTGCGCTTTTCATTGCTCTGCACCGGCAGTCTGGAACTGACTACCGAAAACTGTTCTCAATAGTGACTCTGTTGCAGTTTTTATGTCTAGGCTAAAGACATTCCTCTTTCCCCAGGCTTTCTCTTCCTCCTCTGCTCACTAACACGCTGCCTGGCCCCAGCGCCTCTGAAGTTACGACCTTATGGCGCTAGACAAATCTGTTTATTATTATTATTATTATTATTAATATTATTGCTGACGATGCAGGCGGGGAAAGGTGCTGCAAAGCGGCTGGTGCTGACGTGCAGTCTCAAGCACACAAAGCACTTCAACCCGGACTGCCTCGTGGTCAAGGCCAATCGCACCGGTACCCGCGCTCGCGTCGTGTTCGGCGTCGATAGAGACGCTCAACAAAACGACGAACCAATCGACCAGCTTCTTCTGCCGTACGTTGTCGACCCGTACCGTCTGACGGCACAGCTGCAGGGCGACAGCTCGCTCGTTATAGAAGCTCCGATCTTGCTTCAGTCGCCGTAGCGCTGACCAGTATAGTACAACCTAGCCGCTTTCATTACCGCACAGTTCTCAACGACTCTACCAGACCAATGTGTTGTGGTCTTATATTAGCAATTGGCAACTGTGGTTTATAGGGCTTCTACATACATTGTATGCTGACAGAAGTGCCGTGCTTTTCTGGTGCATACATTCGCGCATACGGTACTTCTGCCAACTCTGCTGGAGAGGGATGAGGTTGCATTATAGATATAAAAACAAGTCAACCACGACGCAACACTGTTGAAGTGTATGCTTCCCTCATTATAGGTTAACTGATCTGATCATCACCTTAACCTTTGACAATGATAACCTGTTGAACACATCACCATTGGTAAGATGAGTATTTTTTGTGGCAAGTTTCATTGAAATCCCTCCACTAAGTACCGAGATAATGCATCACACGACACGAAATAGGTGTTAACGCACGGACAGACGGCCTGAAAACACGTTGCCTCTGCCTGGATTCTTTGATAGTGGAGGCAAAACACTAGCGGACAGATTTATGGAACTTTGCTAGCCGGAAGAACACAGACACAGCCAAAAGCTCTAATAGAGGGCAGGGGCGCAACCACGGCTGAAAAGTTGAGGGGGAACAAGGTTTGGGTCCCAACACCGGGGCACTTGTGCCCCGCGCCGCGCCCGGTCAAAGGCCGGGCTGGGTGTTGGGTGCGGAAGGGGGTTGCCCCTCCCGTTGTGAGGGTCCGGGGGTGTCAACCCCGGAAATTTTTTTTGAAAACTCAGATGCTAAATCTGGTGACACTTGCTGTGAAATTTCTTGCTTTTTGAAAACTACGGCCAAGAAGTTGGGGGGACCAATACAGTGTTGGTCCCCCAACCTAAAAGTTGGGGGACCAGTCTCCCCCGGTCTCTACGGTTGTTGCGCCTATGATAGAGGGATACACAAAAACATAATCAGGAGGCCTACTCAATATTCATATTTAAAGCCAAAAAAGGTGGCATTAACAATGGAGACCTAGGCTCCCTAGCTATGCCCGGTGGGCAGGACCAGTCTGAAGAACTGACCGAATTCTGGACTGTAAAAGGTAAACACATACGTGCTCCATGGAAGTATATCGTTACTTTACAGTAGTATTTTTTAAACCGTAATATGTGCAAAGAATGTGCAATAACTTGTGCCTCTATACGTGTACTATAGCTGTTTGATTGACTTTCTAATAAATGTGCTGCTAGCAAATTCATATACTGTTTTATTTCACCAAATGTATACAGGTTGGGCCAAAAAAACTAGAACATTTTTAAACGTTTACAACTCGTGTATATGATGACACAGGAAGTCGTTCCATGTAGAAAAATGTTCACTTCTTTATCAACAGTAAGACTAGAATTTTGAATGTCAGCATATTTAAATATTCTTTGCACGAGCTGGGAGAATATACTACAACTGAAAATACCAATTAATTTAACCACGACATTACTGTCAATTACTAAACACAATTCCCGCAAAAATTCACGATAAATACTGATGAAGAACAGCTGTATGTCAAGACAAATTCATCATGTCTACTGCATATATCATAATTACCATGGCCACTCATTTTAGCAGTTGGTTGGTTTGGTGCCCATTTTGTGTCTTGACTTAATGGTTTCAGTATAGTATACCTTCTCTGCACTTGTGCAAAGAATATGAGTAATTAACTGCGTCATTTAAAGCGAGACTGGATAAATTCCGGCACAATCAAGATATTGTTTACGATTTCAGAGCACTGTTACAGGGAACCGGAAGTTGGAGTGAAGTTTTGTATGAATAATTTTAGTAAATTAGTGCATTGTAAAGTGTTTTTATGATGTGGGCATAGAGGCTTTAAGCCTGCGCTCATAAACTCTGTCTACATCTACCTCAAAAACCAGTCTTACTCCTGATAAAGTACCGAACGTTTTGATATACACTGCTTCGACAAAGTCCAGGATGTTGGAGAATAGTAAGCAGCCGTGCCACATGAATGACAAATCAGTGTTGTATAATTTCACTGCACTAGTGCAAAAAACATTTAACCATAACAAAATTCAAAACACCAGTATTATTCGAGATAATGTACCAGTACTGAACATATTGATGGATAGATCACCTTTCTACATCGTCATATACAGAAGTTATAAACTATTAAAAATGGTCCATTTTGGGCTCACATTGCATTTATCTGTAACTATTTCAGTCCTGTAAGAATGCAACATAGCACACCATTTATGATAGCCACCAAACACCAACATACTCCGATATTAAGAACTGTAAGCACCTCTGATATCTATAGGCCTACACAGCTTAACAAAGAGAGTGCCCAGTAAACTGGTATGTTCATTACCCGTTCTCAATATAACAGTAAGAAATTCACACCCAAAATAATCACATATGCAAGTGTATTACAATAAGTTTAAAGACAGCACTCGTGTAATCAGATCACATAGTAATCGGTTACTTTGCTAGTTTGTGTAGACATGTGTATTTATCATTCTGCATCCTAAAATATCTAGCTATCAAAGCTTCTTTGTTGGCTTGTCTAAATCCTTATCGTTCTCTGAAGTCAAGCCTTCACTAACTATTTCCCACTCTAGTGGGTCAGTGTATTTAAACAGCTCGATGAAATGACGGTGGTCTGTGAACAGGTCCCGATCAATGAACAGCGGCACCCCATGAACGCGAATGGAAGTGAACAGACCAGGCACGTTTGGCACAGTCACATCATCCACTGTAAACCGGTGGATCTTCCTGCGAAGAAAGAACGTGTACGTCGTTGCTGTATACTCCCTGCTTACAGGGTCCAGGGTCATCTCCGTGACATAACGCTTTGAGACAAGGTGCAACAGTACTGGCGTCAAGTAGATGAAAAAGCTGGCAAATCCACCAACTGCAACAGCAAGCATAACCGGAAGAGCTGACAGCTTTTTATAGATGAAAGGCTGCAAGCAAATTCCGGCAATACTTGTTGACAGCGAGAAAACTTTCACGATACGAACGTAACGTGCCAACGTTCCGACATAGATGACGTTTGAATCACTATTCTGCTTTGGTTTGACATCATTATCTGACTCAGAAGACTGCTTCTGCCTGCTGACTTTGTCCATTGTCGATAACGCAGACGATAACAGCCGATTGGATGTTGCATAGTCGACATCACAGAGAGGCTGAGACTTCAGCAATGGATTTTCAGTAAATGTAACCGATGAATGCCTCTTGTGGAGAACGTATCTGCTGCTGCCAGTAAAGAATGCACGAGACTGAAACACATTGTCACACATCCTTAAGGGCATTAGATCTGTGACTGCAAAATGATTGCAAATGTCAACGTAAAGTTGAGCATGTAATGAGCAACGTGACTTTTACTTTAACACTTTTCAAACTATTCCCTGCATAAATCAAACGAAGAATTTGTTGCAACTACTGATAAAAGTATACGACAGTATTATACAATACATACAAAAGAAACGGAACTATGTGTAGTCACCAGAACAAGCTGTTAAGACTAGTTAGTTTACAGTGAACGGTCCAACACGTTAATGCCTAGATAAGCGTGTAAACTGCAGTGTAAACTGATAAGCCGCTAAGTTAACGGCTGGTTGGATCACTGAAGCTTACCAGTCAGTCTTAACAGTTTGTTAATGACTTGCATTTTGCAGCATAAACCTCAATTTATGAAAAGACACAAAAATGCACTTTTATCGGCCTATAATCTGCAATCAGTAGGCCAAAAATACAGTCAAAGTATAAAACTGTGCATAAAAAAACAAAACGAATCTAGATTCAATTACACATCAAACGTGTAGCATGCTGTATTACCCTTCGTTACGTTGGCCAACATATGTGGTAGACCTTTGCAAGTCCTGCTGAGTACTATATTTTAGTGAACTGCAAGGCTGCCATCAATCAATTGTACACTAGCTCTAGGTTCAACCGGAGACCAAACTCAATCCTCCACCCAGCAATTTCATCCACCCCTTCCCTAATTATTACATAGGCCAAAAAGTGTAAAATGTGGCCTCAATTTCTGACCCCCCTCGCCTTCAAGCCACCCACATTTCGAAACGAAGAAGTATTGGTAACAAAGTGAAGGCCTGGTGCACTGATGAAGAGAACTGTGTTCTCCGAAAATTTGGTGCAGTTTGGTCCACACCTGTCTAAGGAGCAGTGCTTGGAAATTCTCGCCCCCCCCCCTCTTGAAAAACAGATGGAAAAAAATGTGCTATATCATCAATAACTCAACAGTACTGGTGCATTGCCCAATGGGCCAATTTCCTTAAAATGTGGCACCCTGGCAAATTATTGGCACTGAAGCCCACTTTTACACTTCAGCTCAAAACCAAGATGGTCGACAGTGTGACGGATCAGTCTCATTAGGTGCCGACTGCATGACCGCACAGTCTAAATGACTGCATGGAGAATGGAATGACTACACATACCACATGTGACAATGAGTATGCAATGACCACATGACCGGGGGTGTCTATTCTAAGCTTCGTGACGCATGACTTGGGAAACATAGGGTTAGGGTTAGAGTTACCACTAGGGTTAGTGGTTAGTAGTGATGTATAGCTGGAATCGGGTACCCAAACACAGTGACAAAACTTATTGCCTGGTTCCAAATCCGGGTAATAAGTAGCCCGGTTTTACACCACAATCATACAAAATACCACCAACTTCGGTGTGTATTTCCATCTGTTGATCAGATTCAGACAGTATTCTACAGCACTTCTGACTTACAGAGATAGTCGTTCGATTATCTGTTTGTTTTACAACTGGCTGCACCGCTACTTGACATCCCAGTCACCAGCTGTCCACATGTGAGTCTTTTCCAGCACAGGAAATGTCACTTGACTAAGCAGGCACAGCTGAAGCCTGATCAGGTACTAAATGCTGGTATTTCTGTATCGTATCGCAGCAGACAAAGATAGCCAGGAATGGGAACTGTTTGTCAGAATGAAGAGTTGTGTCTTTTAGATTCGGACTCAGAAAAGACTGACATTGTGTCTGTGCCATCTATACATAGTCTCAAAAACAAGTTGAACTAGAAAAGAGGGCAATTGCGATGCACTGCAACTTAAAGGTGGCCCAACATCACGCCACTCATTCTCTGCTTTAAATGTGATGCTCATAATGCACCAGAGTAGGTCTCTGAAATTGCAATTTGCAACACAGTTTTACGAGGGTGTAAAGTCGGAAATTTGATCTCGAATTTCAACCGCACTAGCCTTCACCTTGTGTTGCCAAGTCACCTAGTCGCCTAGTGACCTACTTTTAGATCTAGTGCTCCTTACAAATATACTTACTTACTTACTTAAAGCAATAAATAAGTAACCTACAAAAGATTGCAATTGCAGTGCATAGTAGGCTAATTTAAAGGTGCACTACATCGCGCCAGTCGTTCTGGGCTATTTCTGGCCAAATCTGTACTGCACACGTGCACAAACTGTCATTTCTGAGCTTTCAATGAAAATTCTGGCATCACCATTAGATTCAGCAACCCCAATTTCCACTTGTACTGCCACTATGGCGGTGAAAAAGGGGATTCAAGGCGCCAAAGGCACCTATGCGGAGACGCCGAAGGCATCTACATTCCTGGCGCAAAACGCAATAAACAGAGACGTCGAAGGCATTGAGAGGCTGGATTTGAGCACTTGTAATGAGGCTGTGGTGAAATATTGTTGCTATAGCTGTCATACATTGATATCCTGTCACAAGACGTTTGTTGTTGCAAAAACCTTGCCATTTCCTCGCTCCATTAATGCCAACAGCATGTTCCACTAACGTTAACCTGCATGTACTCGCCACCTAGATATGCCTGTGCCTGGTTACTCAGACAGGTGTGTCCATATGCCTTGACACGTGCCACAGCCTACGTACCACTGTCTATAGAGGTGTTCGGATATTTGAAATTTGCATCCACCACTTGTCCGCTTCTGTGGTCTATGCATGCCTATAGTTAGATGGCGAAATACTTTGCAGCAGAAATGTCTGCGTATTATCCGTAACGGTAAATTAACTTTTGTAACACTTCCCCTGATATCCGCTGAAACTGCAACTAGCTGCTGATCTACAACCATGGATGGATCAATCAGTAATCCGCACACCTGACAGTATAATCCACCCGCACTCGCCGCCGCTGTCTGATGACACTGTATTATCCGCATAATAATGATAAGCACGTGATTCATTTCACCGTGGTTCTTATGCAGGCCAAAACTAACGTGGGAGCACAAAAGTGTCTGATTTACGTCACAAACCACCCGATTAGCTGTCTTGAGAGTTGTGTTTCATCTCACTTCTCCTGATTTATAATGGGCCCCGAGAAAAAAGCACAGGTTTTTTTGGGTAGGGTCGATTTAAAAAATCAATGAACATCAGCCACAGGTTTGTTTACATTTGCCCGGTGGCGCCACTAGGTTTTCGCGGGGTTGCTATGTAAATTAACGCGGGGAACAACAACAGTGGCTGATTTACGTCACAACCCGCCTGATTACATCTTTCAGTTGTAATACAGCTCAGCTGCACGGGATTAATTCCACTGGCATTTGCCAGGTGGCACGGACGTTCGGTTTTCGCCCGTATGGCGTTGCATTTTAAAATCGTCCCCACCCAAAAACACGTTTTTTTCTCGGGTCCCGCTATAAATTCCCGGCAGCTGACATTAAACACAACGCATTTGCGGCCTTCTTGAGGGGATCTTGCGTGTTACAAATAGCCTTGATAATAATAATAATAACTAGAAATACGTTCTGTGGAACGTGGTATCTGCCCCATAGCCACGTCCACAATTAATGAACGAACTGTTCCTATAATTATGGCCGGATGCATGGCGC
>Ga0209255_1000444_pt1 | contig 10033 bp, 5 predicted proteins | sample WorMetvaBAHAMAS2_FD_187394 | JGI IMG/M metagenome (GOLD analysis project Ga0209255, IMG submission 187394) | Marine gutless worms symbiont microbial communities from Max Planck institute for Marine Microbiology, Germany - Olavius vacuus... | ecosystem: Host-associated > Annelida > Digestive...
AGAAAAAGAAAATAGAATACTATCTATCTAGTTATTAAACTTTTATTTGTGTATATTATTCACAGTATTATCACTACATGGAGTTTATTTATGTTTGTTGGAGGAGTTTCACTATCATTGAATTAAAATAATGGCAGTAGACCAAAAGGCGACTTCAGCATCTTGGGGGGAAAGGGGCATGGCCCCTATGCCCCCCCCCCCTTGGATCCGCCCTTGGACTACGGTCGACGTGCGTTTCTCGAGCCATCCACGCCGGGAACTTAACTCCTGAAACTCTGTGAAACTCAACATCAACAACCGGTATTAATCACTAATAGGAAGTCGTATATGAGGTTTTGATGGGTACCAAAATCGGTGACCTTGAATGATCTTGAACGGCGTAATGGCCGTTATGTTGCGTTATTTCACTGAATTTGTTAAACCTGTGTTTCAACACATAAGCGTGTCGATCTCTGGCGGAATTTATGCACGAGTCTATTGTATTTTGTAGTGCGTGTACGATGTCGTTGTAAAGAAAGTTCACGTTCGCTATCTCATCTTCTGATGAGTTTCTTGTTACTTTTAGTTACCGTCGCTGCTCAGCAGCTGCCCATTTTCTGAGGCAAGAATGCACAAGAATGCAGGATTTTGCATTACAAATATATTTTTCCGAGGGTCGCTACCCCCGAACTTCCGCGGCGGGTGGGAGACCCCTATATACCACACACACTCCCGTGCCCCTCCGCCCAAAGTGGTGCCCATTCGCGTTCTTTAAATTTAGGCTGGCTACGGCCCAGTTTACATTTCTTTCTTCGTTCTTTCACTTAGGTCTTGCTTGGACGATTATATTTCAATGGACAAAATGCGATTACTGAACCACAAATAAAAACAACTCGACTGAAAAACGTTTAATGAAGCAAACGACAAGTGTTATTGTAAAAAAGCTTAGTCTAAAAACAGCTATTCATGCATACACCGCACTGCAAAAAGAAATAATTCGACGTTATACAGTTGCAATTCGTTGACAAAAAAACGTTATACGTCGTACATATAACATACTAAGTTAAAGCTAGATGTCGAAAATACAAAAATATCCACATTTTGGCAAATGACAAGCGTTATTCATTTATTTATTTATTCATTACGCCACAGAAACAGCACACATTACACTACAAACATACAAAATAAAACACAAAGTAAAAACACAAAGCATTAAAAACAGCAAAAACACTACAAAACAGAGAAACCAAATTCAGATATCAACAGTCTGAGCAAATACAATTATTATCTTAACAGATCGACACAACACAAATATTCATACTTTTTTTGCGCCACATGCATACATTGCGTGTGGCCGATGTGAGGCCGACATGTGGGATAATGTGGCCGATATGGTCTACCCCGTCTCGTTTCGGACTTTATCCTAATTTCCAAAAGAGATGCCCGGTATTCGTCGCTGAAATTTATGGCGTGCTGCTTCCAACTTTTTCTTTTGTGTGACACATAGAGGCCACAGTTTCGCAAGTAAGTAAGTAAGTAAGTAAGTAAGTAAATATTTATAGATGGGGCCAGAATCGCATAAACGCCACAACCATTATTGCACCTGATGATATTAACCATCGTTCCGAAAAAAAACTGCCGCACAAAATAGTGAGGGGCTATTTGTAGCGCATGGCAATGATGGCACGATACTGAGTTAATTCGGTATGGCGGGCGTGTAGAAACTCCACCTTTCGATTAATATCTTCGCTCTTGCTAGCTGGATACATCCGCGTATACAGTGTGAGTCAAAAAAGTAGCCAAAACAAACTGTTTGCGCTATTTTCACTTTTGGTAAACCTGCAGTATATGGGTAACTGAAAATTTCCTTGGTTATTTCCCAAACGTATTCCTACGTATACACCAATTTTGGTGCATTTAGCTAGATATCTGTATGAATTGTATCACTTTTACTAGTAAGACCCTCTAAATTTTAACAATTCAATTTAGTTTATTACGAAATTCGTGAATTTTTCGTTAAAACAAGTCCATCAATTTTTTATACCCTTGGGTGTATAGTTCCCAATGGTTAAAAGCAAAAAAGTTAAAATCAAAGCTGGAGTGACTATTGGTCCGGAACGTCGTCGATCACGAAAGTGTCGTGCAGAAGAACAGAGTTAAAACGCTGCAGTGACACCGACAGACGTTGGAACAAAAATGATGACGCTCGCTCCTCACCAGAGAAACTGCTGAGCTTGTGACCGAGATCACTCAGGAACTCCAAAGTTGACAAGCTGAAGGCACCAAGATTCTCAACAGCAATAGGCTGAAAGGTAAAATTAGATGCTACGTTGGAGTATTTTGCCAACTTCCGCTCAGCCGCCATTTCTGCTACCGCCTCCACACCGGCTGCCGCCCTGTCAACGTAAGATTGAGCCAAGGTACTGTCACATCAAATTATATTTAACAAAACATAACAGTTAATGTCAATTAAATAAATTATTACGTTATGTTCATAATGTCCACCATTGGCTGACACACATGTCTGCAGTATAAGTCGCTTGTGGTAGTCTTTCACAACGTTGTCAGTGGCTTTCTCCAGTAAGGCAGACCAAATTAACTGAAGTGCATTTTAAAACTCGGAACTCTTTTTGGCTTCTGATGCAGCTTGTGACAAGACTCCAGCTTTGCCCCGAAATCTGATAAGCCAGTGGACTGAGATGGGGTGAATGGGGGCCACTAATTCATTAGCGATGAAGTCAAGGCAATCTGACTTCGTTAAACTCGAAACTTAAAACGGTAAAAACGAAAAGTACTCCTAGAAAAATATCGCCATTTTGTTAAATATTAAGATAAATCGACCAAAACTGTTAATTATGTGTGGATATAAACTGGCAACAAAATGGCAAAATTTCATTGAAATATACTTAGCCTGAGTGAAAGTATTGCAAAAAGTTTTAGCGGGGGGGGGTACTTTTTTGACTCACACTGTACATGACGGAGCGAAATAAACGACGTATGAAGGGGACATAAAATACTGATAGCGTTACGCGCTTTTTATATAACGTATGACGTACATTTTCTAGCGAATGGTAGATTTAATATTTGTGTGTGAGGTATATAGGGTGCTTTATAATAAACAACCCCTCTTGTTTTCTTCTATATCTCGTAAGAAAAATGATTAAATTTGAACGAAAAATTTAGCTGATTAAATTAAGATTTTAACTGTGAAAAAATTATTGAACTGGTGCATAAATACTCTTTGGTATTGGACACATAGTTCTGAAATCATGTAGATTTGTTCTAGAATTTACCGTTAAAGATAGATATTTGCCTCTGCCAACATTGACAACATTGAAGGTCTTGCGCTTAGCCAAGAAGGAAATCCACAGACTCACAGCGGCACATTGTGCGAGTTACAACATATCTTTGACTTCAGTCAACAGGATTATCAAGTATGAGCAACAACTAAAGTGCATGTTTGTTGCAGGCGTCCACTAACTGACTGGTGGTCGTTAGATAATGCTAGTGATCAGTTTGCTTCATCAGACTTTTCAGTCCAATTAACGTTCCATCTTTTTTTCAGAACACACCTTACACACGCATGTAGCTCCATAACTTTTGCTCTCTCGAGCTTTTAATCAAACATTTGTCTTCAACGGCAAATCCCATTGTTGCAGAACCAAAGATATTTATTCATCAGTTCAGTAATTTTACATAGGTGAAATGCACATTTACTCAGCTGCTACGTTTGCTAAACTTTTTTTGCAAATATGTTCATTTTCCTAGGAGATATAGAAGAAAACAAAAGGGGTTGTTTTTATTGAATCACGGTGTACATCTTGCACCGTTTCCGAGATGTTGCAAATTATTGGTCCAATTTTCGCTGTTGATAGGAGGCGCCTCTTTTAACGCACTCGTTCGGGGTGAATCCTGCCTCAAGAACCAAAAACAGCCCTTCATAGTGTGGTGTAAAGCATATTTCGACATCATGAACCGTTTAGGCGTGACTCACGAATGTCACAGACAGACGGACAGACAGACGGACAGAATGACAGACAATACTTTCCGATAGAAAATCCGTTGCGCGACAACTAACACGCAGTGAAATATAAAGATCAATCGTGTATTATTACAATGGATATTATAAATGTCTATTTTTAAGCCAAATAAAAATCAAAGGTTGTTTAACAATGCCGTTGAACAGCAGATCGAGATTCCATGGTACGTACCGCGGTAATAACCGGTAACGGTGCATCACTACACTGAACCAGACATACATGTAGGCCTGTTGGCCTTAGAAGGCGGCATGCTGTAGGCCTATGTCGCATGGCTCACTGCTGGTGCTGGCCTAGGTGGGCCAACAAACTACAGCAATGAGCTATAGATCATACTAGCCGCTCTGGCCGCCTGTCGTGTCGCCGGCCTACTATCGTTTAATGTTTGTGCACGTAGACGTCCGGTGCGTGACAGAGCCGAGAGTGCCACTGTAGACTGTACTGTAGGCCCGCAACATAACGAGAAACATTTAGCTCCCGTTCGCAGATCAGAAAAGGATCATTCGATTTATACCCGAGTTCGTCCGCTTATCAATCGTCGCAGGTCGTTAGTCGGAGAGGCATGGAAGTCGACGCCAAAGAGAGAGATCTGGCCGGAGACGCTCAGTGGAAGTTGATTCAGAAGAACTGCTTCACGCGCTGGGCGAACGAGCACCTCAAGACCGTCAACAAGCACATCGGCGACCTGTCCACCGATCTCTCCGACGGCCTGAGGTTGGTCGCCCTCGTCGAGGTGCTCAGCGGCAAGAGATTCCGCAAGTACAACAAGAAGCCGACCTTCCGCAACCAGAAGCTGGAGAACGTCACCATCGCCCTCAAATTCCTGGAGATCGACGAAGGAATCAAGATCGTCAATATAGGTACATAGGTACATTACATTTAGAGCTGCGCGAGTATCTGAGTAATCGATACGGTACTCGATCGAGTACTCGAGTAGAAATCGATTCGATAGCGGCAGTCTTATTTACTTACTTGGCGCAGTTCTACATTTGTCAGACGACCGGGTGAACTCTCTCTATCATGATGGCAGTCCTCAGCATTAGTGTTATTAATAGGCCATTAGACGTACGGACGAACAGCAATTCTTAATGCTTTACCCCAGTGGAGCCCGAGCAACAATAGGCTATATATATGATTTATTACGCAACGAATGCAGCCACATACATCACAAACAACATATACAATGCACTAATATACTAAAAACTACATACTAAAAACACATACAGTTGATAAAATATCACACAGATGATAAAACAAACCAGATATCTAAAATCGAACTTTCTGCACAAAACAATTCCATACACAACCTATAACCTGAGTTCATCCAATTTATAACTCTAGTGGCATGCAGTCAGGCATGCAATTTGCGAGAATTATGCACGCGATGCACGCACAGATCAGTCGTCGACATCGCACTTCTATGCCGTTCGTACGCGTACTTAGGCCTATACCGAACATCGCACCTGGCTGCGGTTACGAGATCGATCAATATCAGTACAGCAAATGCGCACAGTTCACACGCCTCGTTTACGTATATACATGTACTATATAGACGAATTAGGAATTGGTTTCATATTGTAGGCCCGGAGATAGGAATGGTTGGGGTGTAGGCCTAACACGGCATTTAGACCGCCTCCAATAAGCGGTCTCTATCAGTCAATCAGTCAATCAATATTCGTTTAATGAGAGGCATGTCAAAACGCAGGCCAACACATGTATGACATACAATTGAGTGAATGTAACGTCGTAATTGAGAAGTCAAAACACCTATGCCAAATAGGAGTCTTTGTACAACAAAATAACAGTCAGACAAATGCATCAAGAGTTCAGGCTTCAGGCAGTCATTCATTCATTCATTCATTCATATTCGTTTAATTAACATCAGAAATACAGCATAAAACAAGCATGATAAAGTGAAAATCGTTGCCAAGTTACGACGGTACAGTAAAGCAGGTACTGAGTGTTAATAGGTGTCTTTGAAAGCTAGCCTATGTATAAAGTTACGGTGGTCCTAGTCCATGGCATAAGAGAGGGAAAGATCAACCATATTTTACCTTTCGAAGTATGTCATTGTTGTGTTGTTGTTGTGTGATATCAGTATCACTATTATTAGCTACATAGAGGGGTGTGGAGTCGGAGTCGGAGTCTCTCATTTAAAGGAGACTTCGATTACGGGCCATATCTGTTTCACTTGGACACTTGTGTGATTTTGTTGCAGTCTTTTTGACTTTTGTGCAATTAATTTTACAACTAAAACTCTGTTTGTGCACCTTTTATTAGAAGAATTGAAAATTTCTGTCAAGTCATCCACCCTCAAGTACACAATCCGAGTCTGATTTTGGGTCCGGAAGCAGAGTCGGAGTCCCACAAAAAAACAAGGACTTCGCATCCCTGGCTACACATGTCATACTTATTATTTTCCTTCTCTGTGTTCTTGCTATCGTGATTTTGGTGAATAAAGATAGTCAAAATAGTGTTAAATTAAACAGTTATCTTCATCTAAACGTTCGTTACACGGTAACTTGTCTGTCCCGGATCTGTCGCTACACCGGCCGGATCTGCGTCAAGTGTTCTCTCTCTGTCTGTTTGTCTATCAGTGGCGTAACCAGTATGGAACAAAAAACAGTAAATGTCATTGTTGTTGTGTTGTTGTGACAGTTGATATCAGTATCACTATTATTAGCTACATGGAGGGGTGTGGAGTCGGAGTCGGAGTCTCTCATTTGAAGGAGACTCCGATTACGGGCCATATCTGTTTTACTTGGACACTTGTGTGATTTTGTTGTAGTCTTTTTGACTTTTGTGCAATTAATTTTACAACTAAAACTCTGTTTGTGTGCACCTTTTATTAGAAGACTTTTAAAAGCCAGCTTTCAGTTCGTTGAAGTCATTTTCTCTCCGGAAAATTGCAACGAGAAGGAAAATACACTTTGGAAAAAGGACATTTCGCGGCACCCCTTTCGTTTTTTGGTCGTTAATTGGTTATTTATTATACAGTGAAGTGTGGCCAAGCGGCTGGCCATGGCATGATCACACTGTGCTTGGTAGTGTCGGGTCCCTTTTAAAGTTGGGATTGTCCCAATTTTTTTCGATTTTGCTGTCCTGAGCAGAGCCGAAATTACTGAAAATATCCGGCGATACTGATGCTGTTTCAGGAGCTCGTCGAATTGAGTCGTAATATAGTAATTGCGGCGACCTTTAAACGACCTTGAAGACAAAGGGAGGTCTGAAAATTTGAATTTTGTTGGATTCTCAGAATCTTGCCGTCTGCTCACTTTCTCGGCATTACTGGACGTTGTACTTGTGTACATTCTTCGGTCCTTAGATGTCCTCCGTGCTTCTTATTAGATTTTTCCCGTTGTTACGCCACTGCCTGCTCGTGTGTTAACACTGTAGACGCCAGTATCAACAGCCAGCTCTATGGGACTATGGTATAATGTGCTGGCTTGACTGATGCTGATAGCAATCGTTAGGTCCGGGTGTCAGTTACCGTCGTCGTGGCCGAGCCGCACGACGACGGTATTTCAGCCAGGATGTGCATGCTACGCTACAATTTACATAAACTTGAAACATCCTTGTTTGTTGCAAGGAAAATATATAAACTTCACATTTTTCACTTCACTGTGCTCAACAACAGGCTGTACAGTAAATAAAAGCAAGCACAGAAACACAGCAGTACTTGAGCTGGACAGACAAGGCACAAAACAGGGTTAACACTTTTTCTACATGGCGTTTGCATGTTGCGTGAATGTATATATGGCGAGAGCACACGAGCAGCACCTAAGGAGAACCCTAACCCTAACCCTAACTCACACGACCACTGCTTACTCGGTAAGTGGAAATGTCGTACGTGTGCGCATACTCATCTGTGCGACTAGACAAAAGCCGTGTAGAAAAAGAGTTTACCACAAAACAGTCCGGAACTTACAGCTGTCCTGTCCAAGGTACATGTGATGAAATACACACATGCAACAGCAGCACAAGAACATTGACACCATCAATACCGTCGTTCCTCAGACTGTTTATGAAGCAGTTTCGCTGTGCACTTTTTAATTAGTTTTCACTTGTTCCTGTTCTTATAATTTTATCTGTGTATTTTTCTGGTCATTACTGCAGTGGCGTGGCCGTTCTGTTTCTTTCCAGTTCGTTACTGCGAAACGAAATTGATATAGTTATCAGGGATGGGCACGAGACGTAAAATCTCGAGACCGAGACGAGACCGAGACGAGACGTTTGTAGCTCTCGAGACGTGATCGAGACGTTTAAGTACAAGTTTTATTGATTGCAATAACAGGCCTAGATGTTATCTTTCACGTTCATTGTTTTTAGCGTGTTAATATGATGAACAAACTACAGCATAGGCTTACAACGTCTAAAGCCCGTTCACACTGCATACTGTGGCCTGCACAATTTGGCCGAAAATTGGTCTTGTGCACCAGACGTAAATGGCCGAGACCGAGACGTTGACAATTTTTCTCGAGAAGAGACCGAGACGAGACGTTGGTACGTCTCGAGACCGTCTCGAGACCGAGACCACAACCCTGATTCACGTGTCTGTTGAGGCAAGTGCTTCTTCACTCAACTCTTTCATGTCCATTGCCCATTTGCCAGTTGAACAACCTATGTCAGCATACAGCCGTACCAATCCGTTATGTCATAGGTTAAAAGAGAATAGCACTCAAAACTGCAGCGAAGAGGCGTATATTTAGGTTAATTCTAAGCACTTTGAGCCATCAGCATTGTGGTGGGTGTGTGCGTGACTTATGGACGATGAGTGTTATTGAATGCAGTCCACGCGGCGCCGGAAGTGAGACAGGTGCGCCAATCATGTCGTTGCAGTAGTCAAGGTTGACGCGGTCAATAGCTGCATGGCACTATGCATGTTGATCAGCACAGGGATAATTAAAACCATCCTTTACCATCAGAAACCTGCTATATTTTAAATAAAATAAATTAAAGATTTTACTTACAATATTACCCTATCGCATAAAAAACCAGTTTGCTAAATATTTTAGGGGTGCTCTTTGTGCCCTTTTCCGAGAGGGGAACAATGCCCAGTGGCGTTCTTTTACTTCTTCAGCTTCGCAGATTTATTGACCAATACTTATTCAATTACTGCATTCGACCGTTCTGTCATGCACCACACATAACGTTACGTATCAACAATAAGAGCCCGAACATCAAGGTCCCTTGTTGCCCGGGAAGGCATGAGTTTAGATTCTAAGCATGCTTGTAAATATTGGACCCAAAAATTTACGCCGTTATCTATTATACAGCGTGTCCAGAAAGAAAGAGACCAAAATATTTTTGTTGTAATATCTCCCAGAAAACTCGGGCTATTCTGATGAAATTTGGTACACCGTTTTCCTGAGTAAATTTGCTGCAAAATCATGGAAACATTTTCTACCTCACCTGAATAGTGTCTCTACACTACCTTGTGAAACTTGAAATGCTCATATGTCAGTTTTGTGTGTTCGGGAAATCGTTGGAAACGGTTACGGTTTGTTGAATCTCTAGAAGATCAGTTTAGTGTGCGACTTATGCATTGGGGATTCACTTGTATTTCTTTAAATATTGTATCACCAGTTTAACGCCAAAATTAATGTTTGGGTCTATGCCTACATTCCACCGTATGGGCGAGACAGAATGCTCCGCCAGTGTAGTCATTCTCCAATTCGATTCTGCAATACAATAAAGCTTCACGTACGGTGCTATACAAATGTGATTATTATTAGCAGTTTAGCCTATTATTATTATTATTATTATTACTTTGCAGCACTAACTGTAGATGATTTGTCTTCCGCCTACAGCTGGCAATATGACGTCAGTGTGACTGTGGCCGGATGTCCGTAGAATTCCACACGGTGTGCGTTGCTCAACTTCAAAGTCTTCACGGCTTAGTAATTTGTCGGTTGAACTGGAGTAATAGCAGAGTTAATACGTCATCATGCTGTCGTGTGCTACCACAGTCTAAGTGGGCGGGGCTATGTGACCACACAGCGGAATGTCGAGGGCGT
>Ga0209255_1000445_pt1 | contig 10017 bp, 4 predicted proteins | sample WorMetvaBAHAMAS2_FD_187394 | JGI IMG/M metagenome (GOLD analysis project Ga0209255, IMG submission 187394) | Marine gutless worms symbiont microbial communities from Max Planck institute for Marine Microbiology, Germany - Olavius vacuus... | ecosystem: Host-associated > Annelida > Digestive...
GTGCTGCCATTTGGACAGTGGACACATGTGGCTCAGGAAAAGGCTTTGCTTTGCTTTTTAAAAATAGATCTTCACACATCTTCACAGTGCGGGATGGTTCTTCACTGGACTTAAAATTACCCACTCTTGCCAGATGCTTGCCAGTTTTTATGCCTCAAACAAATAGAATGTTGCTGCAGGTATGCTGTTTTTAGGCTGTCCATCCATGCATCCGTGTGTGCATGTGCATGCATTCGTGATCATGTACTAAAAATTTGTTATCAGGGTATTTTATAAACCGCTTGTGGGAATATTACCAAAATATACGAGAAGCTCAGCTATCGCAGAGAGACCGCGCTGCAGGGTACGTAAGTTTGGGCCAAAAGTGGAAGACTGGAACTGGGAGACAATATTTTACGGACATTTACGGACCCCTTCAACCACTGTGACATAATCGGCCTGCAAAGCTATCAAATTCGGTGAAAAAACGCCAAATAAGGGCTATTACGCCGTTCAAGGTCATCGAGGTCGGTACCAATTGAAAGCTTTATGCGACTTCCTATTAGTGATTAATAGTAACTGGCATCCTGTCTCTTACGGTTTCAGAGTATCGCAGCTTATTGTTCAAATTTTGGACACTTTGTTTTTGAGCCCCCTTAGATGATCATCTTAGGCTCATTGGAAAGCGCGCAGTGGACTTCCTATGAGTGTTAATTGTACTTTTTTCGCTAGGTGTTACGGCTGAGGCGCTACGAGCGAATATCGGTTCAAAGTCGGCGATTTCGCTCTAACGGGGGCTATGGAAGCTGAGATCAGTGCCACTGTACGAACCCATGTGGCTTGGGAAGGGCTTTCTACTACTACAAGTGAAGTCCATTTCTAAAATACTATCTAATGATTTGCCATTTTTGTGAATTTAAATAAAAACTAAAACTTTTCACTCGTGTGTTTCTGACAAATACGTTGTCAGTGTTATTATTCAACTGATGTCTGTAAAGCTGCGTTGCTGCAGTGCTCTGATGTCAATGGTGATGCCGCTCTGTGTGTTTGGCACAAATTCCAGATCGTCCTGATAATGGGTGATGTGCCTGGGACTGGCCTCTAGCGTCCTGTATGCTTTAGATAAGCTGGCGCCAGATGGATTTGGCTGTCGTTCAATGTACATGTACCTCTGGGTGTGTGGCGTGTGGGGGAAGCAGATGCCAGCAGCTGCGGACTGTCCGTCTCCTCCGCGCGACCGCACCGCCCGCAGGCTGTGATAGCTTAACAAATGACCACACTGCACTTAGGAATGCATGTCAGGGACGACAGACTGATGAGCGGCTAGATTTACGAGAGTGGGGGCGTGGTTGGGGTGAGGGTGAGCAAGGAATAGAGCGATAATGGCGTGAGATAACGCGCGTGCGTGCGTGCGTTATAACAGAGAGTTTCCGAGCGTGATCGAGCTGACCAGCTACGTGTTCTGTTTTCACGGGCTCATGTGCGGCCCGTTCTGCTTCTACAAGGATTACATCGCTTTCATCGACGGCTCCAACTACGACCGCCGGGATGCAGCGACGACCGCGGCCGGCAATGGCGTGTCGAATTGCCGCGGCGGTGGCGGCGACGGGCGAACGCTGGCCACTGGCAGCCAGCACCTATCGTTGCGAGACGACGCCGTGTCTGATGCACGCTCGGGGAACAATTCACACCGCGGCCGTGTAGCGGCGCCGCCCGCCCCTGGGGTATTGCACTCATCTCGTCTCCCTGTCTGTATTATTTACTCTACTACGACCGGTCTGTCTCCCATTTGCATTCGCAGCTGTTGCTGCTGCTGCCGTATATTAATGTTGGAATATTGTATAGAAGAACGACATTAATTGTAGTTTTTTTTGTTGAGGTGCGATAAGGAAAGAGTAAAGGTTTCATGGAGTTATGTGGCTGGAGATAATAAACGTTACATTTTGGAGCAATTACTGTACATATACTGTATTACTGTAGTTATGGGAAAATAGATACATCTGCCATTATGGTGTGGAATGTTGTAGTACTTGGTTGCTCAGTCCAATCTTGTATCTTTTTATATTTGAGATAAACAGGGCTCTGATTTTCACAAGTTAATTGCAAGTCACGTACTTACTTACTTATTTCTTAAATTTTCAATATTGTAATTTTATAACTTTATATTGTGTTTAATTTGTTGCTATTTTAGTTTTTAAACTGTTTTCTGGGCTGCCCAACATCAAAGACCTTCTGTTTTGCTGTTGAACTTTTTTACCAGACACAAGATCTGCTAGATTGCCGATCATACCCTGCCATAGATTTACTGCAGGTTTGGTTGTAGGTTGTTGCTGAAAATAGCAGTCAAGACATTTCGCCCATTGCTCCCTAATTTTTATTGGAGGTGAAAAAAGTGCAAAATTTGGCCTCGATTTTGAACCCCAGTTGCCTTGGAGTCGCTCTCAAATGCAGCAGAAATTTTGTCTTGCATTGCAATTGTATACTTAGTATTGTATAAATGTTCATTTAAAATTGGTTTTGAATGGTATCTTTAATGTTTGATCTAGCCCATATTTTGGGACCCCTTTAGGGGTGTCTGGCGACCCCTTAGCAGAGGATAATTTGTCTGGCGAGGGGCATTCAATAGTCAGTGCAGCATACTAGCTCATAAGAATTTGGCCTGTTGCGGTACCTACTATGTTTGATCCAGCACATGTTTTGACCCCTTATTTTGGGCCCTAGTACCCAAAAGCAGCAGGGGGTCCCCGGCAGACATTCACTTCTGTACATGTCTTAAGTACATAATACATGTTCCTATAATCAGATATTGGTACCTCGTTCGTTTGACCAAAGTGCTCTGGGCTGCTGCTCTATATTTCAGAACAGTGCAACATCAACATATCTAAATTTTAATTCGGCCGATTCGGACATCGGTAACATCAAAGCTAAACTAAACATCGAAAAATCAGTAGCTTCAGTGCGCCGATACCGATGTTGGAAAAAAAATTAATGTGAGAGCCTGCAACGTATTTTTCACGTTAATTACGCTTAATTAAACAGCATAGTTTCATCGTACAAACTCGCATTTGAAATCAACAAACATTTCTCCATTTAAAAAAAACACTTAAGTGTGCTTGATTGGCCTATGTCTTTCTGTAATTTGGGACAGATCAGTCCACTCAACTTTGAGAATAAAATGCCGGCTAGAGGCCGCCCTGAAAAATGGGCTGAGTCAAACAGACAAATCACTATAAATCAGGCATGTATTGCCCGATTGTTAACTATCACATTTTCAGGCTTTCAGTGAAAAAAATACAGAAATAAATTTACTACAGCCTACATTGTCATTTATGGACATGTCTTGTTGGGTGCACAATATACCTTGATGAGTGTTGGCTCAGCTTGGCCTTATAGAAACTGTTAACTGTTTTAGGCGGCTTTGCAACAGAAGATGCTGACAGCCTTGTTTTATGGAATGATGACCATATTGGTACTTCCAAGAGTCCCAATGACTGTTATAACGGGTAAAACTTCTTAAGCATGTTACATTTTTTTAGTAGTGTGAAATGTAAAGCCATGATTTATTGTTGCAGCTTGAGAGAGAACATCATAGAGTTTTACTTTTGTTGCAGTTTGTGGTTTCACTTTCAGTATTTTCTTATTTGAAGTAGTGACATATTTGGTTTTTGTTTTCTACTTACTTACTGATTTATCGCTTCTCAGCATTAACGTGGTGGAGCTTAAAATAAATGATAGTTTTTATTGGCATAATCTGTTTTCTTGTTCATATACTGTGATAGGTCCTGAATTTCGCGAACGTGGTTTTTTCGGCAGGATGTTCTACATTCTTCTGTTTGCAGCTCTTCAGCGACAGAAATATTACTTTGCTTGGAAACTTGGTATGCACAGCTGATTGCATTGCTGGGTCTAATTCATTATTAAGCTACTGTCTCTGGTTAATTTACATTGGATATGTCAGTATTCATCACATTGATCAGATGTTAGGTGTCATAATTTTTATTAGCTCATCTAGCTGAGCTAGTAATATAGCCAGTCAGAATCTGTCTGTCTTTGTGATAACCAGCCCCAGACATTCCCTTGAACAGATTTCGCCAAATTATCAGTATTCATCACATTGATCAAATGTGGAGTTTTTAGAGAAACAATATTACATAATGATTAATTCAGGCAAGTCTTGTATACTTTTTGCTTGGATCGTGTCTGTCATTGCACTATTCATGGCCAGTCTCCGTAGCAGTTGGTATGTTGGCCCGGTTGTTGTGTCCTCTCTGTCTGATCCCAGTAATGTAATGGAATGTGCATCAGGTGTTCAGTGTTTAGGATCTTTTCGACGATAAGTTTTTTTTTGCAAAGTTTCACCACTGTTAAGTAAACCATATTGAGGTTCAAACTACTTGATGACAAGTTTTCTGGTTCAGTAAACTCCAGTGCTGGTAGCACATGTATGATGCGAACAGTGATTTGTTATTTTTAGTGTAGTATCATTTCTCTGAAGTTGTGCAAACATATACAAATATGGTGATTGCAAACACCAGTCTTTCTCCTGACAGAGAACTGAACATTTTGATAAATGGAACACATTACAAACTTTTTGGAAATGGTCGTTTTTGTGGCCCATTCTGAAGTTATCCACCTTGCAGGTTTCAGAAGATGCTCAGTTTGGGATGCCATATCAGTGGTTGCATTTAATTTGCATTTTACGAAACAAATTCAGTGCACCAAATACCCAGTTTGGACGGCATCATAATGATGGACAAGTTGCAGCGAGTGTTGAATGCCACAGCTCCGGTGGTCAGCGGTACAAACAAGTTTGAATATGGCTTGTCGTAGCTCCTGCACACCGAGCTACACTGGCTCGATGTACCCGAGTGAGTTGCATACAAACTGATAGTTATGATGTACAGCTGCATGCACAACCAAGCTCCACAGTACCTGATGGATTTCTGCCGTCCGACTTCCAGCATCGCATCATGGCAACAACTTCGATCTGCCAGCCAATGACTAAGCACCACTGTCTGTCAGGCTTTCTCTGCAGTTGGTCCATCGGTGTGGAATTCTTTGCCGGACTACTTGCACAATCCTGCTGTTAGCCGAGATACGGCCTTCTTGAGGGGATCTTGCACGTTACAAATAGCCTTAATAATAATAATAATTTAGACAACATTTGAAAATGTTTGTGTTGACTTCATACTAGCGCATCAGATAGTGCTGTAAATAAATTCTGGTTTGGAGTGTTAACACTGTACTTGTTCACTTCACTTCAATGCTTTAATTTCATTCGGTAAGTTGAGACACTCTGTATGTTAATTAGGTGAATCAGTGAATGCTAGTGCTGGCCTCGGTTTCAATGGATATGATGATCGAGGCGTCGCACGTTGGGATCTGATTGACAATGCAGATATCGTCAAGGTTGAGGTGTGATAATTTTCACTGCTAATGTTTAATTCTCTGATTTGCTTGGTGTGTTTTTATTTGTTTAATTATGTAAATTTTTTATATTTCTTGTGTATTAGGTAATAATTTTATTTAATTCTTGTTCGTATTCTTCTGGTTTTGCTTTAAATCTTGCTCTTGTTCTTCTTTTTGTTTGAGTTTGTGTGCAGTGAGAGCCATTGATGCCAGTAATGCTTGTAAATTGTAGCTGTAAGCAGAATAGCTGCTGGTCTAATTGTCATATGAACTGATGTTTGACTACTTTTGGAAGAACCTTTCTGTCCATTGTTTGCTTGGCATGAGTTCATACTGTGTGCTTAATTGACAGTTTGTGATACATCTCAGTTGTGCAGTGCGTCACCGGCCGTGCAACATAGTGAGGCACAGCATTTGCTGTGGCAAAGTCTGTTCGTCTCTCTGTCCATCTGTGTTTGTGACTCACACCTAAATGGTTCAAGATATCGAAATATGCTTTGTACCATACAATAGTGTGGTTGACAGTTTCTAGTTCCTTGAAACTAAATGCTGCAATATCGGATTTAGGGGTTCACTTGCATTAAACAGAGGAATCTCCCGTTGAGGCACGAAAATTTGACCAATAATCCACCATATCTCAGGAGTGGTGTAGACAGCACATATGTTACTATTATTCACACATAACAGGTCGCATATGGGCTCTCCATTTGTACCAAAATTTATGGCATTGAATGACATAATAGCCGTTATTTTGCATTATTTTGTCGAATTCAGTAGCTATGGGGACTAACAACAAAGCTGTCGGCAGCAATAATGTTGGTCAAAGAATCTAGTTTTCAGCAGTATATGACATGTGGCATTATTATCAGAGATTACTGCGAAAGACAGCATTAAAAACAGGTACCTCCCAGTCGACAGCTGTTAAGAAACTACTGACTCGACAGGGAAAATTTGACTTGCACAACATTGCATGGCCACCTCAGCAATAGCTGAGTTCTTGTTGCTGTTTGCAGCTAAGCACCAGCCTCAAAGAGTTGCTTGATAACTGGAATCGTTCGACAACTTACTGGCTGCGTTTCGTGATCTACGACCGTGTACATAGCACAGTGCCGGTGTTTTTCTTCAGTGCATTCTGGCACGGCTTTTACGCTGGCTACTACATTACGTTTTGTACTGGCGGCATTCTCATTCACACCGCCAGACTGGTGAGCATCTGCTTACAGTTTGCACTTGGCGCTTTCATTGGCATGTGTTGTTTTGTTGTCAAAACAGATGAAACAAATCCCCCTTTGCACAGTTTGGCATGTAACTTGCTGATAATTATCCATTTGAAATGTCAGCAGATAGAAATGTTTTGAAACCTGCAGATGTTGTAAGTTTTTGCAATTTTTAGTGCCGCATCTAACAGTGCTAGCGTGATTGCTAAGGCGGTTCTGTCTGTCTGCCCACCCATCACACCCGTGAGCTGTCACTAAATGGTTCAAGCTATCAAAATACATTCTATATCATTCGATACAGCATCTCCTGATACCAGTTTTTGTAGTCGTAGGTTGAGGGGATTATCCCAAATGATGGCATTCAAGAGAAGCATTACTCTGTGGAAAGCATAAATTTCACTGGTAATTTGCAATAACTTGGAAACGATACAAGATAGTATGTAAGTTAGTATTATCCACTAATCAGAAGTCGGATACAGGCTTTCAGTTGGTACCAAAATCGGTGATCTTGAAAAGTGTAATGACTGTTATTTTGCATTATTTCACCAAATTCAGTAGTTTTTTGAGACGACTGTGTTAAGCCCATTAGTTGGACCCATACTGTTAGCGACAGAAATATAGCTCAAAAATCTAGTTTTTGGCAGTATATGATTTGTGGTGATATTCTTAGATATTACCGAGAACGATTGCATTAAAGTGAGGTACCTCCTGTCGAAAGCGAAAATATGACTTGATACTGTGTGCCAACTTGGAAATTTTATGACATAGGATGTGAGTGAGTATTATTCACTAATAGAAAGTGGCATATGGGCTTTCAGTTGGTGACCTCGAATGACCATGAACAGCGCACCTGTCTGTGAACAGAAACTTTAGAATAATGGCTGTTTCATATCTTTGTTCATGTGATGGGTAGATGACACCATGTAAATATCTGTATGTGTGATACGTCACGAGAGGTATTAAGTTGTTACAGTGAGCTATGATAGTTGTGTGGAGGTAAGAAGGGAGATTATCAGAACTGTTCTGTATTGTATTGTGTACTGAAGTTGTGCACAGTCATAAGCACACTTAGACAGGCAGTTCTTATAGTTCTCTGGATTGGGTTCTGTCACACTGGGCCCATTTCACTGTGCGTAGATTTCTTTGTGTTTTATCTGTGTTTTGGGTGTTTTTGGTTCATACTGCATATGTGTTGTATTATTGTGAGCACTGTTCGGTGGACCTGATGGAATTAAAGCCTAATCCTTACGACCTATCCTTCAGCACTTTGACACTATTGATGGGGTCATTTGAGCCATAAAAACCTGTCCCTGATATGACCTGTAATGTGTTTGGCAGAACGTTAAACCTTGCTCAGCCTCAACTTCTGATAATAGCAAGTCATTTAACAGAGTGTAACGTGCCACTCGACATGTAGTAGGTCATTTCGGAGAAGAATCTTTACATAACATAGCATGCCGGGCTAATGTGTGTGGATTTATATCCATAGACAGTGGTGTCGTCTTTTCTTTCTATGCGTAAGTGTGCTCCGTACGTGGGTAGCCCATTTCAAGCAGAGCTTATGCTCGTTGGGTACTACCACGGATCTGTACGAAGTACCAGATGCCGTACCTCCTATTCATGCTGTATCATCTCATGTAGCCACCGATAAGGACCCCTCCAAGTAATCTACAGCCAATCGCAACTCGCGGAAAGAAAGCACGTGGCACGCTATGGGTCGATATCGGCTGTTCCAGTAAGTGTGCACCCCCCTCCGTTAGTTATTACAACGAAATTAGCAGTGGCCATATATGGAGGGGCTGTTGTTAGTACTGGATAAATATTCTATTCAGTACTGCCCCTGTGGGTACTACCTGTCACACTATATCATGGTTTATTTACTTGTTGTTTGCTTATGATGTGTGTGTGGCGAATAAATTTGATTGATTGATTGATTGTCATATTCATTCATATTTCAGCAGTAAGCATGTGCGTGTTTCAGATGCGGCGACATGTACGGCCGATGTTTTTATCTAGTCAGTTGTTGAAGTTTATCTACGACAGCGTAACATTCGCAGCAACAAGAATTGCCATTGCGTATCTCGGCTTTCCATTCCTGGTGCTCGAGTTGCGCCCAGTTCTTGAAATATATAGGTATTTAGTTTATTCCTATGTTCTCGTACAGTGGTACTGCCACTTGTTGAATTGTAAATAGTTACTATGTGATCTGATTCAGTGTATCTGTCTGTTTAATTGATACATGTGAAATAATAATAATAATCAAAACGACATATTTAATGTGCCGTAAGTGCAGCTACAAGGACACGTTACACAGTGCAACAATAAGTCTGTTGATTAAACAGATAAGTTTTGATAGTTTTTGCAAGAACAATAAAGCAGAATTACAAAATAGTTTAAGATGTGCTTCCCCACGTGCAAATTAACTGATCGTAATTATTTATGTAATAAGAAGTGTTGCATGTAGACACATGTCAGATGTGGAATGGATGTGGAATGGAGTTGAACTGGGTCCACAAAGTTGGTAGGTTAATACGATAAGATATCTTGCATTTAATGTGTGTTTAAAAGCCGACTGAAGCAGGGTTAGTCTAACGCAGTGACACAAGTATATCGTATTGTAAAGTAAAGTAAACAGATGAATTTTTATACAAGCCCTTTATCTCTAAAGCGCTCAGTTGGCTACCATGCAGGGGCCAACAGGTTGCATTGGCATAGAGAAAGCAACTGCAGCTCTGTGATAGATGAAAAACACAAAGCGTATGGTTTCCGTGAGACAGTAATGGAAATTCAGCAAGCCTCTAAAAATGTTGGTAATGAATGATTGATCGAGTTGATTGGAAAGCCAGACTATTGTTATCAGTTAGTGCGAAAAATGTGCTTCATACAGAGGAGTCGAGTTGTTGAAGCTTTCTAGAAGGTGACTCTCAGGGTCTCTGACCGTGGAATTTTGCATGTAAAGATAGCTGATACATAATTTGTTTCCCAAAGTACACAGGTAAAAAAGTGGGCACAGAAACAGATAGGAAGATGCTGTGAAAGTACATTTTTAACTTGAAATATCCGTAAACCACTGCTGTGTGTGTTTAACCCAGCATGACCTTCTGTCCTCTAGACAATGAATTTCCTTCATAAACTGTGTCCCTTGTTTTTGTTCTTTGCTGCAGATATCGGTGCACAGGGGCGTTTATCCCCCAAGAGTGATGAAGAAGTTCCCCCTTCTCCGTGCCCTTTCCTCTTTACTTCCCACCCTTATTTCCTTTTCCCTTCCTGCTTTCCCTCACCCCGTCCCCTTCCATCCCTCCCCTCCTTGCCACTAAGTGGCCTCCTTACATGTAAATCCAGCTAGGTATGGGGGAGCGCTGTGAGCTCCCCCAGCGGTTCCGGGCAGAGCCCGCCCGCCGAACAATTTTGG
>Ga0209255_1000446_pt1 | contig 10014 bp, 6 predicted proteins | sample WorMetvaBAHAMAS2_FD_187394 | JGI IMG/M metagenome (GOLD analysis project Ga0209255, IMG submission 187394) | Marine gutless worms symbiont microbial communities from Max Planck institute for Marine Microbiology, Germany - Olavius vacuus... | ecosystem: Host-associated > Annelida > Digestive...
CTGAAGAATCTGATGCGTTTCACGGTTTCATGTTAATAAAAATATAAAACAAACTTACAAAGGCGGTTTGCACTTTACAGTGATCTGTTGTACGAATAAATGCATTATAAATGAACGTTACAGTCCAGAACATCAAAACAAGTTAAACATCTATGATTTGCAAAATTACGAATTTTTTGCGAATTTTTTCAACCGAAAAAAAAATCGTAAAATTCGTTAAATTTTAAGAATGAAAAAAATTCGTAAAATTCGAATTCTCGATCATGTGACTGTGATGCACCAATCCACGTATTTTGTCCTTGAACCAAATCTGGTCGGTTTTTTACAGGAATATTACTCCGATTTAGCTGCAGCACAAGCATCTTGAAACACACCAACCATGAATTTCTAGAATCCAACGCTGCTGTGTATAATAGGCCTACGTGTCAATGGCTGACGGAATCTCCGTCACACGGATCGACGCGCTTGACAAGTTGTGCCGTCAGCATGCTGTTGGTTAAAGTTAATGGTTAGTGGAATAAGGTGGTATACAACACTAACTATATTTAAATTTCACTACGTTTTGTGGCACATATCCAAGGCACATCCAACAACTGCATACATATTTAACACTCACAAAGCGGCGTCAGTTTTGGTGGCATCGGTTCTGTCTGCATGTATTTCTCTCTGTCAATATGTACGACAAAAAATTAACTTTCGGAAGCATCGACGTAGAACGTTCATTTTTGATCTGCAAGTAGAACTTCATGAGATACGGGTCATTTTAGGCTATATGAAAGTCATCGGATCAAGGTCAAGGTCACAACAGCAAAAAGGCGCGAAATTCCTCATTCCCGCAATGTAAACTTCAATCGGCAATGAATCCGGTTCCGTAGAAGACCGGGCCGTGAAGTTTGCATGCAGTGTATGGTTTTTACCGCGCTGCATGCATTGCAGGAGAAAGCTGTCTGTCCGTCTGTCAAACGCGTGATTTGGAACAAAACGAAAGAAAGATCTGTCCAGATTTTTATACCATACGAAAGATCATTTAGCCTAGTTTTCTGAGAAGAAGAGGCGACCCCTTCTACCTGAAATTTTGAGTCAAACTGACCTCGTTAAAGTGAAAACGCCGATTTTCAATCGATATTCGCTCGTAGCGCCCCAGCGGTAGCACCAAGCAAAAAAAGTTCAACTAACAATAACAGGTAGTCGACTTGCGCTTTCCAACAAGCCTAACACGAACATCATACGTTGCCACTAAACCCCCAAGAGCGGGGGGTTCACAAACGCAAAACGGACGTTTTCCGTGTAAAATAGCACTTTACTTCTTTCTTTATGTGTAAACTGTCGGCGACAAAGTTGTACGGCATTCATTCGCGTGGATAAATGATTGGTGGGGGACGTCCCATCCTATGCCAACATTTGGCAGATACTGACCCACCCCCTTGCAAAACGCCGATTTTCAACCTATTTTTGCTCGTGACCCCTCAGCCGTAACAGCTAGCAAAAAGTTCAATTAACACTGATAGGAAGTCCACTACGCGCTTTCCAATGAACCCAAGATGAACATCGTATGTTGCCCCAAAGCCCCCCAGAGGGTGGCTCAAAACGCAGTGTCCAAAAATTAAACAATAAGATGCGATATTTCAGAAACTTTACGAGGATGCATTGATCGCTATAATAGGATGTCGCATATATACGGGCTATCGATTGATACCGACCTCGATGACCTTGAATGGCCTTGAACGGCGTAATGGCCCTTATTTTGCGTTTTTTCACCGAATTCGATAGCTTTGCTGGCCAATTACGTCACCGAGGTTGAAGATAGACGTATAATGTTCGCAAAATATTGTCTTCCAGTTCTAGTCTTTCACTTTTGGCCAAAACTAACCCACCCTGCAGCGCGGTCTCTCTGCGATAGCTGTAGCTACTTGTCTGTTATGGCGGATCGAATAGTGTGACCGTCATCTTCGTCATGTGACCGAAATACTGTCATTCGCGGGTGGTCTTCTTATAGATTAGAAGGCAATCTTGCTCCTGTTTTCTTTTAGCATTATTATGTCTAATTTCTTGCTGATAACCACCACCACCACTACTACCAGCATCATCACCATCGTCATCAATCTACTACTGTACTTGTTTGACGAGCATTGGCGACTGTATAAACAGTAGATTTGTTTTGTTACATGATTTATCAATGTCATCAGCTCCGTCAGACACTGGCCGGACTCGTCAATAATACTTAATCACGATAGCAACATAAACATTGTCCTTGTTATTATTATTACTCCTCCACCGCACAACAGGCGGCGAAGGCATTATGTTTTTCGGTCGTCCGTCCGTCCGTTGTCCGTCCGTCCGTTATAAACATATATTTCGCGTGACGCGATCTCTTTACCTATTTCAGTGAAACTTGGCATAAATATTCATCATTTGAGTGGGCACTGCTGAAAAAATTTTCAAGGTCATTGGTCAAAGGTCAAGTGAGACCAAATGCACTTTTCGGCGGAGGCATACATTTCGACGGTGTGGCGTCTAGGCGTGTTCGAGAAACGGTCAGATGACTGTACAGTGTACACATTGTATTTAAACCAGCAAAGTAGCGTTCGGCGCTTATAGATGGTCGTTTCAGCAGTCAGCGTGCTGCTGGCCGTTAGATTTCGTCGATCGAGACGACGTGGACGACACAGAGCGATGCTCGATGATCGCCAACGTGGTCTGTAGCTGCAGCAGCTGATCGCCTACGCCGTACACGCTGCAACTCTGCTGTGTAGGTCTGCTGCCCGTGTCCACTGTGCCTTGACCTGCCGACGTTGTATATTCCTGTCACGTGACACATTAACAAAGCACAACATTTTAGCTTTTAAACCACATATGTAAAAACTGTTTCGCGTACTTTTTATTCTCACCACGTTTTTTTACATTTTAATCGTTTTTTCGTATTTTTTTGCAAATAAAACGCTATACAGATAGCACACGGTCAAGCTAGATTCCATACCGGTACTTCTTTTTCGCACTAGCCTTGCAAGACACAATTTAGAGAACTGCGGTAACACGGACGTACCGGCATTTCCAGCTGATGATGCTGCGACTGTTGCCTGTTCGATTCAGCCAGACTGAGGCCAGGCTGCGGCAAATGGTCGCGAGGACTGGTCGTGGCCGGGACAGGTCCTGCTGCAACGACCGACAGTGAATCTGCCGCCTTCTCACAGTCTCGACACACTTGCAGTTGAAGTTTCGCGGTGACTGATTCCAGCTCTTGTCTGCGGCGCACAACGAGCAACCCATGAGCCGTAAAGCTCAGCTGGTAGCACGGCTATCTAAGCAGTAAACTAGGTCAATCTGACCTAGTTTTTGGTTTGTGATCAGAGTTCATCTGTAGGTCTGTGCGTGCACACTACAAGTCTCTACGTGTCGTACTGCTTGACAGCAGCCTGACCATTATTCCGGAGTAAAAGTAAAGTAAAGTTAAGAAGTAAGGCAAAATAAGTACCATCAAAAGCTGGGGAGGAAATTGCATGTACACCACGTGATACATAATGGCGTTAACAACATAACCATAGAATGTAGTCAACGCTATTATGGGCACCTGAATCGTCCATCCACTCAGTTGTTGGAATCTCGTAAGGACATTTGTCGATGCCTATAGCGACTTAAATTGCTGTCGATCAGGGTCTGGCAGTCCGCGAACTATTATCTTCCGTTCACGATACATGTAAACTTACCATACAAATTGGCTGCCACTAATAGTCAAATTTAGTGACGTCACTGCACCCTATGTATTAGGCGATTCGTCCAGTCGTATACACTACCAACGGCAACTGCTTTGCAACTCGGTTTTATCTGTGATAAAAATTATTTATTTATTCAGTTTTTTATTTATTTATTTTATTAACAAATGACGTCACTGTCATCCTATATATAGCCCTAAATTCTTAGCGACCAATTGTACAGCATTAACTCCAGAAGGTTTAACCCCTTAAACCCTTCTAGGTCCGCCCCTGTGATTTTAACAGTGTGTTGTGTAACGTGCCTGAAGTTGGCGTTAAGCCAGCAGTACAGGAACGGATTAACAGCGGCCGAGCTGACCGCGAACGCCTTGAGCAGCAGGTCGATGAACTTGAAGTGAGGTCCGCCGATCGACTCGTGGAGGAACTCGGCCAGCAGCGAGTGGACGTTCCACGGCGTCCAGCAGACGACGAACACGACCACGACGCCGGCCAGGATGCGCGTTGTTATATGTCTACAATGTCACAGCTGCTGTTGCTGATACCGGATCACGGGACCTCTGATCCACGTAAACCAATGGGCAACAGATTCGCTGACCCGCTGACCCATAACGCACCCACATACCAAATTTCAGCGAAATCGAGCAATCCGTGGCTGAGTTATAGCGATTTAAACATTGAAAATTTAGGGGCCAACCGCCATCTTCGTTTGATCGAAGTGGATTTTAAGAACTCAATTACCTCGAGTGTCCCATGGTGCACCAATGAACTTTTCGTGAACATGTCGTTTAACTGCGTTTTTGAACGTTGATTACTGTAGTTACTGTACATCAGCGAAATACTCGAAAAAGAAGTGAATCCTGCATTCGGTTGCGCAACGACTAGCACCGACTTAATTGCAACAAAGCTGTTTCCAATCAATCAATCAATCAGTTAATCAATGTATTTATCCAGAAATGCAATGAACACTGGACCGGACACGAAGGGAGGATGCAACCTCAGCTAGTTGCCCATAAAACAATGTTAGTAAGAGCAACAAATGAAAATACCTAAGAGACAAAAAATCTAGTTGACAGAAAAAGAGTTTTTGCTCACCTAGGACAAGTTATTGGCCGTGCAACATAGTTAAACTCGGCATTTGCTACGACAGTGTCTGTCCGTCCGTCACACTTGTGAGTTAATTACGCCTAAACGGTTCTCTCGAAGCACGCTGTCTTTTTCTTGAGGCCAAATTTCGCAATCCTGAATTGAGATTCACCCCAAACCCGGGCGTTATAGAGAGGCGCCTCCAGTCGACACGGAAAGTTTGATCAATACTCGGCTATATCTTTCAAAACGGTGCGAGAGGGAATGTAAGTTACTATTATTGACTAATAGGAAGTTGCATCTGCGCTTTTTATTAGTGCCAAAATCGGTAATCTTGAATGACCTTGAACGGCGTAATAGCCCTTATTTTGCGTTATCTCACCGAAATCGGTAGCTTCAAGGGCCAACTGCGTCAAAGTGGTTGGAGTTAGGCACACATTTCTGCAACAAAAGTCAACATAATCTACTTTTCGGCAATAAACGACTCATGGTAACATTTTTGAGAAACCGTGCGTGTGCAACACTGCGCGGCCATATACAGCTGAGCTCTTGTATTATTTAATTATTATTATTGAGCCCAGAGCCCTGATTGAGCCTATAATACGTTACGACTGACCGTCGGCTGCCGGCGATGTGACCGTGAGGTGGACGGCGCTGCTTCAGACGCCGGTAGATGAGCCAGTACAGAACGGCCGAGACAGCTAGCGGCACTCCGAACTGTCCAGCGAACGTCAGCAGCGCGTACCCGCGTCTGAGCGTCTCGCTCGGCCACTCTTCCACACAGTAGCGTCGGCGAATGCCGAGTTCGGCGTGGTCGACGTCGTGCAGTGAGCTGAAGGCGACCACGGGGACCCCGAGTGCGCTCGACACGGCTACGCTGCCGACAATCAGCGACCTCGCCGCGCAGGAACTCAGCTGCCGGTGCCAGACGACGCGTCGGTAGCGATCGACGGCGATGAAGAGGATCATGAGAGTGGACACGTACATCGGAAGAGTTGACACGTACATCACGAGAGTTGACACGTACATCGTGAGAGTAGACACGTACATCATGAGAGTGGACACGTACATTGGGATCGCAAAGACGGCGAATATCACGCGACACAGAGCCTCGCCGAACACCTGCAGACCACATCGCCAGCAGCTCTCCATAGAATTGTGATTTCTCTGTATAAAATATTTTAAATATATCGTAGCAGTGGCGGTCTGGCATAGTGGTAGCGCTTTGGTCTCGATCAACGTTGTTAACTTATACGTCGGCCCGGTTAGTACTGGGATGGGCGACCGTTCGCGGGTTCGTGTTGCGTTTGCACCATCTTGGTATTTAGTTAACGATCCAGGTTAACTCAGTCTGGCCATCCCTGCGGGGTTCACACAATGAGTACCAGCGAAAGCTGAAGAGTAAACAGGCACACCACACAATTCACTAGCCCCGTATCCCTGCATGATCTCGCACTGTAAGCTGCTGGTGTCTGGCCGAATGCTATGAAAACGGAGATCGGTGCCGCCCTATGGGCGACGTGGCTCGGGAATAGACTTTGCTAGAATAATACATAAAAGATTAATCCTAAAATCTCATACTATTTATATCATATAACGCAAACTTTTGTCGTTGTTGGTAATCAGCGTTCGAGTGGTAAATGAAAAGGAACGGGAACGCCGAGCGTTAAAGGCACGAGAATCGAGGCGAAGAAAAACGAGGGAAAGGGTTGGAGAGGAGGTGCCCCTCCCCAGAATTTTTTTTTCATTTTTTGTCCGATAATGGTGCATTTTGGTGCATTCTGGGCAGTTGTTTTAATGTCAGTATAAGGCGTGTACAAGTTAAAAGACAGTCGAAAAGCAGTTTTGCGTGCCAATTGGTCAGTTATCTCACATGTCGGACGTATCATCCATGATATCATACACAAACATATATATCAGAGTATAGAAAAAAACAGCTGGAACGTTGTTTTTCCAGCTTTATGAAAAAGAACGAGAACGGCGTTCCCTTGCGTTCCCGTCCGACTCGAACACTGTTGGTAATAGACTTAATAATTATTATTCGCCCAGAAACCGGTGTGTAATGTGGAGCGTGGGGTCCATTATTATTATGAACGAATATGATTAAATGTCATAAAATCTCAGGAATACAAAAACACTTTAGGCCTACAATAAAAAAGACGCATTCGGAGTCAAGCATGACACAGAGAAACGAGCAAAGCAGAGTAGAATCGTCAGACACAGTCCGGGCGAAAATATCGCAAAGAAAAGCTTTGATTTGAGACGCCGCCTAAAAGCACCCTTAGAAGTTTCAACAGTCGGCGCCCTATGATGTAACCTATGCGTCTAACGAAGCTGCAATAACGAAAGGCAAAACCCAGTATTCGGTGAGCTGATAGTGTAGCTGGACGGGAAGGCTGAACGTGCAGAGGACAATGTCGGAGACCACCAGGCAGCTGATGAAGCCGTTGATGGATGGATGCAGACGCTGCTGCCGCACGACGACCTTGACGACGACACTGTTACCGCACAGGCCGACCACTATGACGACCACGTACACGAACACAACCGCTACCTGCAGCAGTAACAAAGTTCTCTTCTGCAACCCTGACAAATCTCGGCGAATATGTCCGTATGATGCCGGCTTGTAAGGTATATAGCAATGGCATGTTAAACAAGTTAAGGTCATGTTATGTATTAGATTCTTCTTTGGGTTCAGACGGCGTGACGTGTCACCAAGATATTGTTTTAATACTTTTATGCAAAACAGTCACAGTTGGAGCGTTAATTTTAATGATATTGTATGACTTCTAAATATTATATTGCCTGCAGATACTTGTTTCTGGTTCATATAATTATTTTCGTTTAAAAGACGAGTAATATTTTTACGGTTATCTGTGTTGTCTGTCTATCTGTGTTGTATGTCATTTTACATTTGTGTTTTGCAGGCCTTGCCTTATTTAAATAATTGAAGAAGTGATAAATGAATGAAATGAATACCGAGTTGTCGCAGTAGCCATATCTTTAGCGATGACTATAGAGATACTTTTATCCGATTCGCGATTCGATTGGTGTCAGTTTCGATTCGTTTGCTAAATATATTCGTTTTAAAAATATAGGAAGTCTGAACTGGTCTCTTCACTCAAGCAAGCGCTGACATGCTGACAGTAAACACCATATAAATAATCTTTGACAATATTCGCTTATTCACTTTTGACATTGCTTGTGACAGTCCTAATATTTTATATCATTAAACTGGTTGACAATCCACGTATTAATCACATATGTTCACTGAAAAAATTTAGATCTGACATGGCTTTTCAATTTTTCTTGCTCTTTTTACAGCTGTTTCCGAGACGAATTTGCTTTCGGTCTACGCAAGGCCACGTCGGCATCACTTACAGTTGTTATCCGTAACGTAAACATCGCAAGTACACAACGCGAAATCGCGAACCAAGGTTCGCGTTGCGGACGCGACTACTGCACACGTTTCGTCTTGTTAAAGAAACGACGGTAAACAGATCAATATCACACCTTCACAAGGGGAATGTTGAGGTAGTCGAAGTCATCAAAACTGCCAGTCCAGTTGCTCAGCGTTTCGTCGTGAAGGGTTTTCAGCAGCTGCAGCAGCTGGCTGTCCATCGTTGTGTTTTCACTCACCGAGCTGTTAAAGTCCTTCATAACGCCGCCACGCTCCATCAGGTACTAACGACGACCACGTCATCAGCCACTCAGCCTTCCCATCGTCTGCAGCTGCGGCCGCACAGCTACACAAACCTGTCAGATCTAAGCATTTCCTTGTCATAGGCTAACTTGTATACACTGTGTCGCGAAAAGTGGACCACCAACTGACACGCTAATTTAGTCGAAATTTTAAACGATTTTTGAATTTTTTTTCACAGCTGGAAAAGTACTAAATTTCCAACAGAACTTATACAAGATCTGCTGTGAATGTTACGCGAAGTTCATTGAAAATTCAACAATCTTTCCCTGCAGCGGTAGAGGAATGTTGAAAATTTGTTAAGATTTCAATTACCGCCATGAGGGTTCATTTTTGGAGGATATGCTGTAGCACAATATCATATGATGGTGCCACTCGCTTGTTGCGTTACGGGCGTTAATGGAATGTTTATAATGCATTTTTAAGAATCATATTAAAAGTAGGCCTACCAAAAAACGCATATCCGCCAATTACAACAGGTGCAGATTTTAGAAGTATCATTTATCAAGTATCACTTTGCGATAAGTTGCGATCCGGTGAAACCAACTAAAAACACGTCGTAACCGAGTTATGTTTCAGTTAAGACGTGAATGAAAATCGATGCAGTAAACTGATTAAATTGGCGCTGCAGAATTTTGTTAACGCACAACGAAAAACTCGCAGTCGCAGTACAGGCGATAAAACCAGATCACGACATATTTTGGTTTGCACTTACTGATCAAGCAGGGACGAAGGTGATTTGGGGGTTCAAATCCACCCCCGACTTGCCTGCATGGCCACTCGTGAGATTTGCGTAGAAAATTTGTGTACCCCCCTCTGGAGGTATGTACAATGGATGCATTGTTTATAGTCTACTGTTATTCTGCCGTAATGCGTCAAAATGCGTAGATTTAAACGATGAGCTTCGAATATCTTCCTCGAATAATGTTCCAGACCCCATATTAAGAAGTTTCAGGTCACCCATCCCAGTCCTCCACTTTGAAACTCTTGTACTCGCCTATGCGTATCAGTCAGTACCCAAGCGGACAAAATCCCAGATGTTCCAAGTTCTAACTTCCGTTTTTCCCCGCCGATGACTCGTCTGCGATCGTCCGAGACTAGCAGCCGTTTTCTGTGTCGTTCCTTCACAGCAATATGATGCTGCATGCCCCCGAAGCGACGTGCGTCAAGTACGTCAGCTTTCACCACTGATCCCATTGCACCTTCAAGCCAGGCCTACCGTACTTACAGCACTTAGCCGCATTGCTCTGCGCTTCGGCTATAGCGTGAAAGCAAGTGTGAGAGATAAAAGATAAATATTGGAAACGGTCGTTTTACCCATAGATCGAGAATTCGTTACCTCAGCGAAAAAAATTCGCGAATTTTAACGAATTTTCCGAAATTAAAAAAGTTCCTAAAAATTCGTAAAAAATTCGTTAAATGCCCGAGTCGGTGTGACCTTCCAGTGGAATAGTTTAAAAAACATTGAAGACTGAACACTGAAGTGATCTTAAATTGAACTATTCATTTCAAACAAAAGTC
>Ga0209255_1000447_pt1 | contig 10012 bp, 11 predicted proteins | sample WorMetvaBAHAMAS2_FD_187394 | JGI IMG/M metagenome (GOLD analysis project Ga0209255, IMG submission 187394) | Marine gutless worms symbiont microbial communities from Max Planck institute for Marine Microbiology, Germany - Olavius vacuus... | ecosystem: Host-associated > Annelida > Digestive...
AACATTTTAAATTTAAAACAATATTTTAAATACCTCATACTTGAAATAAAAAACAATCTGAAATTATAATCATGGTAGAAATACTTAGTACAAATGATTACTGCAATCTAACAGTATAAATGTTTAAACATAGATTTAGATTCGCATATTCATATCATGCTAACTAACACAAGCTACGGTGCCAAAGTCTACAGATACATTACCTAAGTAAATAACCAGTATCTACCACTCATAAATGCTATATCAGATGTCAAGACATTGTGATCAGTGGAGTGCATCCTGTACCTTCATGACATCAAGTCGTTCCTCGTCACATCTAACAAACACACTGCTGCTTGCTGACAATGGCAAAGATGTCGATAACGTCACGGCTTCTTGTGCCAAGCGTCGCGCTCTTGAAGCGTTACTAATGTCACCAGCAGCCTTCACATTTGTCTCGTAATGATGCGGCACAAGGAAACGAACGCCACTGCTGTCGTCTGACACCATTCTGAATGTGTCTGACAGACGGAAAACACCAGCAGACTACAGCTACACCAGCATCAGACCAAAGAGCTATTCTAGCGGCACATTCTCATACGAGGTAAAAACATATAACAAATGGGATCTCCATGTTCCTCGCGGCTGACCAAAGCTGGTACTTCAGCAGTCCATACTAACTAATTTCCAAAAAGCAACATTTTGGACAATGACACTGTGCTAGAGATAACAGAAAAGAACTCTCTCGTGCATCTGTATCGGTGAACAAAGTTCTCTTAGTTTATGTCTAGGTTTATAGCTCAGCTCACTAGCTAAGCTAATAGTATAACCAGTCAAAAGCTAACCATCTATGTGTTAACTCATGTTGCACAAGTCATAACTGCTACATGTAGAGACTTGTATTCCTGCATGCACAGACCTACTGATGAACTGTGATCATAAACCAATACTAAGCCCATGGGCTGTTTGTTGAATGTGTATTTTGTTTTCTTTTCTTAACTTGGGTAAGTTTGTCTGTTTTTTTAATTTTCATGTTTCTGTGTACTTTCTCTTTATAGCTGCAAGTTCAGTTGGCAGTATCAGTGCAATCAACTGCCTGAAAAACTAGTCTCTCAAATGACCTGTTATGTGGTGAGTAAGAAGTTGAACTCTGCTCTCTCTCTCTCTAACCCACTACCATCTGCCAGCTTACATATAGTCATACAGTTAAAAAGTCAGAGAGCCAGCATTTGAGATAAAGCAAGTCTAAACACATTTGAAAAACATGACGTTAAATACACCTGAAAGCGGGACTTCGCTAGAAGCAATAGCTGATGCGAAACATTGGCGCAACATCGAAGCAAACGCTAAAACAAGCACGCTGCATTTTCCACATGAAATAAATTTAACAGAACAACTGAACAGATTTCTAAAGCTCACCAAACTGAAGCTCTTTCATCACTGCAATGTAGCGTTCCTCCTCGTTGTGACTCAACCGACCACCGATACACGACGCCTCACTGACAAGTTTTGTGCTCACGTCAGTACTGGATTCTGAAACAAATCCGCTTCAGTTATCATACATCACTACATCACTACTGACAAAAGCATTAGCAGACTGTCACAGCAGAATTCCCTCCCCTGTGCATTAGTAAGTGCCAGGGGTCTAGCTACCAAAAACAGAATGACAGGTGTTTGATAACCAGTATATGTTTGCCGGACATTTGAAAAGTTAGCGCATTAGAGGTGTTATGTAATGCGCTCTACAAATCGACATTTACTTACTTACTAACAATCCCTGCTGACATAATTATGATAATTCAAAGCAGATGTCCCACGAACTGATCTAATAACCAACAGTGCAACATTTTCCAAGTAATTCAGTGAACTGTTTGATTGGTCGTGCTTTACCAGTGCTGTCATTTATACAAAGAACATTAATAACAAACAAACAACAACATTGCTACTACTGCATTCGTTACTATCATCACATCAATGATATCAATGTTAAAAGACAATGCATTACTTACTGGATTTGTCAAGAATCCTGTGCACAGCTACTGAGACGATCCTTGCAGTCTCCTGGATATCTGGGATGAGCAGTGCCAGCCCTTCGGACTCCTCATCATCTGTTAACTGCCGCGACTTTGACGAACCCTTCACACTCATCTTGCCACCCCTACAATGTACAAGGTTACCTTTACACTGAATATCAAATAGTTCATTCTTCTGAAAAGATTACAATAAAACTGTCAGAAGACTAACTTTAACAGCAGTATTCAGTTACATAACGCAGCTGCATGCGTCACTTCGAAGTCATCACAAATTTAGACATTAATGCTGCTACCACATTCACATACACCAGTTCATCCACACACTCATGTTATTCAGACAATCTTATTAACATAACAGATCTTTCAATTGCAACTGCCCCTAATGGAGAATTTGCCTCAAATGCTTTGATTAGGTATAGTTGACTATGCAAAATACCAATCTACCAATCTGCAAAGGTTCTGCTGGAGAACAGGAACCATTCACTCACCCATGTAAACTGTCACGTCTAGCACAACATCACATCACAAAGGACAATGTTTGTGGTGCTGGTCACCATGAGAGAATTTTTGCAAAAGTTCACCCGGCTCATTTAATGAATGTAAGAAAGCATCATGTGGTTACCAAGCTTCAGACCAATCAAAATGACTTGCGCCACAAGTCGGCCTGTATGCTGTTATCGTCTACACCTATCGCTGCCTTGGGTATTACTATTCAGCCCAAAATCTGATCTCATTTGATTGTGCCACAGACAGTGAAAGTCTTAAGTCAACCTAGAAAAAATGTGAAACACATGAGCACATACTTGAGTCTACTGGCGTACGTGTCCACGCACTGCTTCATTTTCTCGAGCAGAGAGCTGATGGACACAGAGGAGTCATCATCGGCGTCAAGTGGCAGCAAGATAGGCATCAGTGGCGGACAGACAGCAATGGCACGCAGCAGCTCCAGCAATGCACGATACAAAGGCACGTGACACGCCATGTCGAGAACTGAACATCAACAACAAGTATTAATGTACTGTACATAGATAAATACTGCTAGCATACGTCAGTACGTTTCTCTCAACACAATTCTCTGACCAGTAAATAGCCAGTTCAGTTTTTCACACATTCCAGACAACTGTTATCACACTACGAATCCTGAGTTAATACGTTATTAGCATTTACATCAAAATCAAACAATAATTAAACTTAATATTTGCATAAATTATCAGCAGCCTCCACCAATGATCAGCAAGTCAACTGTAAATAAACACTAAATACACAATGTCTGAGCATTACCACGTTAATGCCACTCACAGAATGGCTAATTCTTGGTGCCAATATCCTTGCAACAACTGACACTTTAAGTGTGACGAGGGAATGAGACGAGGGAATGAGAAATCAGCGATATAAATGCAACATTAAATAAACACTTCTTAAGTGTAATGAAGGCACAAGATAGAGCCAGTTAAACAACAAAAAAGTAAACAAGTGAGCCTTGATTCCACACTGTCAAAAATATATGCCTCCACCGCTCGGACAACAGACAGTCAATGGGTATCTCTCTGTCGGAAAAAGTGCATTTCACCTTGCTATGAACTTGACCTTTGTCCTCTGATCTTGAAACCTTTTTTGCAATGCCCACTCATATGATAAATATTTGTGGCAAATTTTATTGAAATCTCTCCATTCAGTACAGAGATATTGCAGCATGCAACACAGGTGCTGACAAATGGACAATGGACAGCTGGAAAACGGACCAACAACAGATGAACGACTGGTCAACACAATGCCTCTAATCATCTATTGTTGGCAGCAAAGGCATAATAAACACTTGAGTGAAGTGAAATCACAAGATGAAAAGAAAGTTGAACAACATAGTACCCGAGTCATTTCTCAAGTACGATGACAAGGCAGGAACAAGACATGACTGAGTGAGCAGGTCAGGTAACAAAGCCGGCAGTGAACTCGGCTCTGAGTCTTCCTTCCCATTACACTCATCAGATGCAGCACTTGCAGCCTCAAAGTCCTTCGGTATCAGACCTCCCGGATTGATAAAGCTTGCCAACACCTGTTCACAGGCACAACATTAATTCTGGTTAATAAAAGTTCCGTTGCTGAACACACACATTACACAGATACATAATGCACGACGGTCAGTCACACATAGTACGGAAATCTCAGCTGTTACAGGGAACTGCACAATGTTCGCTATATTGTCTTAGAAACGTTGAAACAAAATAATAATGATCAACAAAGAGGCTGCTAACAGACAAAACATAAAGCATATACCTAGCCATATTACCTTTATTATTACACTTTTATCCTTCTGCTAATATGCACCATTTTCAAATTACAGTTACAGTTACATACATGACTACAATAACAAGAACTTCTACTCCCCAAGTCATGTACGACATCTACTAACAAGCACAGAAATTGCCACTCACACGTGGCTGTTTTTCAAGATGATTATTAACTTTCAAAATATGCGTCCAAAAGTAAAAATGAGGTACATATTACAACTATAAAATCAGAGTTACAACACGCCTAATGGTATACATCTTATACAGATTAAGTCATCCAAAAAAACTTTTAGTTATTTTTGACTGATAATGAAGCCAAGTACAAACAGCATGATGCTCACAGAGTAACTACAATACTATACAAGTCTTGTGTAGCACAAAATGATGTCTTCAGAATAGCATAACTTTTATACCTGCAGGAAACAAGTCACATGCTCTTCCTCACTCTTCTGCCTCAGCTTGGCCTGATCAATGTCCCAGCTGGACGTTGTCGACCCAGTGCCAAAGCCAGTACCTTTTGCCCAGTAAGTCTGAACCTTCTCCTCTGTGCTGCTCTTCTGCTGAGAAGCATTTGTCGACGTTGACGTAGCCATTGACGCTGTAGCTTGAGTTGCCACCATGATTATCTACCACAAAACGTACTGTTAGTGTGTGCGTACAAAAATCACCAGTAAATAAAAACTAAAAAAGCCATCTCAGCTGCAGAACAATAGATGCACAGCAGCACTGCATAACAAGTCTATGGCAAAATATATGCTGAAATATGCATAAGAATTATTATCCGAGTTATTTTTTGTGACAAACAACAGTGGCATGACAAAGAAAAGCAAGACTAGTAGAGCTGACCTCCTGATGAAAGCCGGGGATGGGCTGGCGTGGTGCGTGGTGTCCAAGCACTGAGAGACATGCCAGGACGAGGTGGATCACACCAATGTCCAGTGTCATACGTCGTAGCACCACACCATCATCTGTTGTCAGCGGCGTCTGATCAAACAACGTCTTGAGCACAAAGAACGGCAGAGTTGGCAACTCGGACGCAAACGACGACATCAGAATGTGTCCTGAAACATGCCATGCCATTACCCTGACGAAATTACGGTGAATTCTGCTAAACAGTAACAATGGCAATAGAGATTGCTAGCCAAGACTAGCTTGACAGCAATTTGCTAGTGACCTACAGTGATGTGCAAATACTAACTGTATTTTCTTCAGCCATCAAGTTCAGCCACAATAATCCACTACTCACTATTCTTGTGGCAGAATGTAACATGAGAACATTTTTCAAATTTTTCTATTACTGGTACTTTAAAGCTATTCATGGTAACATTTCTTCATATAAAAAAGTTGTCACCATACTACTGTGGTGGTATTCTGTTGTGTGTGCATATGCCAGTAATCTTTTTCCTATACAAATGATGAACTGACTTGTTACTGAACCAATCATATTAAATCACTAAAAAAAATAAAAATGCACACAAAGTTAACAACCTCCCTCTCCATCATCAGTGACACCAAATATCAGACGTAGCAGACACTGAGCTTTGCGTTTCTCCTTCAGAAGAACTTCGGCATAGCCAGGCAGTCGGAGGAACAGGCCAAACGTCACCAGCGAATGTGGTGGTATTGAGAGCACTTGGGGAGCTGCTTGCTTCTGTTGAAACGGAGGGCTTGGAGGCATCGGCGGCTCATAAATATCCTACACAAAACAGATCAGGACAAAATAAATCCATATCACATGAAGCAAAGTGGAACTGAACATGTAATTTAATTTCAGATAAACAATCCCTTCCACCAGAAGCTGCACGAAAAGACTCGGTTTCCAAAATGACCCATTACATGTCGAGTGGGTCGTCGTCAAGCTCCATTCACTCACTCACTTCAGTTAAATATGACAATATAAGTGTCTGCAGCAATATCTGAGCAATAATGAGTCAATATGAGTAAAAACCTCATAAATTTCTTCTGCTGATTCGACCGTCACCCAGTCATGACCGAGACCAACACCACTTGATGCCAAACCAACGTTTGTGTTTGCCGTGTCACGTACGATATCAACCGGGGACGAATGGCGTGAGAAGTCTGGATAAAGGAGAGGAAGATGTTCAGCAAGCAATGCCAGGCCGCCGACACTACTGAACACTTGCAGAGCCGACGACAGCGCTGGATTATCAACTGACAGCGGTGTTGGCAATGCATCTGCATCTACAGCCATATCAGTATCACACTGCTACATGAACTTGCATCACACTAGTAGTGACAGCTTTAAATACCAACACTGTGTCTGCAGTCACAAAAAAACCTATTAAGGCAGATAAATGTCACTTTCATAATCAAATCATCAGCCTAGAATATCAGCCTCCATATACTGGAGTCCTGGTACTGCTAGGGAACAATGGCTATGCAAACACCAAGTCACTGGCATTAGTCCTAACAGTCTGTATCCACCAGCAAAATGATGCATTTTGTGGGGATAAACATCAGTTTGAAATCAAGTCCATCAGCCGAGAACAGCAGTCCCAGTTAATAATCCGTTATCCTGTCCTGGAACAATAACACATACTGGATTATGCGTGGCTATCTGAAGATTAACAATCACAGTTCGCCATCGTCACTTTTCCTTCTTAGCAGCTGAAGGTTGGAGACCACAGCACAACAACATCCTGGCTATGATGACATAGATACATGACCTCTGTAACGTAAATAAATATACTACAGTAAAACAAAAACTAATATTGACCTGCACTGCGTGCTTCAGCATTGACACCGGCTGTGGATGCAGAGTGCTTCAGTGACAGTGTCAGACATGTATCACCGCAAGGAGTGACATACTGCTCATAGAGCAGCCGCAGCAGTTGTGAGAGAGTCAGGTCGGAAGGCAGCGACGTGTCTGTCACATCACCAACATCAGTACTCATTGTCACATCAGCCAGTAACTAACATAAAGGTAAAGGTAAAGGTCATAGGTGGAGTGTAGAGGTCAGAGCTGATGCCAACCTCTAGGCAGTCGGCCTGCAGTTGATATTACTCATAAACCAGGCAGCAGCCTGCCATTACGTTCTGCCAGGCCCATGGCTGTCTTCCCAGCCATTGAGCATCACCACCATTACACCAGTATCAAATTAAACTGCTTGGTGACAGAAAACAGCGCCCGGCCAGGAGTCGAACCATTGATTTCTTGATCTCAAATCTGGCACTCTACTGATTGCAACCAAATGGTACTTACCAAAATTCATGATTCAGTCAGCATTCCATGATCAGTGACATCAGAAAGATTCAGTATCAACACAAGCAAAATACAGCTGAAAGAGCCGCAAAAACCGAAAAATATGATAATACTGGCAAGATTGTTGATGACGATTATACTAATAATGCTTTATGGCCCAAATAGCAGTAATGTGTGAACTATGCTGGTTTGCTTTCTGTGTAGTACTAGCACAAGACCTGACTTCATCACTATCACTGACACTGATACATCTGACTATAAACAATATAGGTGACACTGTATTCGCTAACAATATCTAAACGTAGTCTGAAATCGTTCCACATGGTGGAAGATAATGCTCACTACTGGCTGGAAACAACAGCAAATGAAACAATGAAGTGAGACATCAGAGAAAGCACTGACTTGGCAGCTGTGGATGGCTGAGATACGATGAAGCAGTGTGTGATGACGGCGGCGGTGGTACAGACTGATCGGCAGAGTGACCACCACGGCGTGTTGGCGGACGTGACGACGACTTCTCCTTCTCCCTCTTCTCCTTTGCCTTCAGTCCTGCTGAGTAATGCAATATGTTCACAATTCGTCTTATGTCTCAGTACTTGTTGAGTATGACAAAACAGATCTGTCAGTGTTAGCCATACATAACAGCCACTCAGCAATCATCAATTACCTGCAACAGTCGAGATGTGGTCGATCACTTCAATACCAAGCTCGCTGGCATCCTTGCGTAGATCGTCAGAACTCTTCTGTTGATCGTCAGTTGAACAGCATCCACTGTCTATTAGCATAAGTACATGCAGCATCAGAATGTCATCTAACCAAATTACCACACATACTTCTACACATGAAGCAAAAACTAGTTAACACCTGTTAGACGTAAGTTTTCATGATGACACATCCGTGCATTATTATCTGGCAAGACGACCTGCTATGTCATCACCACCAGAACAGACTTCCACAGCATTTTATTTCTAAATTCAGTCAGAATTATTTTGCCTTTATATATCAATGGGTAGCTTTGCGTCAGCAATGCTGATTTAATTCAAACTTTTCTGCCTCAGGGTGTTAGAATCAAGACAAATGTTGATGCTCCTGTAAACTCAATACAATACAGTTGACAGTGCAACACACACAAATCCAGAGACAAAGAATAACATACGAAAAACAAAAACAAACATCATTTTCTGCTAAATGAAGTAAGATGACTGATGAGTAATGACTGTGTCAATGAGTGAAACTTGAAGCAGTGTGCAAAACAGTTTGCGTTCTCATGTCTGAAGTCCACCCTGCCTTGGACCACTCCATCAACTCAAACAACTGTTGTATCTTTTCGAACAATGACGACCAGTCACCATTACGAACACGTGAGACAGCGAGCAACGACTCACCAGAAACTTTAGCGAGCACATCGCCACACGTTGAATGCACACTTATTGACAAGCAGCGATGCGCGTGACCAACACCAAGCTTTGGATGCTGCAGTCTGCCCGCCACACCTGCGCCACCATGTCCCTTGTACATCGGCTGTTTGGCCGTCACACACACCAGAACTCTCTCGTCTTCCAGCAACACTTGCAAGAACAGGCGTCTCAGAAAGCCTGACAGCAAAGATCCACAACCTACACACAGCACAAACTACATGGGTATGTATCAACTATACATAAACAACAGTTGAAATCTGGTCATTATGTATCCATCAACAGTACATTCGGTGATCAGAGTTTTGCTGTCGCTGGAGCCAGGATCTGGAACAGTCTCCCGTCCTCTCTGCGCTCAGCCGACTTGTCCACTGAATGGTTCAAACAGGCACTGAAGATGTTTCTGTTTGTTTGAGACCGCGGCGCAACTGTGACTTTTTTGCTTAAGGCACGCCGGATATAAATTTTCGGACATACATACATACATACACCTGAGTATCTACATATAAAAGTTCCTATCTTGCGTTTTTGACCGGCACGCGATTGGTCGAAGCCGCCTTCTGTCAACTGGCAGAGGCATACCAGAGGGCGGCGACGAGGGCGACGACTGATCGACGACGTCAGGCTGTTTACTCTTCATTACTGCACCATCGTCGCTGTTTCCGCGACATCTGATATGGGGTGCACACGTGGGTCGCAGCACGGCCGTGGTCGTGGCGCCGTGCTGTAGGTATGACTGACGGACGGCCAGTCAAACGATACTCTGGCGATATATCACACAAACAGATTATTGCCTTATCGCTATTTGCATGACTGCTGGCCGGCCGCAGCTGTAGTGTAACCCTGGACGGCCTGTCAGCAAGCAGGCTGATAGACATGCATCTATGGCAGCTTGACTAGCCTGTCCTCCAGCATGCAGACAGCCACAGCCTCTGTCTTCTGCAGCAGGACCGGCGTTCACTACACTTGGTGTTTAGTTGTACACTATGCAGTGCAGTGTTGGACACTGTAGCGCGATTTTTGTTGCATCTTGCATCATCGAAAAAGGCGCTGAGTAAGTCGCTACCCGGCGTG
>Ga0209255_1000448_pt1 | contig 10012 bp, 3 predicted proteins | sample WorMetvaBAHAMAS2_FD_187394 | JGI IMG/M metagenome (GOLD analysis project Ga0209255, IMG submission 187394) | Marine gutless worms symbiont microbial communities from Max Planck institute for Marine Microbiology, Germany - Olavius vacuus... | ecosystem: Host-associated > Annelida > Digestive...
CGGTTATTTGCTCTGTTGTCATTGTCTTATATTTTCTTTTTATTTCTTTCATCATTGTATGTGTGTATGTGTGCTGTACCATGAGTACGATTTTAATAATAAATAAATATATAACTTTTAGCGCGTATCTAACTAAGTTAGGACGCGTTCTTGCTGTCCGTCTGTCAAACGCGTACACTGGGCCAGAACGAAATAATCGTTTATCAATATATCAACACCATACGGCATATGGTGTTGATATATTAACAGACGAGAGACCGATGTTTCTAGTTTACCTTACCAAATGCCCGGCGTTTGTTTGTACTGTATGTAGTGTTAGCCACTAGGACTATTTGAGTGTGCGTACGGCAGGAGGCGCGTCTGATAGACGTTTACTGAAGGCACGCCGTATAAACTGACTTACTTACTTGCTTACTTACTTATCGCAGCGTGCATTACTCGTTTCCCGGCTATAGCGTCTCCGATTTTAAACTTTAAGCGACTTTTTATAATCATCTTTATTCACTAGTACATAGTAGATGTAGATGTCTATGACTATTTGACTACTTGCAAGCACAAAGTGTACATGCGTCGCCTACGTTGGCAAGGAGGTTCCTTAAGCAAATGGTAGCATAATGCTAGTAGGCTACTTGTAGTAGACTATGTGCCGATGTGGACATAAAGGCGTACAAGCGCTCGGCTATGTCCGTTAAGTTATACGCTGGGCAAGCCGGGATGCTTAAAACCAGGAGATTCTAATCTGGTAGAATTGCGAACGGTACAGCCCTACGAGTGTCAGCTGAGCGAGCCAGCCCTATGTGGTTTGGCGATGGCAAGGCGTCGCCATACTCGGGCGGGCGGCGCGTAACGTCGTTTTCCATAGCACGGTACCAGCAGACGCAGCCGCAGCCGGTCGAGATGCCTCGTCGTCGTCGCGTGATCCATCTTTGGTCGGAAGAACAAGCGCATTCGTCGCATCCGTCGAACGAACGAGAAACTTTCACAGCATATCATGATTTAGCCATCGTCGGAGATAAGAAACTGGCCCATCTGATCCAGTAAACCACAACCTGTGATCCGCGTGATCCACCAGTGACCCTTCACCTATTTCTTCCCTATCAGTGTTTGTGTCGTCCGAATTCAGACCACACTGTCCTTGGCGAACGTATGCGGTCTCTAACTGCTCTTGTTAATATCACATAGGGGGCTACGGTCCTTAAATTCATTTGAGAGTACACTTCCTGTCTAAACGTTATGTCAGTGCATCATGTGGCTTTGTGACCTTGACCTCGAACCTTTTCATCTCAAAACTGATAACCCAGTTATTTTACGAGTGAAATGAGCAAAATTCCCATCAATCATCGACTTGCTCGAGCTTTTCATTCTTGAGTGTAGGGTAAACATACGGACAGACAGACAGACAGACGAACAGACAAACCGGGTCCCAGGAAAACATATACCCTGAGCGTTAAATTTTAGCTCTCAAGGCAGGTCTCAAGGTCACAGATCAAAGGTCAAGGTCAAATATGCCAACTTTTTCGACACAGAAGCAACCAAGATGCACCATTACGTAAAACTGCATGAACATCTGACCAGTAATTCTGAAGTAATGCGCAATTTTCTTATCGAAAAATACGAAAAGTAGCTCCCAACGTCAGACATCACGGTCAAATGTCAACGAAACCTAATTAGTGGCGTCGCTAGCTATGGGACACTGGGGGACGTACCCCCTCGACTTTCAACGATTTCATTTTAGTTCACTTTGGAGTAAATCTGAGAGCCAACTATCCAAGTATTGTGTAGTCTGCGAGATTAGCTGAGACAGATGTCAACAACTCATAGCTCTTTCGATGAGTACTGCATTAGTCATAAAATTATTAGTCATCGAGCAACTGCTGCACCCGGCCCTGAAGTCTACTGTGAGTGCCCCATGACATAATTTCCATCTTTGCCCCTCCTTGCAGCAAACCTGGCGACGCTCTGAACCTAATCGCTTCTAGCGTTCACCACAACACCTTCCCCCACACAAACTGTTACTGAGCTCTAACATCAATTTCTGATCTGTAGTTTTTCAGTGTTTTTACAAGGAAATACAGACACATATGCATTGTGTAAGCCTATATTGGTTTCATTAAGTTTACTATAAGTTAGGTCTCTTTGCATGCGTATCAGCTTTATGGTACACTGGCTCTTTAATTTTATTGTACTATGTGTACGCTTATACAATAAATATATAAACAAATAAATAGTTAAGGTTGAAATCTGAGAGACAGACGTCGCAAAAACAATGTTTATACTTCGCCAGCATGGCTGCGCGCAATTAGTGAGATATCAGTTGCAGTAGTTAGTCTCAGGTCTAGCCTACTGCTAAATGAGGCAGGCAACTGGTCTGTTAAGCTAGAATTAATGCCGTATATGCGCGGATTATCCCAAACGTGAGACTGCATAATCACAGGTGCTGTGAACAATGAGCTGCATCGTGTGGCATTCCTGCGGCATCAACCGTACGTTGTCGAAATACCCGAAATCAATCACGATATGTTGTATAGCGGAGGCGCTCGACGTTGTATACGGGTCGAGTTTTGGACACGCGGCGGCGGGCGATCGAAGCACCGCTATAGCGGATCGGTCGATAACCGATTGATTGCTCGATGAATAAGGCATCGCGTCGAGTCGGACGGACGGACGGACGGACGATTGAGTGGAGGCTACCATGCACCGGGCGTGCACCGACCGTGAATGGTGGTCACGGACGAATAGACGAAGGGCAACTGTGCCGGGTTTCAGCAATCAGCCGTCAAGTAGCACGCATGCCTGCCCGCAGCCGACCATGGCGACCGACGGTCGGTCCCACACCAAACCAGAGCACACAATACTCGCCGCCCGTCTCTCCACCAACTGCTGACGTTTCCTATAAACGTCAACCGCTGAAAACGCTGCTCAATACAATTCCTCGCAACAGACTCCACGAGTGTATTTTTGGTTTCAGAACCTTTGTGAATGAATGTCGTCGTGCTTCACAGTAACGAATGCATCAATGAATTAATCAACGTATAGGCTTATTAGTATTGATTTACTGGTTACACCGAATAATTTTGCAGGCGAAGAAAAAGTCAAGAAATTGACATTCCCAGATAAATGGCTGAAAAACCATCACATAAAGATTGGCGTTGAAGTCGCACAAAAGTGACATTAAACCGACAGAGAATTAACGCAACTCGCATTTGAAAGTGACTAAACACCGTCACCGAACAGAGTACTTTTAGTTTTGCGCTATTAGACGAACAATTGTTAAAAATGTCAGTCGTCATCATCAGCATAAAATTCTTTAATAAAAGTTGTCACAGAAACATAGCATATGCATAAAATTAAATGTAAAGTCCATGACAGTCTTTGTAAAGTGCTCGAATTAAGAAATGACGATCATTCAAGTCAGTAGTTTTATCAATCAGAAATTTAGAGTGCTTTCTACTACGCAGAGAATAGACTATGGGCGCTCGGGTAAGTATGCGTGCATCACGAATGAATAATCAATGAATGAATGAATGAACGAATGAATGAATGAATGAATGAGTGAGTGAGTGAATAAGCAATGAATGATTGGTGGGTAATTACGTTATTAGGTTTTGTCACTTTACCTTTTATGACGCCGTGTGTTAGACTAAGCTAGCGTCTCTAGATTTTGAACGCACGTATATTCAAACTGCAGCACATCTGACAAGGGGGTACCTGTCGTTAATGCACTCGTTCTCTGTAATCTCTGCGAATAATGCCATAAATCATATATTGCTAAAACTAGATTCTTTCGACTATATTGTCGCAAGACAGTATGGGTTTGACAGACGGACAGGCAGAACGGCTGTCTATCTAGCTATCTCTCTAATATGATAATCTTTATTCACCATAATCATGGTAGCAGCAAAAATAAATGTAACTGAAATCTAAATAAATATACAGATAACAAATTACTACAACTAATACCGACTGTCAAATCATAGCCGTAACAAGTCTTTAAAATAACGTTCTGCGTGGAACCGCCTACAAATTACAATGTCCTACAACATTTAAGTTAAAACAAAAGTACGTTTGATAAATGTCGTTTGCGAATAAGCTACAACGTAACGTGACGTGCTGACAGTTTCGCTATTCTTTATCGAGCGGATTATGATACGCCTCTACGCCGCCTTCTCTTAGACGTTCACGTATTGATTGCATATTGCATAGGTCTATAACGTATTCAGAACTGCCTCAGGGCCAACCTAACCAGCATCGGAATAGAGAGATCGGGACATTCCGCCGTCCGGACAACTCCACCCAATCAATAGTGCATTTAATTTAGGGTTAGGTTACGGTTAGCGAGATTTTCTCAGTTTTAAACCGTAGTGGTGGTGGGGGATTCGGGGAATTATCCTACAGCCGGAATAGACTCGACAGTGGACACAAGGTGCTCGGACGTCATTGTAACTGATCAGTGTACGCAGCGACAGATGTTTTTCAAAGGTGTTGGTCGTTCTGTGGTTCCGAGGAAACGTGTGATTGAGATAATAATAGGCCCAACTACTCGGTGCAAAGCGACAGAAACGCAAACATCTCCACTTGACAGATTCATTGACACAGATTGTTGAGTTACGTGTTCCTATTGCTTTTGTCATTGTATTGTATTGATCAATTCAGCTGCAAAGCTGCTAGTGTGTTTATAATAAACTTACTTACTTACTTACTTACTTACTTGCAGTCACTGATGTCACCCTTGTCAATGGCCTAAACCCGCTACGATTAGGCCTATGGAGGGGTTGGGGCTGCCTTAAAACTCCCTCATCTAAGCCGACGCTCAAAAGTTGTCTTAATAAATCAAATTCCATGCTATTATTTGTCACTGGGCTCGATTCAGATTATTGCCGGGTCCCCGAGACCCGAGTGGATCGACGCCCCTGATCGTTATCGTCATATTATCATTATCGTGACAATGGAATTACTATCAGCAAACACGAAAAGACCCGCAATTAACCGTCCTAGCTCACAGGTCTGACAGGACTCGGGAATCCGTACATAACGTATTACACGTGACGCCGCCGAGTCTCGGAATTATAATGCCGATCCGCCTGTGGGCAGGAACACAGTAGAGCTATTGTGCGCTACAGCAGCCGTCCCATGCATCATGTAGTGCTGCTCCGGAGGATGCTTAATTACCGCAACGGCGCGTAGACGTTAAAGACATCGCAAAGCAGCCATTACGGACTGCATCAGGTCTATTAGCGCTTACTGTGCGACGGTCGAACTATACGTAGACCAGATCAGCTAACAAGCACACGATCTTATCTAGAGTGACAGTCAAATAAACAATGTGGTATCGTTTAAATTGGCCCACATTGCATGTAGTTATAGCAGTGTAGATGGACACTCTTTTGCGCAAGAAAAGCTAATATTGATTTAGAATGCCACTGGAACATCGCAACTGCGAGATGATTCTATTGTCGACAAGAAGCTCAGCTACTGCAGAGATAGCGCGCGTCAGCGGCCGTTACGCCGTTCAAGGTCATTCAAGGTCGACGATGTTAGTACCAATCGAAATCCTGTATGCGACTTCCTATTAGTAAATAATACTAACTTACATCCTGTCTCGCATCGTGTTCTAGTTATCGCGCATGTATTAGTCAAATTATTTCCTATGACAAGGGGTGCCTCGTTAATGCATGCGTTCTCCTTAATCTCTGCGAATAATGCCATAAATCATATATTGCTAAAACCAGATTCTTTGGAGTACATTTCTATCACAAGTAGACAGTGCGAGTCAGACAGGCGCACAGACAGACAGACAGACAGACAGAACGCCTGTTAGCAAGAGCACGCTCCAATAGCGCTAGACGCGCTCTAAAGTCTTCTCAGCTTAAAATCTCTCGATGTCATGTAGCAACGAAAGCAAATAAACTGTCCTTTCTGGCGCTCAGTTCAAACGTATTCGACCCAGTTGGCGACTTGCAGCGTGACGTCCGAATTCAGAGTTCGAGTTTCTCCTAGAACGTGTCAGAAAGAAGGAAATCGTTTGACATACGCCGAGCTGACGCCGACGGAATGATCGTCAGATCTTTCGGTTATTTAGTACTCACGATGGCGGCGGCAAAAAGTCGCGCGAGTTTCTACTGCAGTTTTGCAGATTACCGTATTACCGTTAGCCTACGAATTGCTAACTTATACCTGCAAAACGCGAGTTTGACGTTGCCATTAATGATATACTATTTATATTCCCTGAGCGCCAATAACAGCGTGTATGTGTCATTCACAACAAATTAATAGCAATGATGACGACAACGCTGATGATGACGATGGTAAAGGTAAAGGTAAGGTAAAGGTAAACGTGGATTTGTATAGCGCCTTGTCGTGAACACACCTCTAAGGCGCTCAGGTATGGCACGCGTTCTCAAGGGATCTCACAGTTTTACCTGCACACCCCGCGTTCATCCGCTTACGGAATGAACCATACCTGCCTGATGCTGACGGTTTAAGGTACAGGTTTAGATCTTTGCGTTTCACTTCACTGTAGTTCTCTCGCCGACGCTGGGGCTGGCTTCGCAGCTCTGTTCGCAAAAGAAGCTTAAACGGCATGATCGTTCATGTTTCTTCCGCAGCCGAAGTTCCTGTCTGCAAAGAGCCTGCCGTGTTGTTTCGGGCAAACAGAAAACGACCAGATGGTCTCACACTCGTCCCATGGCAGAGCGTCAAGGCGTTGGGACATCACGGTAATTTGTCTACTGACTGTGAATGGAGCCGTTTAGGAGGAAGGTGCAACGGTGCAACGCAGCGGCTGCCGCTTCTCGCAAAGAGGCAGCCACATGGATGAGCGTTTGAACCAATGTCGTGGATACCTTGGGCGTTTTCAATTTATCAACTCGCCGCGTACTAAATGATCTTGAAGGCGGGATTTCGTACAACTCTGGCGACGCTGGGAAGACGAGAGTTCTATTTCAGTGCGTTTTGGTGGTACAGCGTGCCAACGTTGTTCTGTTGCATGCGAGTTTGCCGGTCACAATGCTGTACAGATTTTAAGAAAATATTTTCTCTTATTTAAAAAAAAATCATGAGGCATTGTGTTTACAGATAGTCTAAAATAATAATGGTAACATTATTAGCAACGAGAGCACTCGGAGATCGCAGACTTCCGACATGACGAATTCAGTCCAGGTCGGGAGTCCGGAGTCCGGATACGGATTACTTTGAAAAGTTATTGAGGAATTTTTGGTCTAAAGATATATCTATGATAAGATTTTCGTGAATATCTAATCATTTTTCCCCAGCCGAATTGTGGAAAAATACCATATTTTGCAATGTTGAAAAATCCTTTTAAAAATCCTAGATCCGCATCCAAATGCGAACGACTTCCAAAATTCAGTCTGTTCTTTCTTGTCTGCAGATACATCTTTCGTGAAATTTTGCAGTAGTTTTGCGTGAAGTTTCTAACAGACAGACAGAAAGACAGACAAACAGACAAACTCCGGGCAAAGCATAACCTCTTTGGCGGAGGTATAACAAGGGTAGCGGCGTTGCCATGTAGGCGTAACCTCAGAAGCCTTAGTGTAAAGATTAGAAATGTTTGAGTCGAGGTCGATTTGCAGTATGTCATTGACAGGAGTCCGAGAAATGTCATGCGCTCAGATGATAGGCGCAACAGCACGGCGCCGGTAACAATGACAAACAAGTCGTGTTTTTATGGATGGTCGAATTTCCGTTGTTCTAACGTGGTCGAGTTAAATCTTAGCTTGTCTGTCGGTCTATCAATTTATCTGTGTGTCTGTAGGAAGAGTTGCGTACGTCTTTCGTGAAATTCTTGGAAACTGTAGGATCTCCCGACAAGAAGCAATCAATAATTGCAAGTTTTTGGAACTCGCCGTGGGAAATGTTAAAATAGTATGCGGTGCCTTAAGTGGATAGACCGTGCAATTAACTGCATATATCTCGCTTCGCAGCGTCTGTTCTATACGGGATTTTGCTAAGAGATAACAACATCAAGCAGACTATCACTGGGAATGTGTTCTTCGACGTCATGAGGCTGAGTCGAAGTACAGAGGCCAAAAGCACGAACTTTGCATTGTGTAGGTCTGTATATCAAATCAATATTATTTTCAATCCTTGGCGGAGCTTTGCGCCGGAGATGATCGGGATATTCTCCCGTTCATTTTCCCAATTTTGGGACATTCCCATTCCCATATAATTCTCATACTCATTTCCTCCTACTCTCATTCCCATTTATGCATCGTGTAACGACGTATTATACAAATAAACGGTAATAATCCCGACGAGCTGAGTATAATTATTAATATTATTATTGTAATTTTATAGCTATAATTTCTCGGCATGCACAGACCTGAATGCGATATATAGACTATATACTATGACGCTATTACGACCCAATTAGGCACAGATTTATTCGTACAACACAAGAACGCTAGATTCTGTGACATTACAGTTGTCTATGGAAAGTAATTCCCATGGAAATGATCATTCCATTCCCGTCTACACTGTGTCCGGGTAAATAGTGGACCCGGAAATAAATTGCAATAATTTAACAAGAACTTGCAAACCTTAAAATAAATCAACCAGAAATAACGGTATTAGTTAAGAGAAGTACGCAACAATTTTACTGAAATCTAAAATACACTGCTGAAAACTCTTCTAAAAGCGCACCAGTCATGGCGTATCACTCGCTATCGTGAGACTGATGGTCCATTATACTATCCGAACGGACGCTGCCACAACCCAAGTTATTCATTCGCATGACATGCATCTGTCTAAACCAATCACTACAAATTTGGTACCTGCCAAAGGCGGTGATGATTGCAGCGGGATATGGAACTATAGTTCTTGCAGAAAGTATACACATGTAAGCCTAATGGCAGTCCAGGTGCCCTGGACAGGAATCTGCTCCGAAACACTGCGCTTGCATTGAACATTAAACCGTCTTTAATTATTTCAACATGCCACACTCTTTCAGAAAGACGGAAACGAAGTTATCACCTGAAAAAGATTGCCTTCCAGTCTAAGGCAGACCATCCACGAATGCGTGTATTAAATGCCTGTGTTTAGTTATGCTCGTGTGACCCGATCTTTTGGTCCTGTGACCTTGGCCCAATGACCTTGACCCGATGACTTTGATTATAAACATGACCTAGAAATTCTAAAGGTGTACCTGCATGCCAAAAATGAAGTTTCTACATCAATACTTTCAAAAGTTAGAGCACAAACAACACACACAGACAGAGAGAGAAAGACACTGAACGACACGACCGAAAACATTATCATCTTCGCGTGTAGTAACAATGACACAGTTAAAACGTGCATGCTCAAAATAACTCGGTGAGGCCGACTGAAAGAGAAGCTGTCCAGGTCACCGCAGCTCTCCAACTCACACCATAAGTATGTTGAGGTACACAGACCAATGACCAAGTCTTAAATGAGGCCGAAACGTAAACAAACCGATTTACCGTACGGGAATGGAACATTAAACCGTCTAACAGTGTTCTGTATAATCACCGAAATCACTCTCAATCTTGTCACGTCCAACTTCGTAGATTGCTATTTCTGTAATCCGTACAGATTAGTAAATCCAATCCTGCACGCAAACTTCATGGCACTATCTTCTACAGAACCGGAGTTATTGCCGGTCGGGAATAGGGAATTTCGCGTATATTTGCGAAAAATAAGGAAAAATATATTTAAAAAAATATTTTCTGTTACACCGGAAAACGAGTGCAGATGACGCCGAAACACGTTTTCTGGCCCTTATCCACTGTTCTAGCTTGTATGCTACCCGAGTTACGCGCAGTCAAAAAGTTGTTAACGCCGAGTTGGTGCACATGGTCACTTGCGGTCACGTGACAAAGATGGCGGCCACACAATTCGATCCGCCATTTATCCGAAAACCCGATGCTATACGCAAACTTTACGGTTCTATCTTCTATACAAGAGTTATTGCCGACCCATGTTTTTTTCGTTGCGAGAATAGGGAATTTTGCGTTTTTTTTTGCTCCTGTGACTTTGA